>Ga0075115_10000130_pt1 | contig 35842 bp, 35 predicted proteins | sample AntAceMetag02UKH_FD_69785 | JGI IMG/M metagenome (GOLD analysis project Ga0075115, IMG submission 69785) | Saline lake microbial communities from Ace Lake, Antarctica - Antarctic Ace Lake Metagenome 02UKH | ecosystem: Environmental > Aquatic > Non-marine Saline and Alkaline > Saline | place... | reverse complement strand
AGCCCGGTTTATTTTGACCTGCGGAGGTTAATTGCCCATCCGGCATTTCTGGTTCAGGTTGCTCGGGCTTATTGTGATTTATTGGCACCGCTCGATTTTGAACATGTGGCAGCTTTACCCTATGCTGGATTGCCGATCACATCCGCGGTCAGTTTGCTTGGCAACTGGTCTATGGTGTATCCGAGAAAGGAAGAGAAATCCTATGGCACCAAAGCGCAGGTGGAGGGCATATTTTCACCCGACGACACCGCGGTAGTAATAGATGACCTGATCACAACCGGAGATAGCAAGCTGGAAGCTATTCACAAATTAGCGGAAAATGGCTTGATTATAAAAGATATTGTGGTGTTAATTGACCGCAGCAAGAATGCCAGGGATTTTTTGAATAAACAAGGGTATCAACTTCATGCTTTTTTATCAATTTCAGAACTTCTCACTTATTACCAATCTGCCGATTTGGTGAAGCGGGAAATCGTTGCTAAGGTCGATCGATTTCTGGAGGAAGATTAATGATTTTTCAGTTCTGTAATTGTGTGGAGCAGAATCTAAATTCTGACGGTTAAGGATTTATCATGTATGGAAGACTCAGGCCACTTCTTTTTTGTTTAGCTCCTGAACGAGCGCATAATATAACATTTGGATTGTTGCGTGCGGGAGGTTCAGTGTCCCTTGTTCGGAAAATCCTCCGCTATATCTATTTCCGGGAGAACTCACAGCCTGTTGCTTTTGCGGGGCTGTCATTTCCGAATCCGGTAGGTTTAGCTGCCGGATATGACAAATATGGTACTGCTTGGCGAGGATTATCCTGCCTGGGATTTGGTCATATTGAATTGGGGACAGTAACTCCACGTCCGCAGGACGGAAATCCAAAACCTAGAATATTCCGGTTTCCCCGTCAGGAAGCAATTATCAACCATATGGGATTTCCTGGAAAAGGAGCCAGATTTGCAGCAAAAATGATTACACAACCAGGTTCCTCACTGGAAAGAGATCAGATTATCCTTGGAATCAATATTGGTAAGAACAAAGATACACCAAATGAGATAGCTGTCCAGGATTATCTTGCATGCTTGAGACTGTTATATAAAAAGGTAGATTATTTCGCCGTAAATGTGAGTTCACCAAATACCATAGGACTGCGAAAACTACAGGGAAAGGAATTCCTGAATGATTTACTTCAAATATTAATCACTGAGCGTGACAGGCTGAGGGTGGATGTGAATAAACCACTACCGGTATTTGTTAAACTTTCACCGGATTTATCAGATCATGAGCTGGATGATGCCCTGGAGGCAATTTCCGGATCTTCTGCCGATGGAGTTATCGCAACAAATACCACGATTCAAAGAGAAAATCTTATGATTTCGAATCCTGGAATTCGAGGAGGATTAAGCGGAAAACCCCTCAAAGATTTAAGCACTTCACTGATCCGGAAAATACACCACAGAACTGCAGGAACACTTCCGATTATTGGAGTTGGAGGAATCAGCTCAGTGGATGATGCTCGTGAAAAACTGGACGCCGGCGCAGGACTTATTCAAGTTTATAGTGGGTTAATCTTCAAAGGACCCGGTTTGGTCCGGGAGCTGGTAGAAAATTTATGACCGTAAAAGCTTTTTCTTTACTCCCCGGATTATCTTAGCCCCATCTTTAACCGAAAATTCCTAATACACCCGGTAACCAGCGCGACGTGCCCTCAGTATTTGTACCGCTCCTTATATTAGTCCAACCAGCTGAAATTGGGTAGTGGGAACCATGATCGCCTCAGGCACCGGCGGTTGATATCCCAATGAGCTGTGCGGTCTAATAGTGTTGTATTCCTTCCTCCACATTTCAATCAAAATCTCAGCTTCTTTTAACGTGTAGAATATCTCTCCATTCAGCAGTTCATCTCTCATTTTGCCATTGAATGATTCAATATAGCCGTTCTCCCAGGGGCTACCAGATAAATGAACAGCGGTTTGATCTGCAGCTTTGACAGCCATCCGCACACGTTCTTAGCAGTAAATTCAACACCGTTGTCAGACCGGATATGGACAGGCACACCTCTTTGAATAAATAACTCTGTCAGGGCCGATAGTACATCTTGATGAGTAAGCGTTCTGGCTGCTCGAGATGCCAGACATTCCCGGGTATACTCATCGATCACGTTCAGGATCCGAAAGGGAACAACGTTATGGGTTCTGGCTTGCATGAAGTCATAACTCCAGACATGCTGCGGGAAGGAAGGTTTCAGCCGGACCACAGAGCCATCATTGAGCCACAAGCGACCTCTTTTAGGTTGTTTCTGAGGGACTATTAACCCTTCTGTGCGCCAGATCCGCTCCACCCTTGGTGCTTGCGGGCACCTCCTTGAGTATGGCATTATCCAAAGAGAGGTCCGCCACCAGCTTCTTCAGCCGGGTATTTTCTTGTTCCATTTCCTTGAGCTTCCAGGCCTGAGTGACATCCATTCCCCCGTACTCCCTGCACCAGCGGTAGTAGGTTTGCTCGCTGATTTCTAAAGATTTGCAGTCTTGCCCTACAGTTTTCTCCTGGCTGACGCGTCAGCGGACCTCGGCTTCTCGCAATTTTGTGATGATCTGCTCTAAAGAGTATAGTGTGTGCTTAGCCATCTTTTCTGCCTCCTGTATGTACTAATCCTGACACTACTTCTGGATCGGTTTTTGGGGACACTGCCAACTTAACATATGTCTAGTCATATGTTAAGTAATTGGCCGTTAGTTATGTCAAGGCAAAGTTAAAAAGTCCTAATTTAACGCTGAATGCTGCAAGAAACATTCCTTGGGTTTACGCCTGGTAATTACATGAGATATAATTTATTGGTTGTTTCGACAATCTAAATATTTTTTTCTCGATGTTTTTCCATCCTGATGATAAGTATCATGCCAAACGGAGGATGTTGTTATGGAAATTTTGCTCGATCTAGCCCTGACTTATGACGATGTTCTGTTGGTTCCACAACACTCTGATGTAAAATCCCGCCGCAAGCTTTCAACAAATACCCGTTTTACGTCACAAATCAATTTACAAACTCCTATCGTCTCGGCCAACATGGATACGGTTACGGAGAGTGATATGGGCATAGCCATGGCGCACGCAGGTGGGATTGGGATTATCCATCGTTTTATGTCGATTGACGATCAAGTGCGCGAGGTTATGCAGGTGAAAAAGAGCGAGTCTTTTGTCGTTGATAACCCCATTACGCTCAAGGAGACGAACACGATTGGGGATGTAAAACGAATTGTGGAGGAAACGTATACTGGCGGAATCATAGTTTTGGATGATGTGGGGAAGGTAGTTGGCATTATCACTACACGCGACCTTCTATTTGAAAAAGATGCGAACAGGCCTCTTTCCGAAGTAATGACGCGTGAAGTAATCACTGCCCCATTGGATACAACGCTAACGAAAGCCGAAAAAATCCTTCACGAGCATCGCATCGAAAAATTACCTCTTGTAGACATGAACGGTTTTCTAACCGGTTTGATCACGGTAAAAGATATTACAAAGTTAGAGAAATATCCCTTGGCAACCAAGGATCCACGTGGCCACCTGGCAGTTGGAGCAGCGGTAGGTGCAAATGTCGGCGAACTAAATCGAGTAGACCGGCTATTAGATGCAGGGGCAGACTGCATCGTTGTGGATATTGCCCATGGCGATTCCCAGCAGGAGATTGACATCATTACCAGTATTCGCAAGAATTTTCCCGAGGCACAAATTGTTGGTGGCAATGTCGCGACAGCGGAAGGGACCCAGCGATTGATTGACGCAGGCGCAAATGCAGTAAAGGTCGGTGTTGGTCCTGGGTCAATCTGTATCACACGCGTAGTGGCAGGTGCCGGTGTGCCGCAATTGACTGCAGTAATGAACTGCGCCAAGGTTGCCCGCCCGCAGGGAATACCAATCATCGCCGATGGCGGTGTACGTACGTCAGGCGACATTGTAAAGGCCTTAGCGGCGGGTGCTTCTACGGTCATGATCGGTAGCCTTCTTGCCGGTACGGATGAAAGTCCTGGATTTTTGATTATTCGTAATGGCCTCCGCTATAAGGCTTTACGCGGTATGGCATCTCTTCAAGCCAACTTGGTTCGCAAGGCCCGCGAGAGGGTTAGTGAAATTACTACGGAAGAGATCGAGGATTATGTCTCTGAGGGTGTCGAAGCATTCGTACCCTATCGTGGCTCAGTACGTGAATTGCTCAAACAACTTGTTGGTGGTTTACAGTCCGGTATGAGCTATACAAACGCCCATACTATTGACGAACTTCATAATAAGGCCGTCTTTGTACGCATGACTCCTGTGGGATTACAAGAGTCCCGACCGCACGACGTGGAAGTGATGTGAATCAATCAATGAGATTTTTCTATCCCTGTAGTGACAAAAAATCCGCACTATGTAAAATCTCCGCACACATCAATTTGATAATATTCGGGTTTGCTTGGTTGAAAATAGCCCTGGCTGCCTTGCCAATCATTGGTGTACAAAAGGTCATATTCTCTTGTGCCTGGAAAGTGAATTACATACCGAACTTGCAGATAGAAGGGAGTTTATTCTATCTCCAGGGATAAGCTATAAATTAGCTAACAAGTCAGAACCGCACCGTTAATTCGAGAGAGATTATCCCAACCCTAAATAGCCACCAGGAAAATATATCCCTCTCAGAGACGAAGAATGGTGATATCAATGTCACAGGTCTGATCTGAAAAAGTGGGGGTCACCTCTCCCAGCAGATCAGGAATTAATTTAAGCCCTGACAATCTCAATAATTGCACTTTACAACCTTCTTTACTCATGCTACAATCAGCCCAATTATGATTAAGAAACACACGTCCCTCCACCATCATCATGGTAAACATCCGGCGAATCCGATCGGTCAGGACGTGTTTAAGTAATCTCTTAGCTAAAAACAAAGCATCCAAGAGCGTCCTCCGCGAGGAGGGCGCTTTTTTGTATTAAACGATGGAATTATCCGAGGAGGACCGATGACCAAACGCAATGACATTCGTCTGGCACTGCCCAGCAAGGGGCGGCTTGCCGATGACACCCTAGAACTGCTGGCCAAAGCCGATCTGCAGATCTACAAACCTAACCCACGCCAATTCCAGGCATCTATCCCTAGTCTGCCCGGGGTAAACGTGCTCTTCCAACGGACCGGCGACATTGTGGCCAGCGTGTACGCCGGTACCGTCGATTTTGGTATTACTGGCTGGGACATAGTTTCCGAGCAAGGAGGAGTGGGGGATCAAATCCTGCCCCTGCACCGGGAACTGGGCTACGGCCGCTGCACTCTGAACGTGATCGTCCCTGAAGCCTGGGAGGACATCGAATGCATGGCAGACTTGGAAACCCGACAGAAACGAAAAAAAGCCCCCTTGCGGGTGGCTACCAAATTCCCTTGTTTAACACGGAATTTTTTCCAGAAACACGGGCTAGAAGATATGGAACTGATTTCAGCTGAAGGCACATTGGAGATTGCGCCCCTGATCGGTCACACCGATCTGATTGTTGACCTGATCTCTACTGGCACAACCTTGCGGGCCAATCATCTCAAACCACTGAAAGACGGAGAAATCCTCTCCTCTCAAGCCTGTCTGATCGCCCATCGTCCGACATTAAAATACAAGCCGGAAGCGCTGGAGATCGCCCGGCAGCTGCTGGAGTTTATCGTTGCCCACCTACGGGCTATGGATAACGTGGCTGTATTTGCCAATATCCGGGGCGAATCACCCAGGGTTATCGCTGATCTGATGCGCACCCAACAGGTTATTAGCGGTCTGCAAGGACCAACTATCTCTCAAGTGATCACAGAAAAAAACGGGGACTGGTATGCGGTCCATATCGTGGTCCGCAAAGATCAATTAACTCAGGCGATCAATGAACTGCGCACTATTGGCGGCAGCGGTGTGGTAGTGACGTCGGTGAAGTATATTTTCGAAGAGGAACCAGAGGCCTACAAGGCTATGCTCCAAGCCCTTGATAAGAATGACAATTAATGAATACACGGAGATAAACCGCATGTTCAAAATCTATGACATAGACACCGCCCTAAAAACCATCCTGCGGCGGGAACCGCTTATCACCCAGCAGGTGCCAGGTACAATCAAGCGGAAGGTGGAAGAGGTTTTCGGCGCAGACATCACCCCTTACCAGGCTGTGACCCAGATCATAACCTCGATCCGGGAAGGGGGTGACGCTGCCCTCAGAAAATGGTCCCGCACCCTGGACAAGGTTAACCTGGAGAACTTTCTGACCCCACCCGAGGACATTAAGGCAGCTTACCAATCGCTTACTCCAGATCTAATGAATGCTCTGGAAACAGCCGCTGAACGCATCCGCGATTTTCATCGTCGCCAACCGCTGCCCAATTGGACCACGACCGAGCTGGGCGGCCTTGTCGGCCAGCGAGTAACCCCGGTGCAGCGCGCTGGCGTCTACGTGCCGGGCGGAACCGCACCCCTGCCTTCCTCGCTGTTGATGTCCGTCATCCCGGCCCAGGTGGCCGGCGTGGAACGGATCATCGTCACCACTCCACCTAATACTAATCACACCATCCTGGCAGCGGCTCATTTATGCGGGATCGACGAAGTGTACCAGATCGGCGGGGCTCAAGCCATCGCCGCCATGGCTTTTGGCACTGAGAGCGTGCCCCAGGTGGACACCATTGTGGGTGCCGGGAACCTGTTCGTGACTCTTGCAAAACAGCAGGTCTACGGGATCGTGGGCTTGGATGGGTTGGCCGGCCCGACCGAAACAATGGTGATCGCTGATCAAGGCGCCAATCCGGCCTGGGTTGCCAGCGACCTGCTGGCCCAGGCTGAGCACGACCCACTGGCCAGCGCTATCCTGCTCACGCCTTCCCTGAATCTGGCTCAAGCCGTGCACCGGGCAGTGAAACTGCAGGTAAAAAACCTATCCCGGGCTAAGATCATCCTCCAATCCCTGGAAAATAAAGGCGGTGCGGTAATCACCCCCGATCTGGATACAGCGGCAAAGCTGGCCGATGATTACGCCCCTGAACACCTCTGCCTGGTGGTGGAAAATCCCTCTAAATTGGCAGATAAGATCAACAATGCCGGTGGTTTCTTTCTGGGCGATCACTCTTTCGAAGTCCTGGGCGATTATGTAGCCGGTCCCAGCCATATCATGCCCACCGGGGGCACAGCTCGCTTTGCCTCCCCCTTGAACGTGATGGACTTCGTCAAAATCAGCAGCCTGGTGGCTCTCGACCCGGAAACCGGAGCCGAGTTAAGCCCCATCGCAGCTCAAATTGCCCTTGTCGAATCCCTCACCGCCCACGCCGCCAGTGCAGACTTCCGGAGCAAATCATGAAGACTTTCCAACCCCAGAACATCCTCCGGGGTCATATCCAAGACATGCCTGCCTACCAGCCCATCCATCCCTTCGATGTGCTATCCGAGCAGTTGGGTATCCCTGAAGAAAAACTGATCAAATTGGATGCCAACGAGAACCCTTACGGCCCGCTACCTCAGGTGGGGGGTACCCTGAAGGATCTGCCCTATATCCACATTTACCCCGATCCGGAAAGCCGCTACCTGCGGCAGGACCTGGCCCGACTGCATGGGATCCCGGCTGAGAAAATCCTGGCCGGTGCTGGAGCTGACGAGCTGATCGACCTCATCCTGCGCGTCACCCTTGATCCAGGTGACCTGATCCTCAACTGCCCTCCCACCTTCAGTATGTATGCCTTTGATGCTGCCGTCAACGCTGGTCGGGTCCTCACAGTTCCCCGAGAGGATGACTTCTCGCTCAACATACCGGCTCTGGAAAAAGCCATAAGCGCCCACCGGCCGAAATTACTCTTCTTAGCGTCTCCCAACAACCCTGATGGAGGGCTGCTGCCCAGGGTTGAATTAAAGCGCCTGCTGGATCTGCCCCTGTTGATTGTGGTCGATGAAGCCTACATTAATTTTGCGCCGCCGGAATCTAGCGCCCTGGATCTGACTAGAACCTATGAGAACCTGATCGTGCTGCGTACCTTTAGTAAATGGGGCGGACTGGCCGGATTACGGGTAGGGTATGGGATTTTCCCGGACTGGATCACCCCGGCAATCTGGAAGATCAAACAACCCTATAACCTCAACGTTGCCGGGGCAGCTGCAGCCCGTGTGACGTTGGCGCACCGGGATCAGCTGACGGAGCAAACCACAGCCATAATCACCGAACGCAAGAAGCTCTATGATAAGCTCCAGGAAATTCCCTGGCTTGCCCCCTACCCCTCCCAGTCCAACTTCATCCTCTGCCGGGTGGAGGGACAGAAAGCCGGTCAGGTCAAAGAAAACCTGTCTCGGGAAGGGATCCTGATCCGTTATTTTAATCAACCCGGCCTGGACGATCACATTCGAATCAGTGTGGGTAAACCAGAAGATACCGATGCCCTGCTCCAGGCCTTGCAAAACCTGTAAGTAAACACATGAGAAACAAGCGAGGTAGCCATGCGAAAAGCAAAACTCAAACGCACCACCAAGGAAACTGACATCCAACTCGAACTCACTCTGGATGGGAAAGGAAAGGCCGAGATCGACACAGGTCTGGGATTCCTGGATCATATGCTCACCCATCTGGCCATGCATGGCCTATTTGATCTCCAGCTAACAGCACGGGGGGACCTGGAGGTGGACGAACACCACACCGTGGAGGATTGTGCCCTGGCATTAGGCCAGGCATTCGATCAAGCCCTGGGCGATAGAAAGGGTATCAACCGGATGGGCTCGGCGTTCGTTCCTATGGACGAGACCCTGGCCCAGGTCGTTGTGGATCTTTCCGGCCGCCCCTATAGTGTAATCCAAGTACAATGGACCACCCCCCAGGTGGGCGGGGTCTCCACCACTCTCTTTGCCCACTTTCTGGAATCCTTCGCGGTCACCGCCCGCTGCAACCTGCATGCCCGCTTGCTGTACGGAATGGACGACCATCACAAGGCAGAAACCCTCTTTAAAGGGTTGGGGCGGGCGTTGGACCTAGCCTGCCGCCTTGATAACCGGCGTGGAGATCAAATTCCCAGTACTAAAGGCTCCCTGTAGGAGAGTGAGATGAAGATCGCACTTATCGATCATGGGGTTGGCAACCTGCGCTCGGTTCAAAAAGCCCTTACTGCTGCGGGAGCAGACGTTGATCTCACAGACAATCCCCGCCGGATACAGCAGGCTGAGAAGCTAGTTCTGCCCGGTGTAGGAGCTTTTGCGGATGCCATGAATGGACTGAAGCGGCGGGGACTGGAGAAACCGCTGCTGGAAGCGGTCCAAAAGAACAAACCTCTCTTGGGCATCTGTGTTGGAATGCAAATGCTTTTTGAGGTCAGCGAAGAACACGGGGAACATCCAGGCTTGGGCTTACTGCCCGGTCGTGTAGTCCGCTTTATTAGCCAAGATCTGACGATCCCCCAAACCGGCTGGAACCAGATCCAACCCCAACGAGAAAGCCAGTTTCTGGCGGGAATCCCGGCAGGCAGCTATGCCTATTTTAACCATGCCTTTTATTGCGCCCCGGATCTGGAGAGTGATGTGCTAGCCACCACAGAGTATGGCCCACACTACGCCTCCATTGTCCAGCGAGGGAAACTGTACGGGGTCCAATTTCACCCGGAAAAAAGCCAGCAGATCGGTTTGGCAATCCTCCGGAACTTTGTTCAGCGATGTTGAGATCACACTCCTGAGGAGAAAACCATGTCAAATTTCACAATATACCCGGCCTTAGACCTGCGAGGAGGACAGATTGTACGCCTGAAACAAGGGGATCCCGAACGCCAGACTACTTATGACCGTTACCCTGGCAAGGTTGCTCAGCGTTGGTTAAAAACAGGCGCCCGCTGGTTGCATGTGGTCAACCTGGATGGGGCTTTTGGAGAGGAAGAATCACCCAATCTAGAAGGCTTGCAACAGATCCTGGATCAAGTACAGCAAACGGATGCTGCGGTCCAATTTGGAGGTGGAATCCGGTCTCTGGAAGATATAGAAGGCTTGCTCTCTCTGGGCGTAGCACGGGTCATCCTGGGAACTGCCGCAGCCCAGAATCCAGATCTGGCAGAGGAAGCTGAGGCTCAATTCAGCGCCCAAAGGGTCGCTGTGGGAGTGGATGTCCGGGATGGTGTAGTTCAGGTTCGGGGCTGGACCGAGGGCACTGACCTGGACCCTATCACCTTCGGTAAACTTTTGAAAAAAATGGGGCTGGTTTGGGCGATATATACTGACATCCAGCGCGACGGTCTGGCCAGGGGATTAAACATTCCCACCACCCAGCAGTTTCAAGAGGGTACCGGTTTGGAGGTAATCGCGGCCGGCGGTGTGGCGTCTCTAGATGATATTCGGAAATCCCTCAAGGCCGGATTACGCGGAGCGATTATTGGACGGGCTTTATATGAAGGGGAAGTCGACCTGTCCCAGGCTCTGAAGATCGCCCGAGGAGGAATATAGATGTTGGCCAAACGCATCATCCCTTGCCTGGACATTGACCAGGGTCGGGTGGTAAAAGGGGTCAATTTTGTGAATATCCGGGATGCGGGAGACCCGGTGGAGCAAGCCCGTATCTATGATCGAATGGGCAGCGATGAACTGGTATTTCTGGACATCACAGCGACTCACGAAAAGCGGGACATCGTGGCCAGCATGGTGCGGAAAGTAGCCGATCAGGTCTTCCTACCCCTGACAGTAGGTGGGGGTATTCGAAGCGCTGATGATATGCGGGTCATCCTGCTGGCCGGCGCTGACAAAATCAGCATCAATTCCTCCGCGGTCAAAAATCCTGAAGTGCTCCGTGAAGGCTCCCGGCGTTTTGGGAGCCAGTGTATTGTGCTGGCCATCGACGCCAAACGTAAAGGTGACGGTGGTTGGGAAGTATACGTTCACGGGGGGCGGCGGGCCACCGGCTTGGACGCGGTGTCCTGGGCCCGGCGCGGAGTCGAGTGCGGCGCCGGAGAAATTCTACTCACCAGCATGGATTGTGACGGCGCCCTGGATGGTTATGACCTGGAATTGACCCGCGCCGTGACCTCGGCCGTGACCGTCCCGGTGATTGCCAGTGGTGGTGCAGGCAACGTGGAACACTTCGCTGAAGCTCTCACCATCGGCCAGGCCGACGCCGCCCTGGCGGCTTCGCTTTTCCATGACAAAGTGCTGACCATCGGCGAAGTCAAACGCCACTTGCTTTCCCTGGGTATTCCGATTCGACCGGTAGGTATTGATAGTGACTATAATCAGCTGGAGGAGAAAAGGGTATGAAAAGAGCTTTATTATCAGTCTGGGACAAACGTGAGTTGGTCCCTTTTGCACAGAAATTAACGGAAAATGGCTGGCAGCTGATCGCCAGCGGCGGTACATCTCTCGCCCTGAACGAAGCCAACCTCAAAGTGATCTCGGTCCGGGATCTGACCGGGGAGCCCGAGCTGTTTGGCGGGCGGGTGAAAACCCTCCACCCTGCCATTCATGCCGGGATCCTGGCTCCGGATACAGAAGCAGCCCGGGGTCAGCTCCATGCACGGGGTTGGGGACCGATCGATCTGGTTGTGGTCAACCTCTATCCCTTCCAGGATGTGATCAAAAATCCCCAAGCCAGCCATTCCCAGGCTATTGAACACATCGACATTGGTGGTGTGGCTTTGCTCCGGGCTGCCGCCAAAAACTACCAGCGGGTAGTTAGCCTTTGTGATCCCGATGATTACCCTGCTGATCTGTCTAAACTAGAACAAGAATCTTTCCGGGAAAAGATGGCCTATAAAGCCTTTGCCACCACAGCCGCCTATGATGACGCGATTTTTCGCTATTTTGGCCATCGATCCGGATCTCCCCAACCAACCAAGCACCTTCTTTTCCCTGTCCAGCAGCTTCGATATGGGGAAAATCCACATCAGGGTGCCACTTTTTATGCCAGCGAACCCGGCGGGTCGCCGTTTCACGGCCGGCTGCTGCAGGGAAAACCCCTCTCCTATAATAATCTACTGGACCTGGAGGGAGCCTGGCAGGCTGCCCAACGTTTTGAACGTCCAGCAGCGGTTGTGGTCAAACACACCAGTCCCTGTGGAGTGGCAGAAGCAGACCAAGTTGAAGATGCCCTTCCCCTGGCTCTGGAATCAGATCCGGTCTCAGCCTTCGGAAGTGTGATCGCCAGCAACTGCCCGATCAGTGAGTCTTTTGTGGATAAACTTGGCGATTTGTTTATAGAATGCCTGATAGCGCCGGATTTTACAAAGGGTGCACTTCAAAAACTGGCTGGAAACCAAAACCTTCGCCTGGTACAGACCCCCCTGGACCAAATGCCTCCCAGAAAGGAACTGCGCTCCATCTCAGGAGGATTTCTGGAACAAGACATAGATCAAGGTTATCCGGAGGGGTCTCCCAGCTGGGAAGTCGTGACTGAGCGCCAACCCACCGCCCAAGAGCTGGACACCTTGCGTTTCGCCTGGAAAGCGGTTTTGGACGTCAAATCCAACGCCGTGCTGCTGGCCAGGACCGAGAATAACACCCATTTCACAGTTGGTATCGGAGGGGGGCAGCCCAACCGGGTAGACAGTTTACGGATAGCAGGCTGGCGAGCAGAAGATAGAGCGGGTGGATCTGTGCTGGCCAGCGATGCCTTTTTCCCCTTCCCTGACGGGATTCGTTTGGCTGCTGACCTGGGAGTGACTGCTCTGGTCCAACCAGGCGGGTCCATCCGGGACCAAGAGGTGATTGACGAAGCAAACCGGTTGGAGCTTACTATGCTCTTCACCGGTGTAAGGCACTTCCGACACTAAGGAGAAAACCATGTCCGAGATCTCCCTGAATTTCAACCAACAAGGCTTGATCCCTGCCATCCTCCAGGACGCTGAGACAAAACAAGTGCTGATGGTAGCCTGGATGAATAGAAAAGCCATCCGCTTAACTGAAGAGACCGGCCAGGCCCATTTTTGGAGTCGGAGTCGGGAAGAACTGTGGCATAAAGGGTCCACCTCTGGAAATGTGATGAACGTGAAAGAAATCAAAGTGGACTGCGATGCCGACACATTGCTTCTCTTGGTTCAACCCAACGGACCAGCTTGCCATACCGGTTCAACTTCATGTTTTTACCGCAGATTGGATGAGTTGGACCCAGACCACAACCCAGGTGAGGATCACCATGCTAAATAACTTATTTGAAATCATCCAGAATCGTAAACAGTTCCCTCAAAATGGCTCCTATACATGTCAATTATTGCAGGCCGGCCAGGATGCCATCTTGAAGAAAGTGGGAGAAGAAGCCGTAGAAGTCATCCTGGCCGGCAACGGACAGGGAAATCAGCGTCTGGTGGAAGAAGTGGCTGACCTTTTCTACCACACCCTGGTGCTGCTCTCCGCGAACGGTCTCACCTTGGGCGACGTAGAGGAAGAACTACACCAGCGCCATCTCAAGAAAACAAAATAATGGATACATTCCTTTTATTTGATTTGGACGGAGTACTGTTGGAACCACGAGGGTACCATAAAGCGCTTCAGGAAACTATCCGTTTGGTTGGATATTCAATGGGATTTAATATGACTCATCTCAGCCAGGAAGACATATACGCTTTCGAAGCAACAGGCATCACCTGCGAGTGGGATACCTGTGCCATTTGCCTGGGATTAATGCTGATAGAGAGCTGGGCGCACGACTCCGCTACTGGAGTTCCCGAAAGTATTTCCCCAGGACTTCCCCAAGCAAATGGATTAAAAACCCCGGATTGGAAAACCTTCCTGGAAGAATTGAACCCTCTCTCTCAAGACAGCTACACGCCGGTTGAAAAGGCGGCTTCCTTGTTAAAAAAAGGGAGAACAGGGTCCCAACAGGAAATCCTGGATGAACTTATAGGGCAGGCCCATAACTACCAACGTTCCCTTACCCATAGGGTATTCCAGGAACTGGTGTTGGGAAGCAAGCAGTTCCAATCCAGCTATCAACTTCCACCCACCTTAGACAGTGTGAGTTATCTCACTCATTTTGATTGTCCGACTTTGTCTGCCAGGCGGGTCCAGATCCTCGATAGTTGGTTAGGAGAAAACAAGCGAGGAATGATTTTTACTAATCGCCCTTCTCAACCCCCAGATGGTCTTTTTGGCACTCCAGAAGCAGAGCTGGGTGCAAAGGCAGCAGGTTTTAATAACTTCCCAGTTATAGGAATGGGGGATATGGTCTGGCTGAGTTCACAATCGGGGCAATCCATCCATGACTTTCTCAAACCCAGTCCTGTTCATACCTTAGCTGCTCTCCTACAGGCCAGGGGGATTTCAAAAAAGGAAGCCTTGAGCTCGGCAGCTAATCTGGCCCACAAGAATCTGGTCGATCAGGAATGGCAGGAGTTCAAGGGGGCCAAATTGTATGTTTTTGAAGACACCACGACTGGGATAAGAAGCGCCCTGGCGGCAAAAGAACTCTTGCGTGATCACAGCATCCAGGTCAATCTTAGCCTCATTGGGATAACAACCTCCAGACAAAAACAGGCCAGCCTTTCCGGAGTAGGAGCTCAAGTTTATCCCGATTTAGGACAAGCTCTGGAGACCCTTATCAAACAATCCTAACTCATTCCCGGTTTGCGGGAGTTGTGCCCAAAGAGTGGTTTTCTGCAATTGTCCACATTATTGAGAAGTTTGGGGCAGCTGACAAGTGTCTGTCAGCTTAATAAAAATCTCTCCGGATTATTCCAGGGCCTGGTGAAGTTCGCTTACAAAATCACAGGCTTTTTTTACCGGATCAATTGATTGGTCAACAGCATTGATCAATGCGGACCCGACGATAATCCCGTCTGCAAATTGGCTTATACTACGGACCTGGTCAGGGGTGGAGATCCCAAATCCGACTACCAGGGGCATATCAGGGGGAGATAGGCGGCGGACCCGATTCGTAAAATCCTTCAGAGTTGGTGAGGTTTCATTCCTTGCGCCTGTAACTCCAATCACCGAAACGAGATAGGCAAAACCCCTAGAACGTTCCAACAATAATTGAGTCCGTTCCACAGGGCTGTTGGGAGAGAGAAGATAGCTCAATCCCATCCCATATTGAATGCACAGCTGTTCAAATTCTGCCCCTTCTTCGGGAGGAAGGTCAGGGATGATAAATCCATTCGCACCCACCGAGCAAGCTTTTTCTACAAATGGTTCTAGTCCGTAGGCTAGGATAGGATTGTAGTACCCCATCAGTATAAATGGGATCTCTACCCCACGGTTGCGAAGTTCTTCAACTGCCTTAAAACACAAATTGGTTGTCAGGCCGTTTTCAAGAGCTACCTGGGTGCTGTGCTGAATAGTGGGGCCATCTGCCAGGGGATCTGAGAATGGAAGACCTAATTCCATCATCTCTGCCCCGGATTCCACACAAGCCTGGATGATATTTAGCGAACTCTCATAATCCGGATAGCCCAGGGTGAAATAAGGCATCAGGATAGGACGGTCATGAGAAAAGGCTTTGTAAATCGCTTCAATAGGTTTGTTCATAAGTTGTTCGGGGTAATATCTACAATAATTATTTCCTTAGTTTAGATCCAGGGCTTGAACAACAGTATCCAAATCTTTATCACCCCGTCCAGACAGATTGACGATGATGATCTCCTCGGGTGACATGGATGGTGCCCGTTTGATAGCTTCAGCAACAGCGTGAGCGGACTCCAGAGCAGGGAGGATCCCCTCCAACCTACTCAAAGTTTGAAAAGCATCCAGGGTTTCCTGATCAGTAGCATAGGTATATCGGGCCCGTTCCAGTTCGCGAAGGTAAGCATGCTCCGGTCCAACGGCCGGGTAGTCCATCCCTGCGCTGATACTATGAGTAGCTGCAATCTGGCCGTCTGGGTCTTGAAGGACATAGGTATAACAACCATGTAAAACCCCGGTCCGCCCTCTCTCAGGGTCGGCAAAACGAGCAGCATGTTTTCCCCCGCTAATTCCTTCCCCACCAGCCTCAACACCAATCAATTCGATTTCATTGTTTTGCACAAACTCATGGAAAATTCCAATGGCATTGGATCCCCCACCGACACAGGCTATAATCATATCGGGTAATCGCCCCTCTAAGTCCATGATCTGGTGACGGGTTTCACGTCCAATGATGGATTGAAAATCCCGCACAATCGTGGGGTATGGATGAGGGCCAAGAGCCGAACCAAGCAGGTAATAAGTGTTTTCCACATTGGTAACCCAATCGCGGATAGCTTCGTTAATGGCCTCTTTGAGGGTTCTTGAACCAGTATCAACTGGACGAACCTCAGCTCCGAGCAAGCGCATGCGGGTCACATTGGGTGCTTGTCTGGCCATATCTTCCGTTCCCATATAGACCACACATTTTAAACCTAACAAGGCACACACAGTTGCCGTAGCGACCCCGTGCTGACCAGCTCCGGTCTCAGCTACTACCCGGGGCCTGCCCATCCGTTTAGCTAATAACGCTTGCCCCAGGGCATTATTGATCTTGTGGGCCCCGGAGTGGGCTAAATCTTCTCGTTTTAGGTAGATTTTTGCGCCTTTACAGCGCTCCGTCAGCCGTGAGGCAAATGTCAAAGGTGTCGGGCGTCCAACGTAGGTTGACAACAAGTGGGACAAATTCTCCTGGAACCCTTGGTCTGCTTTTACTTCCTGGTAAACCTCTTCCAATTCCATCAGGGCAGGCATTAAGATTTCAGGGACAAATTGCCCTCCATAGCTTCCAAACTTAGATTGAAGTTTGGTATTCCTTTTCATCTGGTTTCCCCTTCTTGGATAATCTTCTCTTGCTTTTGTTCCCCTGCATGCAATGCAGCAGCTCGAGTTTGATTAATAAATTGTTGCATCCGGAGGGGGTCTTTCTTCCCTGGTTGCCCTTCTCTTTCTACCCCTGAAGCCACATCCACTCCCCAAGGATTTACCTGCCTAACAGCTGCAGCTACATTTCCAGGATGGAGCCCACCCGCCAGTAAAAGAGAATAGTCATCTGCAAGTGCGCGGGCCAACATCCAATCACCAGTGAGTCCCGTTCCTCCATACTGGTCTGGGTGATAGGCATCTACCAATAAATCAGGCGGTGTCTTTCTTACAAGGTAGCTCCTGGCCTGCAAGATGGATTCCTCAATAGAATGAGGACGGATGGCTTTGAAAGCCCGTTCTCCGAGCATTTCCAGCAATTTGGGGGATTCATCCCCGTGCAATTGAGCCAAATCGAGGCCGCAATCATCCAGAATTGTCTCTATTGTCTTGAAAGACGCATTTACAAAAACCGCCACTGTCCTAATAGACAGACCCCGATTTGACAACTCCACCTGAATCATCTCACAATCCAGGGGATCCAGGTATCGTTTGCTGGGAGGGTAGAAGTTATAACCCAACATATCAGTCCCCGCATCAAAAGCATATAGCGCATCGTCTAAGGAAGTAATACCACAGATTTTCACTTTCATAACAGGAGACCTCTACATCGGCCTTAATTATTTTTCATATTTGAGTAAGCTCTTTTACTTGAGCTGCTACGTTTTCTGCTCTGATGAGACTCTCTCCAACCAGAATAGCATCCACCCCGACCTCCGCCAGAAGTTTCACATCCTCGCGTGTATAAATACCGCTTTCCGAGACTAGACAGATATCAGGTGGAAGAAGGGGGATCAACTGGAGAGTTGTTTCCAGATTGACCTGGAAGGTATGAAGATCACGGTTATTAATTCCAATCAACCTTGCCTTTGTTTCAAGGGCTTGCAGGAGCTCTTCCCGAGAGTGGACTTCCACCAGGGCGGTGAGCTCAAGATCAGCAGCAGCGTTGATAAGATCGTTTAATTGCTCTTGTTTCAACATAGCTACAATCAAGAGCACCGAGCTAGCCCCAAAAGCCCGGGCTTCAAGCAATTGGTAACGATCGAAGACGAAATCCTTCCTCAGAAGAGGGAGACCAAGATCTAAGTTGGCAATTTGCTGCAGAATACCAAGGGATCCGCCAAAATAGGTTTCATCGGTGAGAACGGAGATTGCGGAAGCACCGTGGGCTGCATAGGTTTGGGCGAATTGCAGGGGATCAAAGGGCTGGCGAAGAACGCCTTTACTGGGAGAACGATGTTTTACTTCAGCAATCAGTCGAGGAGTACACCTCTTCCGCTCATCTACTTCCCTGGAATACCTCACTCCTTGGAGAACAGCTAAAAAATCTATCGGTGCTGTCATCTCTTGGGCTTGTTGATATAGCGCTTCTTCCGATACTTTCCGTTTTGCGGCTTCGACTTCAGTACGTTTGTGGGCAAAGATTTCTTCCAAGATGCTCATGATCTATACCATTTTCCTTGCAGGTGGGAGTAACATTTACCATCAATCACTTGGGAAGCTTTGGCTGGTGGAGATTAGGGCGTTGAGTTTTTCTAGCGCAGCACCACTAACCAGGGACTGGCGCGCTTCAGTGAGTCCTTCATGGAGATCACCGCTTTCTGCAGCCAAAGCTGCTGCTGCATTCAAGAGCACGACATCTTGGCGGGGGCTGTCATCTTCTATCGATAATATCGCCCTCAGCATTTGAGCGTTTTCTCGGGGATCACCGCCTTGGAGTTCTTGTGGAGAACACTCCCGCAACCCAAAGTCTTTAGCATCAAGTTCAAAGGTAGTGACTTTCCCATCCTTTAGGTGACTGATCTGATTGGGCCCGCAAGTTGTGAGCTCATCATATCCGTGGTGGCTGTGGACCACAAAAGCAGCTTTCCCTCCCAATTCTCCTAAAACTTCTGCCAGGGGATGGGTAAGTTTAGGGTCAAAAACACCCACCAGTTGATAGGCTGCGTTTGCGGGATTGGTAAGAGGTCCTAAGACGTTAAATACGGTTCGTTGGCCCAATTCTCTTCGGGGCCCAACGGCATGTTTCATAGCAGGGTGAAAGTTCGGTGCAAACATAAAACCTATACCTACTTTCTCAATGCAGGTCCTGACCTGTTCTGGTGATAAACTGAGATTAAGACCCAATTCCTCAAGGACATCAGCGCTACCGCAGCGAGAGGATATGCTGCGATTGCCATGTTTGGCCACTTTGCGGTCCGCTCCAGCAACGACAAAGGCTGCTATAGTTGAGATGTTGAAAGTGTGGGCGCCATCACCACCCGTACCAGCAGTATCGATTAGCTTTTTTCCGTTGGTTTTTACTTGAACTTGTTTGACTACCTTCCGCATCGCTCTTGCACTGCCAGTAATTTCCGGGACCGTCTCTCCTTTCATACGCAGTGCGATCAGATAGCCACCGATCTGGGCTGGTGTTGCTTGTCCTGTCATGATAACTTCCATCGCAGATTCGGCTTCTTCTGCACTCAAGTCCTGGAAACCAAGGACTTTGGATATGTAAGGTTTAAGCATGGGAACCTCCTCTTACATACATCGGATAATGAATATTGAGCTTTTTCTGTTCGTTTGATCTAGTCTTGGTGTCATATCTATTTGATCTCTTTTGACTGTTAAAAGACGGAAATGACCAATGATTCTTTTGAAGCGCTCCAGGTTATCGAGAGGATCGAAGTCTAAATACTAGTCTTTTAATGTCTTTTTGTTTGTCATTGATTTCCCTGCCCGTTAATAGTCAGAAAATTCTCCAGCAGCTTTTTCCCGTGAGTGGTGAGGAAAGATTCGGGATGAAACTGCACCCCAAATATGGGGTATTCTCTGTGATGAAGAGCCATAATTTCACCCTTCTGTGTGGTGGCAGTGACCTCTAATTCTGGAGGGAAACCCTCCTGTACTACAATCAAGGAATGATAGCGAGTAGCTTCGAAAGGGGTGGGAATATCCTGGAAGATGGGGCTGGAATTGTGATGAATCATTGATGTTTTCCCATGCATCAGGGTAGAGGCGCGTTTCACAACCCCCCCAAAGGCTTCAGCGATACATTGATGTCCTAGACAAACTCCCAGGAGGGGAATGTATCTCCCAAGAGTAAGAATCACCTCGGAAGAGATTCCAGCGTCCGAGGGCCTTCCTGGACCCGGAGAAATCAAAATTGCGCCAGGCTTTTGGTTTTCTAAGACTGGGATGGAAACTGCGTCGTTCCGATAAACAACTACTTCTTCTCCCAGTTCTCCAATGTACTGAACCAAGTTATAGGTAAATGAATCATAATTATCAATAACCGCGATCATCCGTTTATCCTTGTGTTCTGAGTACCATCTAACTCGCTCAACTCTTCCGCCTTATCAACAGCGACTGCCAATGCTTGAGCCTTATTGAGCGTTTCCTTATATTCTCTCTTTGGGTCTGAATCAGCCACGATCCCTGCTCCGGCGGTGATGTTTACCTTCTGATCCTGCATTACTATGGTCCGAATCGTGATGCAGGTGTCAAGGGATCCATTGAAAGAGAAATAACCCACCACCCCAGCATACGGACCGCGGGGTTCCTGCTCTAAAGCATGAATGATTTGCATAGCTCGAATTTTTGGTGCTCCGCTGACCGTCCCGGCCGGGAAAGTGGCCCTAAGCAAGTCAAAAGCATCCTTCGATGAGTGCAAGTGTCCTTCAACCTGAGAGGCAATATGCATCACATGAGAATAACGCTCAATAGCCATCCTTTCGGTGACTTGCACTGTGCCATAGTTACACACACGCCCCAGGTCATTACGGCCGAGATCGACCAGCATGACATGCTCAGCGCGTTCTTTGGGATCCGCAAGGAGTTGGCCAGCCAGGGTTTCATCCTCTTGGGAAGTTTGTCCTCTGGGCCGGGTTCCTGCAATCGGCCGAAGGGTTGCCAGCTGACTCTCCAGACGGGCGTGCATTTCAGGCGAAGCACCAATCAGGTGGAAGGAGTCTTCCTGAGAAACCAAATTTCCAAAGTTCAAATGGAACATATATGGAGAAGGATTGAGGCGACGAAGGGCACGGTAAATATTTATGGGAGATGCTGTCGTTTCTCTGCTTAAACGTTGGGCAAGTACGACCTGAAAAATATCTCCGGCGACAATATGGTCTTTAGCTTGGAACACAATCTGAGAAAATTGATCCTCACTCATGTTAGAGCGCAGTTCAGTAGTTTGGTGGACTGGGCCTATTTCGGATTTTAGAGAGAGAGGCTTTTTCAAACGCGCTTCCAGCTGGTCTAAACGTGTTTTTGCTAGGGTGGTAGCCTGCTCCAGGTCTCCATTAAAGGGGACATTGGTAATTAATACCAAGCGTCCAAAAGCATGATCGTAGGCGACTATCGTGTCGGCCAATAAGAAGATACCATCAGGCAGTTCAGGATGTGGAGAAAGCTGAACCCGGGGCTCAAAATAACGGATTGAGTCGTATCCCAAATATCCCACAAGCCCTCCAGTAAATCGGGGCAAGTTGGGAACATTCTTTTGCTTATACTTTTCCAATTCTGTTTTCAATCTACCTAAGATATCCCCCTCTTTATTGGTGTGAATGCTCTCAATACCCTGGGGAGTATGGTGCTCTAAAGTTTGACCGCGGATTACATAGGCATGGTTCAACGCAGTCCCAATAAATGAGTAACGTGCGACATGGTTTCCGCCGGTGACACTTTCCAGTAAAAAGGAAGGTCCATCCCCAACCAGCTTAAGGTACACTGAGAGAGGTGAATCCAAATCACCTGGGATTTCTCGTGTCACAGGGAGAAGGTTAAAATCATTCTTCGGTTTTGAAACAGAATGCACCATCATATTTCTTTCCTAAAGTAGGTTTAAATTAAAATCGCCTCAAGTCTCAGGGACGAGAGGCGATTCCCGCGGTGCCACCCTGTGTAGGCTGTCTTTGATGTTAACAACAAGATCCCGTTGGTGAAACAACGGGAAATGTAGAAACCAGCCTCACTTATTCTTGATCCGGAAGTATGATAGGTTCTTTTATTTCCAACCGGAAATAAAGTTATCACGCAACGGAACCAATGCTTTGGTAACGGTAGCAACCCCGGCTCGGGCTATTTTGGTCATTTTCTTCTAGGAACCTGTTCGCCCTGCAACTCTGAGGTCCATTCAGCGGTGGCGTCTGGGCAAGGTTTTCACCAACCCCTTGCTCTCTGAACCAGCGTTTCGCCGCTTACTATTCCCTCTTCACAGTTGATTTATTTTTAATAACCTGTTGATAACCTTTATACCGTATTGAAATGGAACTGTCAAGTTAGCTGATTTCAAGGAGGAGCATAAAAGATTGGCATCAAATCCGCTTTGTCGAATGTACTGAAATCACAAGTTTACTCCGGCAGATGCACCGAATGCTAGCTCTTTGGTTAAGACGTATAGCAGATTGATCCAACATACCATTGACTTCTACGTTCAGCTTCTCTTGTCTCATCTTTCTTATCTCAACGATAATTGGTTACTACCAATAGGTTATCATTTTGGCAAGAACCATGACACCTCTTTGGAACTCACTGATACAAATGTGCTCATCCGGTGTATGATCAAGACTGGAGTCGCCAGGCCCATAAGCTGCAATAGGACAACCCCAGACTGGACCAACCACGTTCATATCCGAGGTTCCGGTCTTTAGTTTAAACCGGGGCTGACCTCCCGCGGAGCGGATGGCTCGTAACAGCGCTCTCACGACCGACGTATTCTTCTCTGTCCGGAATGGAGGTTCGCTGTATGGAAAAGTCACTCTTGGTCCATCACTCCATCCCCGAATTTCCTTCTTGAGGGAAGATTCTTTCAAACCCAATGGTAATCGGAGTCCGATCTCCATCTGGGCGCTATCTTCCAACCCATCGCTTTGGGTGCAAAAGGAGCGCAAGTTGTGATCAAGTGTGTCAAAACACGGTGGTCGGCGGTCTTGGTTATATTCAGCGGTATACTCGACCAATCGGTTCCAGAAAGCAACCGCCTCCTCTGCCGGCGGAGATTGATTACCAGCAGAATGTCCGGCTGCTTGGGTCAGTTGGTAATTCACACTCAATGTTCCTTTGTAGCCCAAGGTAATGCTTTGCCAACTACTGGGTTCACCTATGATGACACCATCAGGCGGTTTTAGAGTCTCTGTCAGGTGGTGCGCTCCCCGCGAATGAGCCTCCTCTTCTACAGCGCCAATCACCAACACGCGAGTGTCGTCTAATTGAGACTGTACCTGCGCTGCAGCCAGCACAAATGCTGCCAGCGGTCCTTTAGCATCCACTGAACCGCGTCCGTATAGGCATCCCTCTGCCCGGCGGACATGGATCTCCCCGGGCACTGTATCCATATGCCCCAACAGGGCAAGGGTCTTACTCGCTTGTGGATTGCCTACCTCTCCGATGACATTTCCCACCTGGTCACGGTGCGCTCGAAAGCCAAACCTCTTCATCTGCTGGAGGAGATAGTCAGCAAAGGCATCTTCCTGGCCAGAAAGGCTGGGTATACGGAGCAACTCTTCCAGAAACGCAATTCCATCAGCTGTCATTTCTAATCCTTAAAAACTTCTTCCACCCGGCTCACAACTAAATCCACATCATCCTCACTGATCACCAGTGGGGGCAAGAACCGCATCACGGTTGAACCTGCTGAAAGGGCCAGCACACCCAATCCATCCATCGGTTCTGCAAGTTTTGCTAAATATTTGCCGGCTCTCATCTTTAATTGCATACCGACCATCAAACCTAAACCCCGCACTTCTCGTACAACCGGAGAGTCAATGGCTCTTAATCCATCCATGAGCCGCTCTCCCAATTCGGCCGCCCGCTGGGGGAGATCCTCGGACTCAATAAAATTGATCGTTGCCAGGGCTGCTGCACACGCTAGCGCATTACCCCCAAAGGTAGAACCATGGATCTTTTTGGGTAAATCCCCCACCCGAGCACCAATCAACACCGCACCCATGGGCACACCACCAGCTATACCCTTCGCCACAGTCATCAAATCCGGCTCCAGATTAAAGTGTTCACAAGCAAACATCTTCCCTGTCCGGCCGAACCCGGTTTGTACCTCATCAAGAATTAACAGTGCCCCATTGGCTCGGCACAAGGTTTGCACGCCATATAAAAACTCAACTTTAGCTGGGAAAACACCACCTTCCCCTTGGACAACCTCTATGATGACAGCTGCTGTTTCTTCGTCCACCACCCGCTTTATTTGTTCCAGCTGATTATAAGGAACAAACTCAAAGCCGGATACCAGCGGCTCAAAAGGTTTCCGATAGGATTTATTCCAGGTAGCGGATAGTGCTCCCAATGTCCGACCATGAAAACCTCGCTTGGTGGAAATGATCTTGGTCCTGCTGGTGGCAAGCCGAGCGAATTTAATTGCTCCCTCTACTGCTTCTGCCCCGGAGTTGCACAGGAAAGCGCGCTCTAACCCATCCGGAGCGATGCGCACCAACTCTGATAAGAGTTGGGCACGTTTGTCATTGTAAAAATCATTCGGGGCAGTAATCAACTGTCTTGCTTGCTGAGTTATAGCCTCAATAATAACAGGGTTAGCATGTCCCACATTTGCTACACCGTGACCACTGGTGCAGTCCACATATTCGATCCCTTCCACATCCCAGAGGCGGGCTCCCTCCCCCCGGCTCAGGACGATGGGTTGTTTAGGAGCAACCCCACTCGAATACTGGTCCTCCAGGGCAATCAAATCTTCCGCTGACGTCGTTTGCTTTGTTACCATACTTTCTCCTACCTGTGGACTTTGAGAAAGGCGGTCTGCCATCCACTTACTTGGATAATTTGCACCATCCGCCATTCCTGGATTATCTAAGCTTCTGTAATTAATTCAATCATCGCCCGGGCTGCAGCTTCCGGACCCTTTATTTCCCAGCCTGGAAGCCCCAGCCGGGTCCTGATTTGACCCAAGAAAACATCCTGATCAAAGAGGTGTTCGAAAGTTGATTGGGCAATTTCCTCATGCAAGTCCTTGTATTGTGGAGGACCGAAGACATTTGCAAAATAGGTCTTGGTAATACCCTCCGATGTAGTTGTCCCCTTACTCATTACTATTCCTTCCCGGAACACCTCCAGGGCTGACTCACTGTCGCTAAAGCGCTCGATGATCTGATAATCCTCATTCACCTCCTGGTAGTTATTGGCGTAGAAGATCATATCAATCTTGCTCCCTCGCACTACATCAAGATGTGAGACCACTGGCAGCAATAGCCGGGCATTGGTTTTGTTTGGGCTCATAAATATAGCTCGTCCCATCTGCCCAAACTCGTACCCTGGCTGCAAATCATCCAAACGGATAAAGGCACCAATCTCCGTGCCATATCCCTTTGCTATTCCGTTTTCGATATTGATCGTACCCATGTCATCCGCAATGATGACCATGTCCTGGAGCTCACCTTCACACAACACCCGGAAAGCCTCCAATGTCTCAGATTTCCCTGCACCACTATCGCCGACGAGGACAATGGTGTTGGTCTTGTCATTCAATATGATTTCGACCATCGCTCCATGAAATGGCATGCGACCTCTTTTCATCATCTTAATGTTGTGTAAAGTCAGTATCATCTTCTTCAAATACCCAAAATAACCGAAACGGTCCTCGTTGGGGACAGCACCCACCAATATATCCCCCTCCTGGTCATCATAGAAAACCGTGGGCAGCGATCCATAACAATCTAGGACGTCCCCTGGTACGCCAAACAAATACACAGCGTCTGGTTGTTTTTCCAGATCCTCATCGCTGGCAAGTTCAAACAGGTTGCATAGAGAAAGCCCTAATTCGAGAAATTTCTCATGGATATAGGTCGTAATCAGCAACTCCCCAACCTTTGCAGGATAGCAGATCCACTCTCCCTGATTGAGTTCTATTCGATCCAGGGGGTTCTCGTCCACACGCTGAAATTGTCCAGTTCGCCGGTTCATGGGTGGATTAAGTACCAGCGGGGGATACAACAGCACATGCCGGATGATGGGAATTGGCTGCAATTTTGTGTATGGAGGACCAAAGTCATCCACCCATGCTGACATGAAAGCTTTCTTCGAGACAATAGTGGCAATGTTCACCCCAGCCCTGGCCTGACGAAAAATACGAGGATGCTGTCTATCGATGTTTTCTTTAATGTCTCGATAGGTTCCCCTGACTAAATGCATCAACTTCTCCACGGTTTCGTTGAACGTCCGGTACGGCCTGTCGTCTAACGCTTCTCCCTGAAAGCCGGAGACGATGAGTATCCGATCGTAATCACGCCAGGCGTTATACAAGTATTCGACAAATTCAGTTAAAAGATTTGGATCTTTAAAAAACACTTCCGACTCAGGTAGGATATTAGGAATCACACTTTGGTCTAATATGGTCAGATAATAAAAGATATCAATTAAGAGTGTGATGGTCTTTTCATTAATGGGGTGAGAGCTAAAAATGTTTATCAGGCGTGAATTTCTATCAGTAAGATTCCCCAAAACAGTTTCCAGAAAGGTTCTGAATGGTTGACTCCTGAGAAATTCACCAGATGTCTCACAGATCCTGCCAGTGGAATAAATGATGGCTTTATCTTCTAGTAACTTAAACTCGTCTGGTTGTATTCCCATATTTAATGATCCTTTATACTCATCCCTTCTTACTTTTCTCTATAGTTTTAAGTTCGATACCAACTCTCGCGTCATGTCCTCGGTTGTAGCCTCCCCACCTAAATCAGGGGTTAGCGGTCCACCACTCTCATACAGGTTTCGCACGCTCTTTGACAATTTCTCGGCTGCTTCATCCTCTCCTAAATGAGAGAGCATCATTACCCCGGCCAAAACTAGTGCCGTGGGATTGGCGATCCCTTTACCAACGATGTCAGGTGCGGAGCCATGTACAGCTTCAAAGATAGCAGCATCTTGGCCGATGTTGGCGCTAGGGACATTGCCTAACCCGCCCACAAGTCCTGCTGCTAAGTCGGAAATGATGTCTCCGTAAAGATTGGGGCATAATAAAACATCATGTTGGTTGGGATCCATCACCAGGTCCATGCACAGTGCGTCAATAATGCGATCCGTAAAATGGACCTGAGGATAGGCTTTGGCTACCTCCCGGGCACAGGTCAGGAAAAGCCCATCGGACTCCTTAAGTATATTGGCCTTGTGGGTAGCGGTGACCTTTCCGCGACCGTGCTGGGAAGCAAAGTTGAAGGCGAATCGGGCGATGCGGAGACTGGCCTCCCGTGTGACCCTTTTCAACCCTACTACCGAATCGTCGTCTTCCCAGCGCTCATCGCCGCTATAGAGGCCTTCCGTGTTCTCCCGGATAATGACCAGGTCTACGTCCTGGTACCGGCTGGGGGCTCCCGGGATAGTCCGCACTGGGCGCAGATTAGCGTATAGCCCCAACCGCTGGCGGAGAGCCACATTCACGCTGGAAAAACCGCCCCCAACGGGGGTAGTGAGGGGCCCTTTCAGCGCGATGCCATATTGGCGGATAGCCTCCAGGAGCTCCTCAGGTAAGGATCTGTCTCCCTCCTCCAGGGAAGCGATGCCTGCCTGGTAAGTATGCCATCTGATATCGACTCCGGTGGCATCGATCACAGCCTGCGCTGCGCTTGCTACCTCTGGGCCGATGCCATCCCCGGGGATTAGCACCACTTCATGAGAACTCATCCCAACCCTCCTCGTTCTAGCACATGGGGGACAAGGCCTCCATCCTCCAGGATCTCCCTCATGATAGGAGGAAGTGGAGAAAATGGGTGTACTAAGTTCTGGGTCAGATTTGTAACCTGACCTTCTGCCAAATCAATCCGGATTGCGTCACCATCCTGAAAGCCCTCTGTCTCACAGATGATGGGGAGGACACCCACATTGACAGCATTGCGATAAAAGATACGGGCGAATGAAGGGGATAATACAGCTAGAATACCCCTCTCTTTGAGCACCAACGCGGCATGTTCTCGGGAGGATCCTTGTCCAAAGTTCTTACCGGCGGCTATGATGTCACCCGGTTTGGCGTTCTGAGCAAAGTCCGGATTTTCATCTTCTAGAGTATGTTTAGCCAAAGCTGAGAGATCACCCCGGAGGTGGTAATACCTACCTGGTGTGATGTGATCGGTGCTGATCCCATCCCCAAAACGCCAGATAGGACCTTGAATGATTTTTTCCATGTTTTCCTCCACTGATTTCCTGTTACCTTACAAGGTTCGTGGATCTGTGATAATACCCGTGATCGCCGATGCAGCTGCCGTTGCTGGTGAAGCCAAATAGATCTCAGACTCCGGATTGCCCATCCGCCCTTTGAAATTCCGATTCTGGGTGGAAAGACAGCGTTCTCCCTCGGCCAGTACGCCTTGATGAACGCCCACACAAGGCCCGCATCCCGGGGGAAGGATTGTGCCGCTGGCATCGATAAATATGTCGATCAGCCCCTCTTTAATTGCATCCTTGTATACCTGGCGGGAAGCCGGTCCCACCAACAGCCGCAGACGAGGGTCAATCTGTTCCCCTTTCAATATCTGAGCTGCTACCCGAAGATCAGATAACCGCCCATTGGTGCAGGTGCCAATAAACACCTGGTCAAGGGGTATCTCCTCTACCTCTTCGATGGAGTGAATATTATCCACAAAGTGGGGGAAAGCAACCTGAGGGGTGATCTGGCTGACATCCAGTTCGACCACTCTTTCGTAATGAGCATCCGGGTCCGGTTCAATCGCCTGGTAATCTTGAACGCGCCCTCGCTTTTCCAAATATTCCCGGGTAGTCTCGTCGGCAGCGCACAGGCCGGCTTTCGCCCCCGCCTCAACAGCCATATTTGCCAGGGTCAACCGTTCCTCGATGCTCATCGCATCCACAGTCGGACCCCCGTATTCCAGGGCTTTATAGATCGCTCCATCTGCTCCAAGGTACCCGATTAAATGCAAGATCACATCTTTGGCGTAAACACCTTTTGGCAGCTGCCCATGAATCTCAACCCGGATGGTCTCAGGAATCCGGAGCCAAATCTTACCCAAAGCTAGAGCGATAGCAACATCTGTAGATCCCATACCAGTGCCGAAAGCGCCCAACGCACCAGCACTACAAGTGTGGGAATCAGCACCAATTATGATTTGTCCTGGAATGGCCCATTCTTCTGCCACCAGCTGGTGGCAGATTCCCGTTCCTGGCTGATGGAACTCAGCCCCAACCTCCTCAGCAAAGGAGCGTAATCGTCTTTGAACATCAGCCAGCTCTTTGCGAGGTGGGGGTGCTGCGTGGTCGGAAAAGAAAAGACCAGTGGTGGCTATCTTCCCTTTCCCCATTACTTCTAATTGGTCCAATGCTAATGGTCCCGTCCCTTCATGAGCAAAGAGTACATCCACCGGAGCTATCACAAACTCATCAACCTTTACTTCTCGTCCAATCCTGTTTCCAATAATCTTTTCTGCCAAGGTATGTCCCATTGTTTTACTCCTAAAGTCATTCCTCACTCTTTACTTGGCTTTGAATTTGTGTCTTCATACAGCAGTATCAATTCCTTATTGAAAAGCGGCCTCTTAAGCTCCACGGTTGTGGAACGCACCTTTTCCAGCAATTCCTGGGCCGTCTCATCATCCAGTTCAATTCTAAATCCGGCCAGGAATTTATGCTTCAGCGACTGGGTGCCAGAATGCTTGCCAATCACAATTTGACGTTCTAACCCTACCTCTTCAGGCTTGAAGGCTTCATAACTATCTGGGTTCTTGAGGATGCCATCTGCGTGAATCCCGGACTCATGGGCAAAAACATTAGTCCCAACAATGGCTTTCCAGATGGGGATAGCCCGCTGGCTCGCTTGAGCCACATATTCAGCCACTTCACGGAATTGAGAGGTGTCAATGCCCAAATCCATTCCGTACAGATGCTTCAAAGCCATCACTACCTCTTCTATCGGGGAATTACCTGTCCGTTCCCCAAGTCCTCCAATGGAACCGACCACAGAACTCGCCCCAGCCCGTATCCCAGCCATGACATTGGCCGTGGCCATCCCAAAATCATTGTGCATGTGCACTTCTATAGGAAGGGAAGTTTCTTGCCGGATGTATTTGATCCGCCGGTAGCTGGTGTAAGGATCCTCAACACCCAGGGAGTCACAGTAGCGCACCCTCACAGCCCCGATTTCCTCAGCTAGACGAAAAAACTCAATTAAAAAGCTAAGTTCAGTTCGAGAGGCATCTTCAGCACTTATAGTAAAGGCCAGATTGTGTTTTTCTGCTTCCTCTGCAGCCTCTTTCACTTGTTCTAAGACCCACGCTTGATCGGCCTGAAACTTGCGTTCAATATGAGTATCAGAGGTAGAAATGGAAATAATGACACTATCCACGTGACAATCAGCTGCATCTTTCACATCTTCCCGCCTTGCTCTTGCAAAGGCGCTGACCTCCAAGGGATTTCCATCTTTAGTCATGATACCAGCATCCACAACAGCAAGAATACAGGCTTTTTCCTCAGGTCCCAAGGCAGGGAAACCAACCTCAACAGCAGGAATGCCAATGGCCGCCAGTATGGAAGAAATTTGCCTTTTCTCTCGAGGAGTAAAGATTACACCTACCGCCTGTTCTCCGTCCCGCAGGGTAGTATCCAATAATCTAATGTTCGATAACCTGCTCATACATCTCTCCTCTCTCTCAACATTGAATAAACTTCAACCACCTCATTGTCAAATAAAGACCGTTTCAAGGCAATCGAGCGGGACCGCATGATGGGTACCAGCTTCTGGACTTCCTCTTTGGAGGGGTGATACCCCTGCTCCCGAAGCTTGCGGCGAATGACGCTGGGACCTGAGTATTTTCCTACACTGAATCGGCGCAACAAACCCACCTCGCCAGGCAAAAAGATCTCGTACGTCGTTGGGTCGCGGATCACACCGCTAGCTCGTCCTTCGGATTCGTAAACGAAAAGGTTGCTTCCCACAATCGGTTTCCAGGCTGGCAGCATACGCCCTGAAGCCAAAGCGACATATTCCCCAAGATCACGGAAAAGCGAGGTCTGGATATCCATCTCGACTCCTACAGTATATTGAAGTGCCATTACCAATTCTTCCAAAGCGGCATTTCCCGCTCGTTCACCTAATCCATTTACTGTGGTATTAACATAGGTCGCACCAGCCTCAAGTCCGGCAATCGCGTTGGCTGTGGCCATCCCGAAATCGTTATGTGTGTGCATTTCAATCGGCAGATCCACTTCCTGGATCAAGGTTTTTACTCGTTTGTAGGTTTCCAGAGGATCAAGGATGCCGACTGTATCGCAGTAACGGAGCCGGTCAGCCCCTGACTGCTTGGCTGCATTGGCAAATTCAATCAGGAATTCAGGGTCGGCGCGGGAGGCATCCTCAGCATTCACAGAAACATAAAGCTGATGGTCTTTGGCGAATTCTACAGCACTCAGGATGGAGTCCAAGACCCACTGCCGGTCCCGGCGCAACTTGTTTTCGATGTGGATGTCCGAGGCAGAAATAGAGACAGCCACAGCATCTACACCACAATCGAGAGAATGCTTTATGTCACTGATCACTGCCCGATTCCAAGCGAGAATACTGGTAGGGAGTTCAAGATCCACGATCTGTTTGATGGCTTCTTTCTCATCGCCTCCCATAGTTGGAATGCCAACTTCAATTTGATGAACCCCAATCCTGGATAACATTTTGGCAATGTGAATTTTTTCCTCATTAGCAAAAACTACACCAGCGGTTTGTTCCCCATCGCGTAAGGTAGTATCATCGATGTACACCGGTCCCTTGATCTTCGATTTCATCCCTTCTTCCGGATACGCTTCCATTGTCTGTGATGATTTCTGTTCGCTCATAGGTCCTTTCCTTTTCAATCTATATAATCTTGTCCATTACTGCCCCAGCGTTTGAGAACAGCATCCACGTCATCCAGTGATAATGGCTTCTCGTCAGCAAGCACCTTGACATGGCTGGTAACTCGTTTGATTTTCTCTTCATTCATTTCAATCCCCAACTGCTCGGCTCGCAATTTGATGGCATGCCAACCGGTCAAACGGTGGGCAACCGATATATAACGACTCAGACCAAAATCTTTGGGGTCAATGATTTCATAAGTCCGGGGGTCGTTCAAGATAGCTTTGGCATGGATGCCGGCTTTGTGGGTGAAGGCCGTGATTCCCGTGATGAAGTTGTTGAAGGGAATGTCAACACCCACTAATTCGGCTACCAATTTGTCCACTCGCGTGAGGGTCTTCAGGTTATACTTATTGCGGATGAAATCAGGATCGGTGGCATAAAGACGAGCGATGAAACCACCCAGGGGTGTGATTCCATTTCGCTCCCCAATCCCTAACACGCTGGTATCGATGCAAGTCACACCAGCTAGGAGGGCAGCATAGCTATTTGCGATGGCACATCCAGAATCGTTATGACCATGAAATTCCAACTCGGCATTTACCAAACCCTTTATTTTAGAAGCTAGTTCGTATACGTCAAAGGGCGTAGCAACTCCCACTGTGTCGGCAATCCCTACCCGGTCAATACCCATACTATCAACCACCTGATATACCTCCCAGAGGTCTTCCGACTCGCTTCGAAAGGAATCCTCTGTGCTAAACCGAATCTCCAGCTCAGGTCGTTGTTCTTTGATATATGCTATGACTTCCTCAGCCAAGGCAATGATTTGAGGGATCTCCTTGCCGTGGGAAATTTTCCGCAGCATAGAACTTGTTCCGATCACGATATCTACTCCATCCAAGGGCAGCTCCAATGCCCGAGCCGCGTCGCTTTTACTGCAGCGAATATGGGTCAGGATCTTGGCCTTCAGCCCCATACTTGCAATTTGCTTGATATCTTCATAACTTTGGGGGGAGACCATGGGTGAAGTAAGTTCCAGATACTCCACGCCAAAATCGTCAAGGGCCTGAGCAATTTCCATCTTTTGCCCGGTGGTAAAATTTGCACCAACGAATTGCTCCCCTTCTCGTAAGGTCGACTCGATGATTTTGAATTCTTGGATATTATCTTTACACATATGTTTTCCTGACCTGAGCTAGTGATCATTTGAAAATACTGTTCCATGTCCAGCCAGTGCCCGTTGGATGGGAGCTTCCACTCGTCCATCTGCGATGATGACCCGACTTACTCTGCCTTGTAGTGCTTCCATTGCTCCCAGTACTTTTCGTTTCATGCGCCCCTTGGCATAATGCTTAAGATGATCCTTAGCATCTCGCGCGGGGATGTGAGGAATAACTGATCCCTCATCATTAACATCACGCAACAGACCTGGAACATTGGAAAGGATGATAACTTGTTCTGCCCCAAGGGCACGACCAATAGCAGCTGCCACCCGATCTCCATCCACGTTCAATCCTTCATTCTGATAACTGATAGCCACCGGAGCTACCACAGGCACATAGTTGGCGTCGAGCAAGATTTGAAGCAGACTAACATTAACGTTCTCAATGATTCCACTGTACTCTCCTCGCAGCATCTTTGGCTTCCCATTCTCCATAATGCGTAAAGAGGATTTGCGTTTTCCTTCTAAAAGCCGACCATCAAGACCGGAAAGACCAAGGGCATTGACACCTGATTGCTGCAGTCGCTCAACCAGCAGTGTGTTAATCCGACCGGTTACAACCATAGCATAAATCTCCCATGTTTTCCGGTCAGTGTAGCGGCTGGAATGCCCTGATGGTGAGGTCACAAATCGAGGAGGGCTACCCAATTTTTTGGAGATGCGGTTGGTTTCACCAGAACCCCCATGGACCAGAATAATCTGCTCTCCCTTTTGGATCAATTCAGCCACATCATCACAAATAGGCGAAATATCCAGCTCTCTATTTCCACCTGCTTTGACTACAATCATTACCTGTTTCTCCCTTCAAAGTTAGCATCCCTAACTGGGTTATTTTTATTTGTACGCCCCCCCCGGTATCAGGAACGCTCCCAATATTCTCGCTATACTTCTCTCTGCCCTTGGGTTGGGCAAGATATCCCTGTAAGTTGGCACAAACTACCAAAGAGCAAGGTGTGAATGTCCATTGCCATTAGATAGGGTGCAAGCCGGGGAACTCCAAACCCATAGTTTCTGGGAATCCACACATCAAATTCATCGTTTGCACCGCATTGCCAGCCGCTCCTTTCATTAAATTATCAATTGCAGCGATGACGACCATACGGTTGTTGGCTGGGTCAGCAGCAAAGCCCAGGTCACAATAATTGGATCCGGAGAGGATTTTGGGTTCCGGAAATCGGTGAATGCCTCGCTTTGACTGGGCAAGGCGTACAAATGGCTCTTCCCCATAATCTTCGCGGTAGAAACGCCAGGCGTCTTTTTCCTCCAATGGCTCATCCAGCAGACAATGACACGTCGCCAATGCTCCTCGCACAATACCCACCGACGTGACTGAAAAATGGAGACGCTTTTTCTCCGGAGCAAGGTCCAGCTCCTGGATCAACTCAGCCACATGTCGATGTCCTACCGGTGCGTAGGAGCGGACTACCCCTGCCCGCTCCGGATGATGGGAAGCAGGGTTGACTTTATGGCCTCCCTCCGCCGAACCCACTTTGACCTCTACGACTGTCTCCCGGACCAAGCCCCGCCTATATAATGGCCAGAGAGCCAAAGTGGTGACAATGGCATTACAGCCGGTTCCAGTAGCATATCTAGCGCTAACTAGTTCCTTTCGATGCAGCTCCGGTAAGCCATAGACAAATCGATCCAACCATTGGGGAGCTAGATGTTCTTTTTCATACCAACGGTGATATTTTGCCGGATCACTTAATCGGAAATCAGCCGACAAATCCACAATTCGCTCCCCCAACTCAGCGAACACCTCAATCTGTTTCATGGCATGGCCATGGGGCAAAGCCAAAAACAGAAGGTCAACAGATTCAAGTTCGTCCAATTTTCGAAACTTTAATTGGGTGCGGTTACGAAGATTAGGATGGACGAAATAGGCATATTGTTTGGCATACTTTTCTGATGTGATCTGCGTCACTTCAATCTCAGGATGGGAAAGCAGCAACCGAAGCAATTCTCCTCCTGCATAACCTGATGCACCAACGATAGCAGTTTGAATCATGTCAATAAGTCCTTATATTTTCTAAAGTGTCCTACCCCTTTCAATTTCTCTCACTTCTTTTATGTACTTGATAATTGTGCTGGCAATGTCCCCTTCGGCGACCTTACTAGCTCCGTGAAACTCCGGGGTATGGTTAACTTCATTGACCAGCAGCTCACCATCAGCTTTCTCCAAAAGATCCACCGCAACAATCTCGCCTTTCACAGCCCGGGCCGCAGCCTGGGAAATCCGGTCAATTTCGGGAGTGACAGGGCACAAGGAGGTCTCTCCACCCCGAGCGGTATTTGTAATCCAATGTTGGGACTCGCGGTATACGGCATAGACCGTCTTCTCTCCAACTACGAGTGTGCGGATGTCACGTCCTGGTTTCTCAACGAATTCCTGAATGTAATAAGGGAAGTCGTGACCCAACGCTAGCTTATGTTCCAACACAGCCTCGGCAGATTCCCGATCGTTGACTTTAGCCATCAGCCTTCCCCACGAACCCACTGCTGGCTTGATTACCACGGGATATCCCATCGCTTCCATGGCCATCAATGAACTTTCCAGCGAAAAGGTCATTATGGTGCGAGGTGTCGGTATCTTGTTTTCTCTCAATGCCATCGTAGTTAACACCTTATCACCGCAGATTGCGATGCATTGATGTCCATTTACCACTCTCATACCATGATGCTCCAACATTTTTGCCACATAAAGGGATCGTGTGTGGCTCAAACAACGGATCAATACCACATCGAAACGCTCGGTAGGATTCTTGCCGTTCAAAGAAAATATCTGACGACGCACGTCAACCCGCTCAAATGGTATTCCTTGTGCCCGAAATGCCGAGAATAGTTTCTTCTCTTCCATTCGGACCCGTGAGCAGAAAACACCCACAATTTTCTCCCTCTTCAACACCCCGACTTACCCTTCATAGCAACCTCCAAAACGTGATCAATGATCTCCCCTGGGATATCCACACCAGTGGCGTCAATGCTGTTGCGAAATTCTGGCGTGTGGTTGACTTCGTTGACCAACAAACGCCCATCAGGATCCTCTAATAGATCGATAGCCACCACACCGCC
>Ga0075115_10000123_pt1 | contig 36444 bp, 36 predicted proteins | sample AntAceMetag02UKH_FD_69785 | JGI IMG/M metagenome (GOLD analysis project Ga0075115, IMG submission 69785) | Saline lake microbial communities from Ace Lake, Antarctica - Antarctic Ace Lake Metagenome 02UKH | ecosystem: Environmental > Aquatic > Non-marine Saline and Alkaline > Saline | place... | reverse complement strand
AGATTGGAAAGCACTGGCCAGTGCTGAGGATGCTGATTATGATGATGAAATGACCTTTGCAGCAGCAGATATCGACCCTACAGTGACTTGGGGTATTAATCCCGGTCAGGGCATTGCTATAGATCAGAAAATTCCTCTGGTGGATGATCTGGCTCCGGAACTGCAGAACAGTGCCAGAGAAGCCCTGGAGTATATGGATTTCCAGGAAGGCCAGTTAATTGAAGGAACTCCGGTTGATGTAGTATTCATTGGTTCCTGTACCAATGGAAGGTTAAGCGACCTGCAGGAAGCAGCTAATGTTCTGAAAGGACATACTGTTGCTCCCGGCGTAACCGCACTTTGTGTGCCCGGATCCCAGATTGTGGCTGTTCAGGCTGAAAAGTTGGGATTGGATAAAATCTTCACAGAAGCAGGATTTCAATGGCGTCAGGCTGGCTGCTCCATGTGTCTGGCTATGAACCCGGATAAACTGGTGGGACGCCAACTGTGTGCCAGTACCAGTAACCGTAACTTCAAGGGTCGTCAGGGATCTCCCACCGGCCGAACTATTCTGTTAAGTCCCATCATGGCTGCAGCTGCTGCTGTTGAAGGTAAGATCAGTGACGTACGCAAGGTTTTTTTTAATTAAGGAGAAGAGCATGGCTTTAGAAAAGATTACTTCCAGAACCGGTCGGGCAGTACCCATCACCGGTGACGATATAGATACTGACCGAATCATTCCCGCACGTTTTATGAAATGCATCACTTTTGATGGTTTGGGAGAATTCCTGTTTAATGATGTTCGGATGGACTCGGATGGCAATGACACAGATCACAACTTAAACAAACCTGAATTCCAGGGTTCATCCATAATCATCTCCGGCAACAACTTCGGATGCGGCAGCTCCCGCGAGCACGCTCCCCAGGCTATTGCCAAAGCAGGTTTCGAGGCTGTGATTGCTGAAGGTTTCGCAGAGATATTTTTCGGAAACAGCACTCAGCTGGGTCTCCCCTGTGTCTCTTTGAGCCATGAAGACCGGCTGAAATTATCAAAATCAGTAGAGGAAGACTCCCGACAGGAGATAAGCATTGATCTGGAAAACCAGGTCGTGCTGTATGCTGATGGGAAACTTCCCTTTACCATGCGTTCATCCAGCAGGCAAGCCTTGATGGAGGGAAATTGGGATCCGATTCAGGAATTGATAGACAACAAACCCAAGGTTGATGCTATTGCCGGGAGTTTGAGCTACATATAGTTTAAAATCCTACATGCATGTTCAAATAATAAACCCATCCAGATTGGATGGGTTTATCAACTCATTACTTTATGAAATGTATAGCTAGCAGCGGCTGAAGGGAGTCGAACCCTCGTCACGAGCTTGGGAAGCTCGGGTAATACCGTTATACGACAGCCGCATGAATAGACTATAATACTCATTTTACTGCATTCAATCAATACATTATTTATCAGCACAGCACAACACAATATTAGCATCAATTAAACAACAGATAATATGCTAGCTCAAAACTCTGATTCACACCGACACCAATGATCATCTCACCAAGAATAGTATCTATACCAAAACCTGCTGAACCGCCAAACCGGACAGAAATATTATCCCAGCCCGGAAATCCATCATACCCATTACCAGCACGAAATTGTGCAATTGCATAGGTATCCATACCGATAGCATCTGAGATTAATGGGATACGATGACGATACCCGAGTCCCACGGTCATAGCATCGGTACAAGCCAGAAATTCGGCAAGATACCCGGGAATTCCATCCCATCCACCCACATCGAAACAGGTCCATGGAGCTGCAATTGCACCCCGGTAGGAACCGTAGAGAATATCATAGAAAAAAGTACCATTAAGATTTACCGGAACAAATTGTTTATGCTCCAGCACAATCTGGTGATACCAGGAGTCAGGATTCAGGAAAGAGAACGCAATCTGATGCCTGCTGCGTATTCCATCATGCACAAACCGGGATGGTAAACAGGTATTCCATGAAATTTTCGGCGTTACCAGGGGGAGAATTTCTATTTCACTAAGAAGTTCAGATCCGGGAATCCCACTTCGCTTCCACTGAAAACTGGCCATAGCATCAAGCCCTACTTCCAAAAAATCATTAACCCTATACCCTGTATACTCACCCACTTCTATAAATGAGATGATGTTATTTTCCTCGACAGAGTTCACCATTTTTGTATAGCTCTTCTCTCCGCCGCGAACATGAGGGGCAAAAAATATTCCCGAACTCATTGGCATAAAAAATCTAACAGAAGAGGTCAGAGATTCCTCGAGATTGAGATCGATAACGATATACGAGTTATCACCCAGCAGCTCAATAAACTTCAGAGAGGTAGTAAATCCGGGAGAGATTAACCACCCGGGAGAATCAGCTGAGGTGCTGTAGGCCCCGTTGAACATGAATCCGGCATTCAAACTATGTTTTCCACGCTGCAGGTAAACGGGATTCAACTCAAGAGCATAATATTCCTTGTCAGATTTGGGAACTTTAGCCAGCCCGAACCCAATAGATTCATACGAACCCGAAGTAAGCACCTGATTTACCCGGAGAACCAGACGATCCAGCACTTCATCAGAAAGGGGTTGTTCCAAAAGCGGCTCAAACATGCTTATGGGAAATGAGGTACCTTCGCCACCCTGGTGAATTACATCGGATGCAAATTTGATCGGTATGTCAAAATAGTCACCCGCTCTATCTGGATCTTTGAATTCAAGTGGCCGGTAGGCTGATATCATCTCGGCAAACTGCTGAAGAACCTCACGGTTCTCTTCCGCAGCAATCTCTCCCCGTTTGATAAACTCTTCATATTTCCAGAAAGCTGCCTGATCCAATCCAGAGAGATCCGGTTTAATAAGAATATCAGCATTTTCCTCCTGTACAGCTTCATTTGCATTTATCACCACTTCGGCTGTACGGATTATTATATCAACCACAGAACTGAAATCCAGAATTGAATCGGGACGTTCAGAGTCAGTATTTACCACAATTACAAAATCAGCACCCATTTCCAAGGCTGCATTTACCGGGAGATTGTTCACAATACCACCGTCAATATAGTAGTTTCCATCAATGGGATACGGCGCAAAAAGGCCGGGAATGGACATGCTGGCCCGGAGAGACTCAATAAGTCTGCCGCTGTCAAATATTCGCTCTTCACCGCTGAGAAGGTCTGTCGCTACACATCTGAAGGGAACCGGCAAATTATCAAAATCACGTATATCCGACACCCGTATAAGTAGTCTGGAGAGTTTGTTGAGAATCTGCTGGTCAGGAATAATACCCAGTGTTTTCCCAATCCCATGCGAGTCAAAATTAAACGATATCAGCATTTTATGATCATCAATTACCGGACCTGAAAGGTAGGTAAGAAAAGAGTTCGGTGCAATAAACATCTGCAGCCAGTCAGTATCGGTTGTCACCTTCTCAATATCATTGGGTGAGTAACCTGCTGCGTACAACCCCCCAACCAATCCCCCCATACTGGTACCGGCAATCATGTCTATGGGAATTCCGGCAGCTTCGATCGCCTTAAGCACCCCGATATGGGAAAAACCAAGAGCAACTCCGCCTGAAAGAACTACGGCAACGGTAGGAATATCACCCGGTCCTTCAGGATCCCAATTTTTAAATGAACCGGGAACAGTTGCTGTAAGTAAAGAAGGTATAGTGAGGAACAGTACGATGAGCAGGGCTAAGCGGTTTTTCATAATTTATGATAGAACTCTGCTGTTGATAAGTAAATACTCAACAAGATGTTTATAGCAGTAGAGAACCAGGAATATCAGAATTCCCATTAAGAAAGACTTTCCATTCCATAACTTTTTTCGCTTCAAGCTGTAGTTTCGTCACCAGAAGGCCGCCATGGCCACAAACGACAATTATTCCCTTTTTTGAGAGATCATGCAGTACAGTCCCGGGAACAGGTCTCTCAGTAGAATCTGCATCAATTTTCAACTGGTTTTCTGAAATCGGCAGTGCATAGGTTATCATGAGATTTTTGGTTTTAAAGGTAGTAACAGATTTTGGCCAGGGTATAAAAGCACGTACTTCATTACTCAGGGTCTCTGCATCCTTACTCCAGTCAATTTTTCTATCATCTTTCTCTATCTTGCCGCAGTAAGTAGCTTCATTTTCATCCTGAACTTTGGGGGTTGCGGTACCGTTTTTTATCGCATGCAGCACTTCAGAAAGCATATCAGCACTTTGCCCGGCAACACTTTCAGTCAGGCTTTCGGTGGTCTCAGTACCGTACAGTGCAATCTCTTTCTGCATCAGAATATTTCCGGTATCCATTTCCAAAGCAATTTCCTGGATGGTAATTCCCGTCTTACTCAGCCCCCCCAGTATCGCTGACTGAATGGGTGAACTGCCCCGCAGCTCCGGGAGGAGTGAGGGATGAATATTGATCCCGCCCATGGGAAAAAGCGCGAGAAATTTTGGGCCGAATATGCGGCCGTATGCAAAGGTTACCAGAAGATCCGGGGCAAGAGCCGCAACTGCTTCACGAGCTTCACGAAAAATCCGTTCAGGCTGCACTAATGGAATATCAAACTCCATGGCCGCCTGTTTAACCGGCGAAGGGAGTACTTTCTTTCCTCTGGCACGTATTCTGTCCGGGTTTGTCAGTACCCCGCACACATTGAACTCCCCGGCAATTTTCCGGAGAGTGGGAACTGCTATACCAGGAGTTCCGGCAAAAAGTATCCTCATGATTTGTTACGTTTTTCCCATTTCTTATAAGCTTTCAAAATTCTCTCTCTGCGGTCTTCATCCAATCGATCAATAAAAAGCACACCGTAAAGGTGGTCATTTTCATGCTGAACAACCCGGGCAAGCATTCCATCAGCCTTGATAGTAAATGGTTTGCCCTTTATATCCTGAGCCTGAATGGTCACCTGTGAGGATCTGATAACATCAGAATACACTCCAGGAATACTCAGACACCCCTCTTCATAGGAGGAGAGCTCTTGTGAAGTCTCTATAATTTCCGGATTAATAAAAATCCTCGGAGCCACCTCTTCCGGCAGTTCAAGTACAAATATTCTTTTCAAAACCCCAACCTGGGGGCCTGCCAAGCCCAATCCCCGCTCACTCCGCATAGCATCAATCATCGCATCTGCCAATACCGGTATTTCAGGGCCGAAATCTGTAATTCTCTCGGTCTTTGCCCGGAGAAATTCATCACCTAGTGTAATAATATCTAACATACCTGTATGTTACTAAAAATGGCGGGATGTCGTCAATTGATTTGCAAAAATGAGTCCAATTATTATGCCTAAAATGATTAATTAGAGGAGGTTTACCGGGTCAATATCAACCTCAATAAAAGTTCCGCTTATCGGTTTAACCCTGTCCATAAAACTTGCTGTTATCAGCCGCAGAATGGGAAATGAAGTAGATCGAATAATAATCTGCCAGCGATAGTTTCCGGAAATCCTTGCCAACGGGCACTCTGCCGGACCTAATATCTCCGCTTTTTGATCTGGAGGACACTCGACACCCCTAATCACCTGATTCAGTATTTGGTCGGCTTGATCGGCCATTTTCTCAACTTTCTTTAAATCTTTTGATCGGAATACCAGCCTGCTCAGACGTGTATACGGAGGGAATTTGGTCATCCGCCGCATCGCAAGCTCTTGCTCGCAGAACTGCTCAATATCGCCGGTTGCCCCCAGCTTGACTGCACTATTATCAGGCCTGTAGGTCTGTACGACAACTTTTCCATCATTTGAGAATCGCCCTGATCGTCCGGAAACCTGTAAAATAAGTGAAAAAGTTCGCTCTTGAGCCCGAAAATCAGGCAGGTGAAGGGCACTGTCCGCAAGGACAATTCCAACGAGATCCACACCGGGAAAATTCAACCCCTTTGCAACCATCTGGGTTCCCAGAAGAATATCAATATCACCGTTTTTGAATTCATCCAGCGTCTTCTTTACCACTTCCTTCTTTTTAGCAGCATCGGTATCAAGCCTTGCAACCCGTGCCTGAGGAAACAGTTTTGCCACCTCTTCTTCAATCATCTCGGTTCCAAAACCGGAATACCCCACATCGAGAGAACCGCAATCGGGGCAGACAGAGACTGGTCTTCGTGACTGACCGCAATAGTGACAGACCATCCGCCCGCGCTCTTTATGATAGGTAAGTGAAACGGAACAATGGTTGCAGGTCATCTCATACCCGCAGGTTTTGCAGTGAAAGAAGTAGGAAAAACCCCGTCTATTCAGAAAGAGAATAACCTGCCTGTTTTTCTGCAGTACGTTTCTCATCTCCTGTTGGAGCTTTCGAGAGAGAGCCCCCTCTTCAAAGGTCATATCGACAATTTCAACTTTCGGCATTGACCCGCCGGATACCCTTTCAGGAAGTTCCAGTTTCTGGATTCGTCCGGTTTTCATAAGATACCAGGCCTCCAGAGAAGGTGTTGCGCTTCCCATAACCAGAACAGCTCCAGATATCGAGGATCTATGAAAAGCAATCTGACGTGCATGATACCTCGGTGACGAGCCGGATTTGTAGGAGTTTTCGTGCTCCTCATCAATTATTATCAAACCAGGATTTTTGTGGGGAGCAAATATGGCACTACGTGCACCAATTGTGATATCGACCTCACCCCGTCTGATCCGCATCCACTCCATGAGGCGTTGCGTGGGCGTAAGAGCAGAGTGCAGTACTGCTACCCTTCCCGCAAATCTGTTCTTCACCTGATCAGAAAGCTGATGGGTAAGGGTAATTTCCGGAACCAGATAGATTACCGATTTCCCGGCAGCTATAGTCCGTTCGGCTGCCTGGAGAAAAACTTCAGTTTTTCCTGAACCGGTAACACCAAATAGGTAGTAAAGCGATTTTTCACCGCTGCAGATGGCTTTTACAGCCTCTTTCTGATGAGATGTTAATACATGGGGTTTTTCAGAGAATTCATCATCAGCAACCAGAGCCGGAATTGCAGAATCCCTGCGGCCGCCGGGTATCATAATAGAGAGAGCTTCACCCGGAGAACAGAGATAGAGCGAGGACATCCATTTAGCCAGCTCTATTTCTCCCTCATCAAAAACCGGTTCTTTATCAATCACCCTTGAAATGGATTTTAGTACATAGGATTCAGTTGGAGCAGTAGTTCCGGTATGAACCACAAATCCGGTTACCGTTCTTCTACCCAACGGAACGGTAACCCGTTGTCCGGATTTACAGATTATTCCCTCAGGAATGATATAAGTATAGGTTTGTTGCATAGGTGCATTAAACACCACTTCAGCGTATTCCAAAGACACTCCCTTAACGTAGAAAATTGGTTTTATTTTCCAAAACAATGAAATTTAAAAAATCTTCATTTAACGAATTAATTTCAGCAGCTTCTGAAGATCTTCCCATACAGGTTTACGATAATCTTCCGGATATCGCAGCACTGCACTTGGATGATAGGTTACGATCATCGGAATCCCCTCAAACGTATACTGACTGGTTCTCAACTGACCTATTCCCACGGAATTTTCCGTAAGTATTTGAGCTGCTATGCGTCCTACACAGAGTATTGTCTTGGGTTTGATTATCTGAATCTGTCTCTTGAGATACGGTAGACAGGCCTCTTTCTCATCCGGAAAAGGATCCCGGTTTCCCGGCGGTCTGCACTTTATAATATTTCCAATAAACAGATCCCTTCCTCTAAAAAGTTTGATTGCTCCCATCCAGGCATCAAGATATTTACCGGCAGGACCGACAAATGGTTCTCCAGTCTTATCCTCCTGCGCTCCGGGAGCTTCCCCGATTATCATTACCTTCGGATTCATTACGCCATTACCGGGAACAGCATGTGTCCTTGTTTTATATAACCCACACAGAGTACATTCATTCACTTTCCAAGTGATATCGGCAAGATTTCTGCATGATGCAGCGTAATCAGGAAGGTCGTTGAAAGTAGTATGTCCGGTCTCAGGATCGGGTACAGAGTCAATCTCTATGTTTTCAAGGCCAGCTGAATCCCGAAGAATTGACTGAATTACCGCAGAGAAATCCGGCGTTTCACCGGAATCAATGTCATCATTATGTTTATTCATCAGTACAGACTCTGCAGATTCCATAATATCCCACAAATCTGTTAGTGCGTTCTGGAGCTTCTCTTCCTCTTTATGCATACCTAACCCTATATAAAAACAAACCTTTTGCAGGTGCAGTTGTTCCGGCATACTGCCGGTCTTTTGCGTTCAAAATTTCCCGCATTTTCTCTGGCGGTTCATTTTTCTGTCCCAGTTCCAGCATAGTTCCCACCAGAGACCTCACCATTCTCCAGAGAAATGCGTTTCCTTTTATGCGGAAAACCAGCTGCCCCTTCTCCAGATAGAAGGAAGTAGAACCTATGGCTCTGACCTTTGATTCACTGGCATCACCCGCAGCAGAAAAGGTGGTAAAATCGTGGATTCCTTCAACAATCTGCGCATATTTATTCAGCAGCCCGATATTGGGCAAGGCATTAATGGTATGAGTAAATGGCCGGGTAAAAGGATTATTTTCACTTAAAAGAGATATATAATACCGATATTCACGTTCTACTGCATGAAATCTTGCATGAAAATCCTCTGAAACTTCCACACTCCTGCGAATACGAACATCTTCGGGAAGGAGACCGTTTAATGCAGGGATAAATTTCTCTGCCGGAATAGATACCAATGTGGTATCAAAATGGGCAACCTGTCCTAGTGCATGAACTCCTGAATCTGTTCTTCCTGATCCTGTTACCACAACAGGATGTTTGTGGAGAGTGGTTAAAGCATCCTGCAGTACCTGCTGAACAGTTTTGTCACTCTTCTGAATCTGCCAGCCGCAAAAGTTCGTCCCGTCATAAGCCAGTGTTAGTTTTATTCGTCCTACTGGACGTCCCTCTCGTCCTACTGGACGTCCTTCACAATTCACTCCTTGTGTCTCCTTCAATAATAACTACTGCCGCAACAATACTGTCTTGATGAGAGAGTGAGAGATGCGTGGATGATCCACCGACTTTCCGGTAAGCTTCCAACGCTGTTCCGTACAATGAGAGAAATGGACGTCCTGCATTATCATGATCCACAGCTATATCCCGTAGTTTCAGCCCGCGCAACCCAATTCCCAGTGCTTTTCCAAAAGCCTCTTTGGCAGCAAAACGTGAAGCATAGGTCATTGCAGGATCCTCTTTACTCGCTTGGGCATACGCAATTTCATCGGGATGCATAAACCTGTTGAGAAATCCTGGATCTTTTGCTTTTTTAGCCATTCGATGTGTTTCAAGAATATCGAGCCCTACCCCTAAAATCACTGGATATCCTCTTTTACTATCCGACTGAGAAATAACTTAACAGAACCCGGATCCGGTTCATAGGTAACCATAGCGGTATCTCCAACCACATTATCGGTATTGATTATAACATTCCTGATATGTACACCATTAGAATCCGCATCCAGAAAATCAACTGAACTGGTAATTTGTTCTGGTATAATACGGTATATATCTTTATCAGGCCCCTTAATAATCAGTTTTATCTGATCCGGCATAGTATTTTCTACCATATAATTTTCAGGAATACTTACTTCCAGAGGAATATAAAAAGAGCGCTCCGAAGCAGTTGCCATCTGAATCAAAAAGAAGATCAGCAGTGCTGTTACCAGTGATAATATTTTTGCCGGCCAGTTACACACCAAACCTTGAAGGAATTTACTCTTTGGCATGGGACACCTCCTCAATCATTTCAGGGTTAACATCATGATAATTCAGGAGAGCTATAATCATCCTTTTCGCAGTTTCCGGCTGGAGGTCATAATAGAGATTGGCATTATAGGCCAGAGAAATCGAGCCTGTTTCTTCAGAAACACACAGAACCACTGCATCGGTATCTTCAGCCATACCAAGAGCGGCACGGTGTCGGGCACCAAAACTTCGTCTAATATCAGCCTGCTCACTGAGTGGTAGAAAACAGCCCGCAGATATAATTTTGCCTGACTGAACTATAGTTGCTCCATCATGAAGCGGAGTGTTATGATCATAAAGCGTGAGAATTAAGGTACCGGACAAATCAGCATTCAGCCGCGTCCCAGTATCAACTACACCACGTATACCCAGTTTTCTGGGAAAAACAATAAGTGCTCCACGTCTTTTTGCGGACAGCACAACCAAAGCATTGATAATCGTCTCTATCTGCTCCTGCGAAGTCTGACTGCCGAAACGGAAAAGCCGGCCGCCCCGTGACCAGGTTCTGGTGAAGGCTCTTCTTAATTCAGGTTGATAAATAATTGCAACAATAATGATGACCGCAAGTAAAATATGATCAAATATCCATAAAATAGTATTTAACTGGAGAATGTATGCAGCAGCATAGATACAACCGGTTATGATGACAATCCTGAGAATCTGTACAGCACTTGTACGGGCTATATTTATATAGAGACGATAGAGTATAACAGAGGTGATTCCAATATCCAGTAGAGGTCGGATAATATCACGAACATACCAGATTTCTTCCAGCCATTTCATACTAAAAATCTCCCCCAAATATTTCATAATTCATACGCTTTTCCATACAGCGATTATAGAACTATCCCCTTATAATCACAATAGCGGGGCTACAATGCGGAAAGCAGAATTTCTGAATCGCTTCAACCGGCCAATCGACCTATAGTCTTCCAAAGTAAATTGCCTGCAGGATTCAAGATCCTGCTCAAATTGTGCCGCCAGCCGCATAGCAGTTTTCTGGTCATACATAACTGTATTCAATTCGTAATCAAGAAAGAAACTTCTTTGATCAACATTACAACTTCCGACTGTTGCCATAATATCATCAATAATAAGCGATTTCACATGAAAGAAACCTGCCTCATAGAGATATATTTTAACCCCGGCCAGCAGCAGCGGCTCGAAAAAAGTATGAGCAACCCAGAAAGGTACATACTTGTCAGCCTTCCCTGTCATCATAAGTGAAACTTCAACTCCGCTCAATGCAGCAGTCTCCATGGCGGCAGCGATACTTTCATCAGGTACAAAATAGGGACTTTGAATCATTACTTTTGTATTTGCATTGGATATCATCGTAAGAAAGAGTTTATGAATCGAAAACCAGTGAGAATCGGGACCGCTGCAGAGAATCTGAACCGGCAGCAGCCTGTTAGTTTTTTTATCACAAGCATGCCCATCAATATATTGTCCATATGAATCGATAATACCGCCGCTATTTACCCAGTCAGCTATGAATACGGACTGAAGCAGTACTACTGCTCCCCCTTCACTAAAACGAAGGTGTGTATCGCGCCAGCTCTCAAACCGGGGAAATCCTGTTATATATTCTGCAGCAAGATTCATTCCGCCGGTATAGGCAATTTTTCCATCAATAACCACAATTTTTCGATGCATCCGGTAGTTGATCAGCCAAGCGGTAATAATATTCGCCGGATCCAGGAAGTTTCTGAACTGTACTTTGCTTTTTTTAAACCGGCGCCGTCCTTTCCGGGTAAAGGTAGGCCGTGATCCTGCTCCATCAACCAGAAAACGGACTTCCAACCCATCATTTGCTTTCCGCTCCAGAATATCTATGATCCGATTACCCATTTCATCATCCCGGAAAATAAAATATTCCATATGAATGGAGTCTTTTGCACTTTCGAGATCCTCAAACAGACGCTCAAACTTCTCCTTACCTGAATGATATATCTCCAATGTATTATCCTGAGTAACAATAGCATTTCCGGTCTTCATGGTGATAGTTAATATTTTAGAGATGTCAGATCCAATCTGCGAATAGGAGTCCTGGATTTGTAAAGCCTGTTCAGCCAGAAGATCCTTCATACGTTCACCAAAGACCTCTTCAGGTCTAATCTTAACCAGTTTTCTTCTTCTCCAGTTCAGCCCGCCCATGAGATAGATGACAGCCCCGGCATAGGGAATGAGAAAAAGTGCCAGAATCCAGGCAAAAGTTGATTGAGGGGTTTTATTATCCAGCAGCAACTGAATGGAAAGACCAATTGCAAGGACAAAATAGAGTATATAAAATATTGAAAACCCGCCAATTTGCAACTTCACTCACCCCAATTCAATGTTCTTTCTACAGCTTTATGCCAATCCCTTACAAGTGCCTTTCTTTCCTGCTCAGCCATTCCGGGAACCCAGCGTACATCTTCACGCCATTGTCTAACCAGCTCTTTCTCACTCTCCCAGTATCCGGTAGAGAGTCCTGCCGCATAGGCTGCACCCAGAGCAGTAGTCTCTTTAACTGCCGGCCTGATAACCGGAATATTAAGGATATCAGACTGAAACTGCATCAGCAGCCTGCTGTTTGTCAGCCCGCCGTCGACACGAAGTTCACTAAGCTGAATTCCTGAATCTTTTTCGACAGCTCCAAAGATATCATACGCCTGATAGGCTGTTGCTTCAAGAACTGCCCTGGCAATGTGTCCTGAATTTGCAAACCCGGTAAGTCCTGCAATTACCCCTCTGGCATCTGACCGCCAGTAGGGAGCAAAAAGTCCTGAAAATGCAGGAACAAAATAGACTCCCCCATTATCTTCAACTGATTCAGCAAGTAGATCCAGCTCTGGTGCGGTTTTTACCAGTCCCAGATTATCCCTCACCCACTGCACCAGCGAACCGGCAACAGCTATTGATCCTTCCAGTGCATACTTAGGGGCTTCACCGGCTTTTTGATAGGCTGCGGTGGAAAGCAGACCCTGTGTTGATTTACAGAGTTTTTCTCCGGTATTCACCAGCAGAAAACATCCGGTTCCATAGGTATTTTTCGCCATTCCTTCTGAAAAGCATGTCTGTCCAAAGAGTGCAGCCTGCTGATCTCCCAGTATACCGCATAAGGGAACATTGCCGCCCTCCAGAATATTTGTATCTATATATCCATAGATAATTCCCATTGAGGGTTTTATTTCCGGTAATGAAATTTCAGGAATTTTATAGAGAGCAAGCAGATCTTGATCCCAGCAAATATTTTCCAGATCCATAAGTTGATAGCGTGATGCGTTGGTAAAATCGGTTATGAATATACCGCCGGATAGATTCCAGATAAGCCAGGTATCCATGGTGCCGAACATGACGTTTCCCTTAGAGGCTTTTTCGTTCAATCCATCAACATTGTCAAGCATCCAGCGTATTTTGGATCCGGCAAAATAGGGGCTGAGGGTAAGTCCTGTTTTTTCACGAAGACCATCTATTCCCATCTCTTCAATGAGGCCGTCTATAAAAGGTTTTCCCCGCAGATCCTGCCATACAATAGCATTATAGTAGGGTTTTCCAGTTTTTGGATCCCATGCTACAACAGTCTCCCGCTGATTTGTAATACCGATTCCGGAAATTTGGTCAGCAGTAACTCCGGATTTCTCCAGTGTTTTCCGAATAACTACTACCGTATTTTCCCAAATTTCCATGGGGTTATGTTCAACCCATCCTGGTTTCGGAAATATCTGTTTATGTTCAAGTTGATGAGATGCAATTATTTCACCATTCCTATTAAAAAGTATAAATCGGGTACTGGTGGTTCCCTGATCAATTGCTCCGATGTACTGTTGACTCTTTTTCATCCGTCAAACCTCTTTCTGCTTTTTTATAAACAATTGATAGAGCCGCAATACGATCCAGGAAAAACTGATTCCAATAATCGCTCCCCCGGCATCTGCAGCAAAATCGACAATATCCGGAAATCTCCCGGTTAGCTGCTGCAGAAATTCCAGCACTCCACCCATGACTGTACAGTAGCCGAAAGACCATAAGCCTGCCAGCAGTATGTTACTCGACCCGGGAAGATTCATACTTCGCACTGCTGCAAAAGACAAAAACCCCAAAACGGCATATGCACCAAGGTGTAGAACTTTATCACTTATTGTTGCAGCGACCGGTATTTTGGATCCGGAAATCAGCGATAGTACTATTATGGTGATTGATGCAGCAATCCAGATGACAATCTCTGCTATTGAAACCCTGTTCTTCTTCATGCGTCTTTACCTTCCTGAAGTAATCTCCCCTGATACTGCTTATGTTTGTTCATCATTTTACTCAGTTGTGAAACAAATGCCCCTTTCTTTTTAAACAGCCTTGGCGCTGCCAACCGATGACTGGGAGTGTCACACGTAAGCCGTTGGATTATTATATCGTCAGGTATTCTCTCAAGTAAATAGGTTGTATATGATAGATGCCTTGCTGTTGAGGGAACCGAAATTTCTCCCAGCAAATACTCTGTAAGCATTTGCGTATTATCAGGTATATGAAGATTGTGGATTTTTACTGCCTCGGGATGTATTTCTGTTATGAGTTCTGCGGTTCTTGAGATTTCTTCATAACTCTCCCCCGGTAGACCGAGGATTAGATGGGTTGATATTTTGATTCCATTCTCTCTCAGAAGATAGAAAGTTTCCACAAATTGTTCGGCAGTATGACCCCGGTTTATTCGATCCAGAGTTTTATTTATACTGCTTTGCAGTCCCAGCTCTACCCAGACATCTTCTACCCTTTCTCTATAGGATGATAACAGGCTAACTTTTTCGACATCCAGACAATCCGGTCTTGTTGCTACGATTAATTCCTTGAATTCCACAAGATCCAACGCATAGTCGTAGAGTTCGCGCAATACGGCCGCTTCATCATAGGTTCCGGAAAAAGCCTGGAAATAGAGCAGATACAGTTCAGCATGGTATCGGCTCCCGAGAAATTTTCCGGCTTTCTCTATCTGTTTTTTTATATGTTTTTTTCGTTCTACGAGTGTCTGATTCTGATAATAGCTGATTACTTCAGCCCCGGGTGAATTTTCACGATAGGATTTTCTCGCATCCACTGCCTCTTTCTGTCTGTGATAGACAGCGACTGCTCCGGTATCATCACAATAGGTGCATCCTCCCAGCCCCTCCTGGTTTCGGTTTGGACAGGAGAATCCTCCATCTACCCCGATGCGGTATACGGAGGTTCCGTACTTTTTGGTCAGGTAGGTTTTGTATGTGTAGTAGGGTGTTTTTGCATCCATTATCACGATAGTATCATAATATGTTGGTGGTGCAACATAGATGGGGGACCAGAACCGAATAAAATGTCATCGCCAAAGCCACATTACCAACAAATTGCCGCCTTCATTCATCAACTTCCTCTAAATTTTGCGTCTCCTCTCAGCCCAAAATGAATTGACACCTTACAGTTTTCATAGTATCCTGACTTACATAAGATAAACAGGGGGTTTATACATGGCCACAGTAGAATTGAAGAACCTTACTAAGGTGTATGACGGCAATGTTAAAGCTGTAGACAGCATCAACATTGACATCCAGGATCGTGAGTTTGTAGTACTCGTAGGTCCGTCGGGTTGTGGGAAGTCCACTACATTAAGAATGGTAGCAGGACTTGAGGATATCACAAACGGTGAGCTGTACATTGATGAGAAAATCGTAAATGACGTTCCACCAAAAGACAGAGATATCGCAATGGTATTTCAGAACTACGCTCTATACCCACATATGAGCGTTTATGACAACATGGCGTTCGGTCTAAAAATCAGAAAATTTCCGAAAGCTGAGATCGCTCAGCGTGTAGGTGAAGCAGCAAAAATTCTTGACATAGAAGAACTGCTTGACAGAAAACCTAAAGCACTCTCAGGTGGACAAAGACAGCGTGTCGCTGTAGGAAGAGCAATCGTACGAAAACCTAAAGTTTTCCTCTTTGACGAACCTCTCTCCAACCTTGATGCAAAATTGAGAGTACAGATGCGTGCAGAAATTTCATCACTGCACAGCAGACTTCAGGCAACAATGATTTATGTAACACATGACCAGGTCGAAGCTATGACCATGGCTGACAAAATCGTAGTAATGCAGTTTGGAATTATTCAGCAGATTGGTAGCCCGCTTGAGTTGTACAACAAACCTGCCAACAAATTTGTAGCTGGATTTATCGGTTCACCACCAATGAACTTCTTTAACGTTAAAATTTCACTGGAAGGCACTTCTCTCTTTGCAATAGAAGAGACTTTCAAACTGAAAGTTGACGATTCATTTAAAGACCTTTTAAAAGATTATGATGGTAAAGACGTTGTTCTGGGAATTCGTCCGGAAAACCTCACCTATGTACCTGAAGCAATTGCAGAAATATCTATACCTACTGAAATTCTCGTAGTAGAACCTTTAGGTGCAGAGACACATGTTATTGTTGCAACAGGAAGTCATCAGGCAGTTGCCAAGGTTGAACCTTCAATCGTTCCTGAAGTTGGAGACAAAATGAATCTTGTTCCTGATTTCGCCAAAGTAGTATTTTTTGATGGTGAAACCGAGATTGCTATTCGTTAAGAACAAATTGATGTATTTGTAAAAATACCAATAAAAACCGGCTGTTATGGCCGGTTTTTTTTATGATTGAACAGATTAATTAATTTAAGTGGACGGATAGTAACTGGCTCCGTCTTTTAGGATAATAAGAAGACTTTAGTAATAGCTTGAGACCACCGTTCCGGATAGGGAATTCTAAACCCTGCTCTGTCCCGATCACCCTTTTCATTGATAAAGTTTACCGCAACGATTTTCTGATACATATTCTTCTGTTTAAAGGTATTAACCGCAGTAATAGAGGTGATCTTATCACCAGAAATTTCTAAAGCCCTATTGAGAAATTTTGCACGATAGAAAATCCCCTCTTGGGTCAGAACAAGAGCACCTGTACTCTTCAGCGGTTTTCCCGGCTCTGATTCAACTCCATAATATTGAACACCAAATGAACTTAAAAGAATATCCTTCTCATTAAATTTATTCCTGATCCGTCGTGCTTCAAGATTACGAATATAAGCTATCAAAAAGACAGCTCCCATAAAAAGTACACCAAAAACTAATGACTCGTAATTTCCTGCTTTTAAAAAATCCATATTATGTTATTTTTGCAAGAAACCGCACAACCCTTCTCTTAACAAGTGCCTTGATAAATTTCTTTCGAAATTTTAGCTCTTTAATAAAGGATTCAGCGATTTCCTCCTCACTCCTGTTTTCTTCACGAAGCTGCCTAATAAACTCAATGTTCTTATTCAACAGGTTCTTTATCGAGTTCCGGTTACTGTCCTGAGCCATTGATAACGATATAATTGCTATAACCAATGAAATAACCACTGTTACGGTAATATCCCAGGAAGGATCTTTTACAATGAATCTGAGAAGAGAATTTGGATTACCGGCATTAAAAATTGAATAAAAATCTAAAATCATGAGAAATGCAAGAACCCCATAAAGGGATTTCCTGACTGCTGATTTCATAATTGGTTTCCTAAGTGCATAACGATACACCGCATATTCTTGTCCAGAAGCCTGATGAACTCCCAAGTATAGTAAAAGACATGAGACCGCATACATATTCGTTTACTGCCCCATGTCTTCTATAATTAGCCTTTGATCAAAATCTAAAATTAGTTGATTTTCAACTCTTCACCAACTGCAAGTTTTGCCCATTCAGCTTCAGCTTTTTCCCAGGCCTCTTCACTGGCTTCTGTTTCCCAGTATTCAAGACCACGTTCCGCTTTTGTAGCTCCTGGAAGAAAATTATCCAATACAATTGCGGTAATAGCAGTTACAGCCATACCTGTTGTCAAGAGAGTCTGAAGCATTGTCCCTATAACTTCTGCAAATTTTCCTGCAGAGGTCCAATCAATCGCTGCAACACCGAAATGAGCAGGAAAACTCAATCCAGCAAAAAAAGCAATACCAATGATGAAAAGGTTCCTTGAATTGTTCAAGTTGACAAATTGCAGATTCGAAAGTCCAACTGCAGCAATAAGTCCAAACATAGCAACGAACATTGCACCAATTACCGGTTGAGGCATTGTTGCCAGAGCAGCACCAAATTTACCAAACATCGGCAGAACCAACATGATGACAGCCCCAACTCTTATAACTCTTCTACTTGCAACGTGTGTCAAACCAATTGATCCAATGTTTTCTGAATAAGAAGTTGTTCCATTACCTGTCTGGAATATACTTGCAATTAAACAACCAAGACCTTCTGCACCAAGACCTCTGGAGATCATTTTCTCCGTAGGAACTGGAGCTTCAGCCATTCTTGCACATGAATAGTAATCACCAATTGACTCAACCATTGAACCAAGGTAACCAGCTAACATACCAAGTGAACCTGCTAAGGTAATTGCATTCAATTCAGGGAATCCCCATTTGAAAGGCAGTGCCGGTCGTAATGAGAACCATTTTGCTGCTGCAATCAGTTCCATCTGACCTTTGAGGTTTGCCGCATTTCCTTCTGCTATCCAGCCAAAAGCTGTTCCAAGAGCAGCCACAGCCCAACCGGTTAATATAGCAAGAAGTACGGGAAAAAGGAGAAATACTTTGGATTTTCTTGAGAAAACCTGTGAGTAAAGGATCATAGCTACAAGAGTTATTAATGACACAACCCAGTTTCCAGCCATCCAGGGAGCACCAATACCATAAAGAGCCAATCCGATCATAGCAATTGTCGGAGCAATTGTTAGAGGACTGATCAATCTTTTTACATAACCCATAAGGCCAGTGTAACCAAGAATGATTTCAAAAAGAGATGCAAACATTACCGCTGCGCTAACCTGCTGAATCATTACTTCCCAGCCAAGACCCTTCGCACCAACCATACCAACTATAGCAAACATCGGTCCCAGGAAGGAAAAGGTTCCGCCCTGAATTATAGGAAGTTTATTTCCTATAGGAGATTGCTGAATCAGTGTGGTAATTCCAGAACAGAAAAACATTGTTGAAATAAGCAATGCCAACTGATCCTGCGGCATTCCCATAGCCCCACCAATAATAAAAGGAATAAGTACAGTAGCTCCAAACATTGTCAGATACTGCTGAACTCCAAGGAGAATTGAAAGTCCCATTTTTGGTTTACTTCCAATCGGATAGATTACCCATCCACCTGTCTTTACTTCGTTTTCACTCATAGTTCCCCCATTTGATAGAATTTAGCTTGTCATAAATTCAAATAATTCCTAATTCAAGCTATTAATTAACAGACAATTCATATATTTCAGAATACCAACGGAATCTGAAACATTGAAAATCATACACTATTACAGACTTCTATGGAAGATGTTGACAGATTTCTGTATACATTTCCGGCCTTCTATCACGAAAAAACTGCCATCCGTCCCGAACTTCTCTTATTTGCTCCAGATCCAACTCTGCAACAACCAGCTCAGTTTTATCACGTGAGCCTTTCACCAATAATTTTCCTGTGGGATCGACAAAATAACTTGAGCCGTAAAATTCACCAAATTCCCAGGGTTTCTCTAAACCAACTCTATTGTTCGCACCAATAAATACTCCGTTTGCAACAGCTTGTGCAGGTTGTTCCAGTTCCCATAAATATTCAGATTTTCCGGCAACAGTTGCTGATGGATTAAAAAGAATTTCGGCTCCTTTTAATGCGAGGATCCTGGCACACTCAGGAAAGTGTCTGTCATAACAGATATAGATTCCAATTTTTGCATATGCTGTTTCAAATACCGGAAATCCCAGATTTCCCGGTTTGAAATAGAATTTTTCCCAAAATCCCGGCCATGTATGCGGAATCTGGACTTTTCTCATTTTACCAAGATAGGAACCATCAGCATCAATAACCGCTGCAGTGTTATAATAAACACCATCCTGAGCTTTTTCATACACTGGAAGAATTAAAACCATTTTATATTTTTTTGCATATTCAGATAGTCGATTTGTAGTTGGTCCGGGAACAGTTTCAGCTGTTTCATACCATTTCACATCCTGTTCAGCACAGAAATAGGGACCAAAGAATATTTCCTGAAGACACAATATCTGAACCCCTTTCTCACCAGCTTCTTCAATAAGAGGGAGATGTGTTTGTATCATTGCCTCTTTTATTTCAGCTAATGATCCATCATGTTTTGGATTTTTTGCCTGAATGTGTGCACATTTGACTAATCTGGACATACGCTCTCCCTATTATTATCCTGGATAATAGTATTTTAAATTATTTTTTCTTCCACAGCAATTCTAAAGGTAGAAATTACTGCTGTCAAGAAAGTTTTTATATAAGACGATGAAGAAAGGGGATAAATACCTAATAAATACCTAATAAATTCATATAGAAAAATAAAATCCTGAATAATTAATATTTCTCTTCACGAAAAAAGAGAGTATGGTTATAATTATAATGCACGAAAATAATCGGGGAGAACTAAATGTCGCTTAATTGGAAAGAGATCGATCTTATTCTTGAAGAACTTGACCTTCCGGGTGCCTATATTCAAAAAATCATACAGCCTGACTTCCAAACTCTGGTATGTAATATCTTCCATCCCACCTCTGGAAGATTTCCGCTTCTCATTTCACTCGAACCATCAGGCAGTAGACTGCATAGTGTGGAGACAGGAAAAATTGATAAAAAGCAGATTAAACTGCAGCGGTTTGCACAGTTTCTTAGAGCCAGAATCCAGGGCGGCAGAATACTTGCGTGCAGTCAATTGGGAAGTGAACGGATTATAGTTATGAAAATTCGCAGAGCAGAGGAGATCACCCTTCTCTACACCCGTCTTTGGGGTGGTGCCGGAAATGTTATTGCAACAGATAAAGATGGAGTAATTCTTGATGCACTCTTTAGAAGACCGGCAAAAAAAGAGGTCTCAGGACAGGATTTTACTCCGAATATCACAACACTCCAGCAGCCCGCTGCAAACGGTAAGAAAAAAATATGGGAAGTAAGGCAGCATACTGAAGAAATAAGTTTCAACCGACAGATTGAAGAAGCTTATTCAAACAGAGACCGCAATGTGGATCTAAAAAAAACATTACTGACTGCAGAGAAAGTTTATCAAAATCAAATACAGAAATTAAAACTATCACTCTCTAAACTTCATGAACGCTTAAAAAATTCTGAGCAATTTGCACAATTTAAGAGAACAGCCGATCTTCTGGCAGCAAATGCCCATCTCATTAAACAAGGAAGAAATTGGGTTGATGTTATCGATTATACCACAGACGAGACAATAAAAATATCGATCAAACCAGAACTGACTCCCGGAGAAAATATTGAATCATATTACAAGCAGTATCGAAAAAACCGGGGAGCAACCGGGAATATAAAAGAAGAGATTCATAATACACAGCTTAATATTACAAAGCTTGAACAAAAGTGGGATATGCTGATACAGAGAGACACCATCGATATTGAACAAAGCATCTCGCGCCTCAAACATTTTATTGACGCCTCCTCTCAACTCTCTTCTTCGGGACAGGATGTAAAGAATAAAATCCCGGGATTACAGTTTAAATCTGGTCCTTTCACCCTATTAGTTGGGCGCACAGCCAAAGAGAACGATCAGCTGCTTAGGAAATATACCCGGGGAAATGATTACTGGCTTCACACGAGGGATTATCCAGGAGGATATGTTTTTATTAAAACTCAGCGGGGAAAAACGATACCTCTTGATATACTGTTGGATGCAGGGAATTTAGCTCTCTACTATTCAAAGGGACGAAATGGCGGTAAAGGAGAACTCTTCTATACGCAGGTAAAATATCTCAGACGCGCGAAACACGGCCAATTAGGACTGGTGATACCAACACAGGAAAAAAATCTATCTGTGATTCTGGATCAAAAACGGTTGGACAAACTTTTCACGCACACTGATCTTGTGAAAGGGCAGTGAAACACTTGTCCCTGCAGAAAAGAATCAGTAATGTATAGTTATGACAATTCAGAAACCCATTGGTGATGCAGTTTTTTATCCCTCAGACCCGGAAACCCTGCATGAACATGTGGTAAATTCAATGACCCTGGCTCAGACAGGAACACAGAATCTCACTTTACTACCGCTGGCTGTTATATCTCCACATGCATCCTATACTGAAGTATCGAAGATAATGGGAGAAATGTATGCGGAACTGCAGCATATCAACCCCAAAAATATTGTGATCATAGCGCCCCTTCATGGTGATATCCTGCTAGAAGATGCCGAGTGTACAATATTTTATCCTGAAGCTGAAGCGTTCAGTGTACCGGGATTTACTATCCCCATTGATCAGGTCACATTACAGAAAATTGATCGGATTTCAGATTCAACTGCAATGAGAAATTCATATTTTGAGGAAGAACCAGCCATCGAACTTCAATTACCCTATATCCAACATCTGTTTGGAGATCACCCGGTTATCCCACTGCTTGTAGGAAACCCTTCATCACAGACATCACGTGATTTGTCAAAAATATTGAGAACCTTTAATCCCGAAGAGACACTATTTATTATCTCGACAAATCTTACCGGCGACTTGCCATCTGACAGAGCAAAAAATCATGCCGATGCTGCTGTTAAAATTCTTACAGGCGAAGATATCACACCGTTGCTCGAAGCATTGAAAAAAAAGCGCATAAGCATGTGCGGATCTCATATTCTTGAATCTGTGAAAAAAACAGGGTTTTTTACGGCTAAATGGACCGTCATAGGGTATCATAAAGCAGAATTAGAATCAGTAAATCGATCAACTTATAGCCTGTCGGCTATATTATCACCAAAATCCACCTAAGGAACTACATGAAAATGATTGAAACCGCCATTATAAACGAGAAGCAAAAAACTTTACTCTATATTTCATCCGAAAAGACAAACATCCCTAGTAATATCCTTCAAGGAAAACGTGAATCAGGGTATTTGTATAAAGACGGCAAACTCAGTGAGTGGTACTGGCAGGGTTTCACTCAGCAAAATGGGAATAGGTATATCTATTTTGAACCATTAAAACTTCTTCATCTCGAAGCTCTATTCACCCTGGAGAAAACTGAATTATTAAAGAGAATTAGTGACATAGCTGAATTACTAAAGATAGTTAACTGCAAAAGATTTATACCGCAGGATGCACTCTATCTTATCGAAGGCGGCGGAGTATTACTGCTTTCCTTCTCTATCATGGAACTGCAAAATACCGGAAAAAACAGTGACCAGGTCGAAAGCACCTATGAAAAATGGGTTCGACCCGGATTCAGAGATGAGAAAATTTCCGTCTACCAGATGGCATCCTATATTTATCATTATATTACTAAGGAAGCCCCTCTGGAGAACCCGGATGCCAGGGACGATTCCTACAAACCTGTACCCATAAATCTGTACCCCGGCAAACTAAATCCAAAAGCCGGAGTTTGGATACAGAAGGTACTGAACGCAAAAGAAACTGATGAAATTCAAGATATCAGCACCTGGATAGAAGAATTTAAGGTACTGCGTAATGATTTTTTTATTGAAAATCCCATTGACACCAGCGTAAAACTTGAATCCTATCTGGCCAGCCGTGAAAAGAGAGTAAAGAAAAAAAGATTTCTGAGAAAACGGGGAAACATTCTCCTTGCATCAGCAGTCTCACTCGTTACAATTATTGCTGTTTTGGCTTCGATACTCAGTAATGTACTCGCTCCTCCGGCAACCGTGGGGCTTCTCCCCGAAGAAATGCTTGCACTCTATTACCAGAGCCAGAATACCCTTGATAGTGAACTATTAGCAGACTGTCTTGATCGTGGGGTAAAGAGTGAAGCGGAAAATATGGTTACCTATCTATTCGTTACAAGCCGAACCCGCATGGCTTATGAGCAGAATGATGGATTAGTGTCGGCACAGGAATGGCTGGATCAGGGCAAACCGGAAGTTGATCCCACAAGTATGATTTTTGGAATTACTGACCTTGAAATCACGCAGCTGGATGAAGACACATTTTTAGCCGAATATAATCTTTGGTCTCCATCTTCCGGTGAAGAACCTGATGATGATGAAGCTTATACCGGAAATATAGTTGACCAAACAAGTATCAAAGAAGAGCTGGATGTAAGGCTGAAAAAAGATTATTGGTTAATTACTGAAATCAGGAGAATTGATTCAACATTAGTTGATTAATACGCTCTTTATCCTCTTCCGGATGCAGCCACAGAACATTTGAAAGGCTCCTGAAAAAAGTCATTTGCCGTTTTGCATACGCCTTACTGTTACGCTTGATCAAATTGGATATTGCACGGTATGAATACTCACCACTGGCAGCAGCCTGAAAAAACTCCCGATACCCAATCCCTTTCATCCCCGGCCACTCCGATTCTGCCCCTGTGCGGATCAATGACTTCACCTCATCAGAAAGCCCCTGTCTGAACATTTCATCAACCCGTTCCTCTATCCGGCGATGCAGTTCTGCTTTATCCCGATAGAGTCCAATTACAACAGGGTCAATATCATCCCGAATCTTTCCACCCATACTGAAAGAAGAGAGCGGTTCCCCTGAGATCTCATACACCTCAAGTGCACGTAAAATTCTGTAGGTATCATTGCGGTTTATTCGTGCGGCAGAAACAGGATCAACCCGCTGAAGTTTTTTTATGCAGTACTCAATTCCCTGCTGTTGATAGATTTGTTCGATTTTTCTACGGATTTCACTATCTGAAACCGGAGCTGTCGGCAATCCGGTAAGATAGTGCTTAATATAGTATGCCGTTCCACCTGATATCACCGGAATATGACCTGATGACAGTATTGTCTGAACAGCAATATCAGCTTTTTTCACAAACATGCCAACGGTAAAAGGTTCATACGGTTGGCAAATATCTATTAAATGATGTGGAATTTCTGCTAGTTGTTTGCTGGTTGGTTTTGCGGTTCCAATATCAAGACCGCGATATACCTGTAAGGAATCCGCACTAACTATTTCAGCCTTGCGGCCGGCCAAATTATCAATTAGTGCCGTTTTCCCGACCCCTGTGGGTCCAAATAATACTATTACTCTATTCAGTCTCTTCAAGATTTAATTCTATTGTATTCTCAAGAACCATGGTGATTGCTTCTGAGACAATTTTTTCAGCCTCGTCTTCACCCTCTTCCAATTCGGGTCTGACAATTTTTTCAGCCTGTTTAATTGCTACACAGGTGGTTTGATAAACATTTTCTTCACTATCAATTAACTTATTAATAGGTATTCCCATAAATTTTGCTCCTTGCACAGTCCAGTGGTGAATGAGGATCCAGAATCATCCGATTATATCTATTAACCTGATGCGTGTATAGCCTTCAAAAACTCTTCAACTTTTTCAATTATTTTATCAGCTGCCTGGAATTGGTCAAGCTCATTGGTATTTAAAACCAGGTCAACAAACAGGTAGTCATTCGTATCAATTCCATAAATTCGCAAGTAACGCGCACTATCTTTGGCATCTCTGTCCAAGGTTTCCTGCAGTATTACATCAAAAGGCTTCTTTTCCCGCCTTTCAATTCTTTGAACCCGTACTTCAGGTTCAGCGTACATATATATCTTCAAATCGGCATCTTTAAGCATCCAAATAGCGAGTCTGGATCCCAATACACAATCCCCTACGGATGCCATTGCAACCTGAGCTTTATCCAGCTGGATATCATAATTGTCATCATTCTCTGCAAGTGCACAAAATTCTTTGAATGGGATACTGGCTTCTTCTGCCATTGACCGAAAGGTATAATTAATCATGGAATACCCGAGTTTATCCGCCACAATCCTACTAACTGAGGTATTTCCACATCCACTTTTACCAGATATTGCAATTTTCACATCTTTCCCCTGATTTCAAATTTGTTGGTTACACAGCATCTCTGTTTACATAGTTTGAAGTTTTTGATCATGAATATATTATTATATATGTAATTACACTTAATCAAAAACTTCTGACTATAAGCTGTTCTTTTAAAATTAAAAGAACAGCTTATAGTAATTAACTCTTAAGGATTATTCAATATTCCGTAATTGTTCTCGAATGTTTTCAAGAGAATCTTTCATCGAAACTACTGCCTGATTGATTTCAGCAATTATACTCTTTGATGCTGTCGTGTTTATTTCACGATTCAGTTCCTGGCAAATAAAATCAAGCTTTTTCCCCACCGCGGTATCTTGCCCTTGATCCATAACCACTCTAAATTGGTTTAGGTGACTTCTTATGCGCTGTATTTCCTCATTCACCGTATATTTATTGAGCATTACCGCTACTTCCTGCAGTATTCGACCTTCATCATATCCTTCGTCCAGTAATTTCTGAAACCGTTCTGTAAGATTGTCGTGAAGTTTTATTTCAAGTAGATCCGCCTGTCCGCACACAATAGTATAGAAGTGCTCGAATTTGTTGATATTCCGGATTATATCTTCATAGGTCGTCTGCCCTTCATGTTCCCGGGTTTGACAATAGGGTTCCATTGCATTTTTTATCTGGTCAATTATTGTTTGATGGTATATTTCTGCATCAATATTTTTTACCAGTTTGATGGCATCCTCATTGCTTAAGTAATGGCTCAGTGCAGGATTTTCATCTAATCCGGCAATTTCAGCGATAGTTTCATAGGCGGTCTTCAATTTGACAACTACTTGTTTATCAACAACGATATCAAGATTTGATTCAATTTGTTTAATGCGGATATTCACATCGACATGACCTCTGGTTACATCAGTTTTTATCAGGTTTTTTATCTCCTGCTCAAAGACTGAGAGGTATGATGGGGCATTTACGTGGATATCAAGATATCGGTTATTATACGATTTTATTTCAACTGAAACTCTGAAAAGTTCATTCTGGTATTCGCTATTTCCATAGCCGGTCATGCTTTTCATGCTAGCTCCTCTTCATTTTACAAGGTGTGTGATACTATAATTCTTTCAAACGCGCAAGCAGTAATTCTGCTGTTTCTCTATTACTTCCTGCACCCATGGTAATGAACAAATCACCTGAATGCAACAGGGCGCGGGCAACAATGCTGGCTTCTTCATTATTCTCAACATAAATAGCATTGGGGATAGCTTCAGCTAAATCTTTTCCCGTAACTCCGCCTGTCTCCTGCTGCTCCCTTGCTGATGAAAATATTGGGTGAACCAGTACAGTATCTGCTCCGGAAAAAGCTTTACTAAAATCCTCAAACAATGCCTTTGTCCGACTATAGGTATGAGGCATAAAGTCTGCCACTACCCTCCTTCCCGGATAAAACTCACGTATCCCGGATAAGGCTGCAATGATTTCTGTTGGATGATGGGCATAATCATCCAGAATAATTATATTTTGAGCTTCTCCGATTAATTCACTTCTTCTATCACAGCCGGAAAATTGCGAAAAAGTTTTTTTTGCAGCTTCTACCACCTGTGGTATTACATCCTTCAGGGTAGATGCTGTTCGAACACTCAAAACAGCTGCCGCAGCCGCAATAGCACCTACTGCATTAGTAATATTATGATCTCCAGGTGCTTTTATGGTGAGTATGTCGGAACTCCCTGCAAGCTTAAAGGAAGATTCCCCTTCACAAAGATTTCTTTGTTCAACCGAAAATAAAGCTTCATCGCTTCCGCCATAAGGGATTATCTGCACATCCCTTCGATAACCAATTACTACTTCCGCAACTTTTTTTGCACCCGGATCATTTGCATAATAGAGGAGATAACCCGCGGGGGGTAATCTCAGGGCAAATTCCGTAAAAGTTTTATACACTTCATCCAGATTTTCATAGGTATCCGGGTGGTCAAACTCAATATTTGTTATTATGACAATATCAGGGTGCAGCAGGAGAAAATGTTTTCTATATTCACACGCTTCAATAACACCAGTTTCAAAGTTTTCCGTATTATCACTCTCCTGCTTGTAGATTTGTTGTGCACCAAACAGCGAATATGCCGCTATTTCCAATTTGAAAAGCAGGAGATCAATAAGTGCTGATGTTGTTGTTTTCCCATGTGTTCCAGCTACACAGCAACAGGTTTTTGTCTCTTTTGAAATTTTCCCGATATATTCATTATAGGTAAATACGGGAATTCCCAAGGTCAGAGCTTCTACAATTTGCGGGTGCATATTTCTGGAATAGGCTGATGAATAGATTAAACTGCTGTACTCGCTCGTTACAAGATGTTTATCATCACTTTCAGCCCAGGATATATCATGTGATAATAGTTTTTTTTGGGTGATAAAATATTCAGGACTATCTGAACCATATATGGTAAATCCGCTCTTTTTTAGCAATACCGCTAGTGCAGACATTCCTGCACCGTTAATTCCCACCATAAATATTCGTGTTTTACTGTGCGGATTACTTTTTATCACCAGCCTACTCCGGAATAAGATGCAAAGCATCTTATTCAATTTTCTGCTAAAAAAAGGATCTGTATGCAACAGACCCCTACTTTCAGCTGTAACAATTTTACAGTGCGTTGAGTACTTCAGTCATTTTACCATTTTTTATTGCTGCTTCACATTGTTTGCAAATGACTATTTTTTTTCCGTTAGCTTCTCTTTCAAACATAAGTTTAATACCGGTTCTTTTGCAAACGGGACATGCTCCACGTCCTTTGTTGTTTAAGTCAAGTATTCCGGCGCCTCTATGTGCTTTTGCCATGATGTCTCCTTCAATCTCTTTATATATACATTCTTTGATATAAATTCAAAATGTTAATTCTTTTCTGACTATATTGATGGGGGTGGAAAATGTCAAGATGTACTTAATAGTCATATTTACATTGGTTTCTTTTAATAGTAACCTAAGACAATTTCAAAAATAAATACCAGGAGCAGCATATGCAGGATCTATCAGAACTTACAAAAATAATAACAGAAATTTCATCAGAGGAAGAAATGAATAAATTCTTTGAAGAAATATTTACCACAAAAGAAAAATACGACCTGGCACTCCGCTGGCGATTAATGAAAGACCTTTATAATTCTGTTCCTCAAAGAGAAATTGCGCATAATCTGGGAATAAGTTTATGTAAAATTACACGTGGGTCAAAAATATTAAAACAGGAAGAATCAATCTGCAGAAATATCATATCCCAACTACAGAATTAAGTGGCAGCAATCTGTAAAGAGAATTACTGTTACAAAGAAAAACTAAAAGAGATTATACCGGCAACTGATCCTGAAATATTACCTGTAGAGTTATCAAATACTGATTCCAGCACTTGGTAGGGCAAAATCACCGCAGCATTAAGTGTCATAAACAATAAATCAGAAGTAACTCCTACCGAATACACTCCGTTTTCATTACCACCAAGGGATAAAACAGAATTCAAATCAGGCAGAGGCTGGTTATAACCCAACTGAAGCGCCAATGATACCCTGTTGGCAAAATACAAAGAACCCTCCAAACCCAGATTCAATATACGATTAATATTATCACCGATATCTTTTATATCTGCAGCAACAAGGAGGTGTGCAAGACGAAGATTCCCCGCACCCGTATACTCTTCGGTACGTAAGCTGATACCAAAATCAAGACTTTGCAGAATTCTTGAAACATCAATTGAAATCCCTGAACCGCTTTCAGTAATAAAATCGATCACCTTATCACTATATATCCCAAAAGTAAAAATCCCGACATCCATCATCATGCCAAGCCCTGCTTCCATAGTCTCTTTATTTCCGGATCCATATTCTGCAAAGAAAATTTTCTGTAAAAATTCAGCTCCAATAGATATTAAATCACCATCAACACCTATCATTCTACTATTTAAAGATGATGTCTTTGTGGCTCTTATATCAGCCCCCAGAGAAAATGAACCAATTCCAAATGCAATTCCAGCCTTTACTACATTCAGCCTTGCCACATCAAGTGAAAGAACTCCTTGGGGAGATTCATTCTTTGTAAGGAAGTAATCGGAATATGCTCCTAAATACCATCCCGGAGTAGTGAAAACAATATCAATAGCAACAGATGGATTATCCAGCAGATCTTCCAATCCATTGATTGAGGATCCATTCAGTTGGTAAGTATCCAGGTAGCTCAATCCAGCATGAAATTGGGAGTCCGTAGAAAAGTAGAGTGCTGCAGGATTCATTGTTTGCATATTTAGATTATCAGAGATACTGATTGCAGCACCCCCTAATCCAATGATTCTTGAAGATCCGCTTTGACTGGTTGTTGGCAGGCTGTTAGCAGGAAGCATAAACGTAGAAATAAAGAGAGTTACACAAATAAGAGTAAAATATTTTTTCATAAACCCACAACCCAACCAATTTTCAAATGAATCCAGTACCCTGTAACGCTTAAAGCTTAGGAAATCATCACAACTTTAATCTATTATGATTTTACAAAAAGATAAAGCATTATTTAATTTTCAGGAAACGTTTTCAGGAGCCAGTACAAGTATTAAAACTAGTTCCAGAGCTATAAGTTACATCCCGAGGAGTCATTCTCTTCTCACAAAAATTTTTCATATTTCACTTGCTTTCCATATCGTCAGGTTATAGCATAGAAACAGGGTTTATATTTCATGGAAAACCAAGTTAAAATCTATAAACGGGGGAAAGATATGGAATTTGTGAGAGATGTAATTTCTAAAAAAGGCAGTAAATTCTGGTCAGTCACGCTTGAAACTTCTGTAAAGTCTTCTTTGGATTTAATGGCAGATAAAAACATAGGTGCAGTACCTATTCTGGATACAAAAGGTGAAATCGCCGGTATATTTTCCGAAAGAGACTATACACGAGCCTGCTCAAAGGACAACAATCTTTGTCTTGAATGTCCTGTTTCGGAAGTTATGACTTCCCGTGTTTTTTGTATCAGCCCAAAACAGTCAATCGACTATTGCATGGCTTTAATGACCGAAAAGCGGATCAGACATCTCCCCGTCCTGGATGGATCCACACTCGTGGGTATTATTTCCATTGGGGATGTAGTTAAAGCTGTGATTACCGAGAAAAATATTTTGATTGATCAGCTTGAACACTATATAGAGGGAAGTTTATAGTTTATAGTTATGAAAAAACGATTTGACGAACGCAATACAATGTTCTCGCGGATGTTTGAAATAGATCCAGGTACTGAGAAGTATGCAAATTACTATGCAGAGTATCCTGAACTTGAAAAAACAGATAAGTTATTAAGAACACACCCGGAAGGCGTCTTTTCAGATAGAATTCAGGAAAACGCTCTCATTAATGGAGGATTCGGTCTTCTCTGGGATCTACGTAGATATTCCGGAGCTGAATCGGTTGTTCAGGGTAATTCTCAAATGGAAAACCAACCACCTCTGACTCCTCAGGATTTAACTCAATTCCTTCAGAATACTGCTGCTTCCTATGGAGCAGTCTAGAATGGATATTATAAACAAACGCAGAAGTATACGATCTTTCACCAATCAACCTGTTTCACAGGAAATTATTGATTTCATGCTGCATGCTGCGATGAATGCCCCATCAGCGCATAATCAGCAGGCATGGCATTTCATCAATATCACTAATCATGAATCAATGAACACTATAGCCAGGTTTCATCCCTATGCAAAAATGATGGTTAAAGCCTCAGGAGCAATTCTGGTATGTGGGAATAGAGACTTGATGAAAATTGAGGAACTCTGGGAACAGGATTGTGCAGCAGCAACCCAGAATATTCTTCTTGAAGCTGTATACCAGGGAATTGGCGCTGTTTGGGTAGGAATTAGTCATGTCAAAGAGTATCGGGATATGTTAAGAAAACTATTTGATCTTCCGGAGAATATTATTCCATTCTCATTAATTCCATTTGGATATCCGGAAAGTGAGAAAGATCCAAATGATAATTATTCAAGTGAAAAGGTCAGCCTGGATAGATGGAAATAGCATAAAATCAAACTACTCATTAATTTATACCGAGGTATCAAGGGAATGTTTCCGGATTCGATTTCGCACTCTTCTCTTTTCAACTGCCCGCTGCGTTCCAATCCATAAAATTATTCCTGATGGGAGAATAAACAGCGTTGCCAGAAGTGTATTCAATAAAGCAAGCGAAATCAGCAGCCCGAAATATCTGATTGGTATAAAGCTGGCTAAAGTAAGAACCAAAAGCCCCCCGATAATTGAAAACGTAGTAAGCATAATTGGGCGCCCGGCTAATTCTATCGTTCTTTTAACAGCTGGCAGAAGGCTGCCTGAGCGATAGAAATAGAGTGACTTAAATCGCAGAATAAAATGAACAGCGTCATCTATTCCTACCCCTACCGTTACACTGGCAAATGCAATAGTAACCATATCAAAGGGTATGTTAAAAAGAAACATGAAAATATAATTTGTCATTATACCGAATAGTATCGGCAGCAGAGCCAGCACCCCAAACTTAAAGGATCTGAATGTGATCCATGCAATAATAAGTACAACAAATAGTGAGACAAGGGTCGAATTGCGCTGATCACTCTCTATAAGTTCACTTAACGCAATAAATCTTCTACTTTGCCCCCAAATTGTGTAGCTGCATTCTTCTGGAAGCATTTTTGCATAGGTTTCTATTGCCGTAATCACAGATTGTGAATCCTGAAGATCAGCAAGCCGTTCATTAGAGGGACTAACATATCTGAACGCAGTGGTTATACGGTTTGCATCATTATCAATTATAAGAGAAAGATCGTTATTTCCTAACTCATTTTGTGACATAAATCCAATATAGCGGGCAAGCAGCATGATGAGGCCAGCTGAGTCGGGTATTTCATCACTATCAGTCATAACTTTATTCAGGAATCTTATATAGGATGAAAATGAGAGTATATGTGATAGTTCAGAAACATTACTTCTCATGGCTATTTCAAAAGCATCTACCTGGTGCAAGTTTTCAGGATTTAGGAAGTACTTAACAGAATCCTCCGGGGCATCAATAGTTATATAGATGGCATCAAGCCCACCAACATTTTGAATCATTTTTTTTAATCCAACAATTGCAGTATCATCATCCGGAAAATACTGCACATAACTTGTCTCAAAGGTAACCCGTGGATATGCATAGACAAATCCAGCTATCGTGATAAAAAATACTGCAAGAAAATAGGGCCACCTTTTAACAACAAGTCCGGCTAAAGATTTTATAAATCGCGAGAACCTACCTTTAACCAGCATTGTATATTGCTTCTGATTAGGTTTTGGTAATCGGGAAAGCACTGCGGGCAGATAAAAAAGCGTCAGAATTACACATATAAAAATTCCAAATGATGTCGATATCCCAAACTGTCTAAATTCATGAATTCGAGTTGCCAGGAGACTGAGAAATCCAGCTATAGTAGTCAACCCGGCAATAACCACTGTTTTATTGATATGACAAACTGCATCAAGAATCCACTCGTTTCCTGCACAGCTCATTTTCTTTGGGTGAGTACGGAAATATTCATTTAATAGATGAATACTATAGGAACTTCCAAGCGTAAGCACCAGCGGCGGGGTTATTATATTTATTATTGTTAGTTCATAACCAAGCAGAGCGACAGTTCCCAGGCACCAGATAGTTCCGAATACTACTACGGTCATGGGAAGAATCACCGCACGCTTTGCTCTGAAACTGATATAATAGATAAACATTATTATCAGAAAGCAGATAGCCAGCAGCTTAATGAGGTCTCTTTGTAAATAGAACATAATTCTATCGGTAAAGACTCCCGATCCGTTTAGTGATATTTCGGCATATTGCTCCAAAGGAGTAAAAAGCGCAGCAAACTCCTTCATCTGCTCAGTATTGCCCTCTGCTAATACTTTTGTGGGGAAATAGAGCAGTAGAGATCTCCCATCTTCCGATATTATGAGGTTCCTCGCTATGTCATCATTGAGAAGCTTTTTTTTCAGAAGATCACCATCTTCACGTGTCCACTGCTCGTCTGTTCTCACAGTGCTCATTGGGGTTACTGAAAGTCTAGATCCTTTCTTTTCTGCGCCTATGAGTGAAAAAGGATGAATTCCTTTTCCCATATTGGAGTGGGATTCAATTTCTATGACTATTTCCTGCATCAACTCCAGACTTTCCGGTGAAAACAGATCATCACCTTCAAGAAGTACGATAAAATTATCAGTTAAATCACCATTTCCATATAATTCCAAAAAATCAATATTACTCTGATCATCAGAAGGCAGAAGAGAGTTGAAATCGGGGTTGAGTTTTGTTTGCAGAGCAAAGAAGGCAAAGAATCCTGTCAGCAGAAGTGTTACAATTATCACAGCAAGAGAGTGATCCTGAGAAAATTCTACACATTTATAAAAAAAGGTTTTCTTTTTCAATTTACCATCACCTTTAATGTTCAATATTAAATAAAAAAATCCTACCTAATCTTTATAGCCGAAAATGAATGATTTGTGGAGGAAATTAAACTGTTTTTCAAGCCCTTTTACATACATCAACAATATTGATCCTAAGATGTTACATAGATTCCTGCTCATAGTGTGACGATCATGGGAAGGGGGGGGTATGGCTATTCTATATTTTCCGTGGGAGGTCAATGCAGTATTTTAATAATCATAACAACCATAACTGATGTCTAAGACATTGTAATAAAGAGTATGTTAAATCGCTTGCTCCAAAGACTTTAATCCCTCCTCTACCCCCCCCCACTTGATTCAGCGAAAGCCAATACTTTTATTTAAAACAGACAAGATAATAATAGCTCCAGAATACTATCTTTAAAAGAATGAATTGTGTATTATCTCAGAAGTAAAAATAAAACTATTTAGAGGTCTAATTTTATGAACAAATCAAAAATTATTTTCACCTTCCTGAAAACTGGGGGGGGACACTTTTCTCCCGCAAAGGCAGTTAGTGATTATATCTCTGAAGTTTATCCAGAAAAATATAACATAATTTTATGCGATTTCTTTAAGGATATTGGAAAACAGAAAAAAGATACTCAACTCATGCAAACATTCCATTTTATGCAGAAATTCCCAATTGTTACTAAAGTAGGCCATTCTTTAATTAAAAACTTGACAACCATACTTCAATTTTGGCTTCATGTAAATTTTAAAAACACTGTACAAGCTGCAGTCACCTATATTGAGAAAGAGAAGCCTATGATTGTAATAAGTACTCACAGCTTTACAGCATATGTTCTTGGAAAAGCCAAAAAACTCTCCCATCACCCTTTTACATTAATAACCATGAGTTCAGATCCGGTTTCCTCACATGTATTTATTGAGCGTCTGCAAAATCAAGATCTTTTTATTACATCATCTGATTATTCACGGGTTCAGTTAGAAAAAGCAGGAATCTCCCCTAATAATATTAGGCAATTCTCATACCCTGTTAACCGCAATTTTAATTCCAATTTAAAAGCTTCAAAAAATCTTATTAAAAAGTTATCTCTTAATACTGAAAACAAAACTCTTTTAGTATCCTTTGGAGGACAAGGTGTAGGGAATGTTGAGAAATTTATTAAGAAAGTTATCAAACTCCAGACACCCCTAAACATAATCATTGTATGCGGCAATAATAGTAATCTTAAAGACAGGCTTAAGATAAAATTCCCGGATAACAAAGAAAATTTAATTAAAGTGTTACCCCTGGGATTTGTCACTAATATGCATGAACTTATTGCAGCAAGTGATTTCTGTTTTATTAAACCAGGGCCATCAACAAGTTTTGAAATTATGTTAATGAAAAAACCTATAATTTTTTATGTATCAACTGCTCATATAGAAGATGATAATGTTGATTTCGCGATAGAAAATGGAGTAGGAATTTATGCAGGGAAAAGTGTAAATAAGTTTATTGATTCATTACATTTTATACTCTCACAAAAGGGAGTAACCAAATTTTCTGAGGCATATAGTGCATTATCTCTACAAAACGGAGCTGAGACAGTCGGAGAATTTCTTGTAAAGCAGTTGGATCATTAATACACAGTGTACTGCAGTAATTTATTCAATCGAAAACACTTGACCATGACTTCCTGAAAAAGGGAGCCATTCACGGTGAGAGCTATGCATATTGTAAAACATTAAGCTGGGAAGGCCATACCATTACTTCTCTGTAGAAATACTTTGGAGCATTATTCATATTATGTAAAAACATAAAATATGAAGATATTATATGGTAATTACTTCTTTTTAAAAGTTATACTCATTCCTTATTATACAGATCAAGGAAAGAAGGAGACAAGTAGAATACTCATAATCAGTTGGAAATATATTTGTTATATGGTATCTTTATTAAGTAAAGCAACCTCTGGAAAATTATATCCGCTGTGATTTAATTACATAGTTGATTTTATTTGAATAAGAGAGGAAATATGAATATACTAATTGGATACACTGGTTTTGTTGGTTCAAATATACATTCACAATACACATTTGATGAAGTTTTCAATTCGAAAAACATTCAAGATGCGTTTGGCATTAATCCTGACTTGTGTGTCTATGCCGGTGTGAGGGCAGAAAAGTTTCTTGCTAATAAAGAACCGTACAAAGATTTAAATCTTATCAAAGGTGCAATTGAAAATATCAAAAAAATAAATCCTAAACGATTGGTATTGATTTCCACAATAGATGTTTTCAAAAATCCGAACGGCAAGGATGAAGATTCAACAATTGATACAGAAGGATTACACCCCTACGGTTTTAACCGCCATCATCTTGAGAAATGGGTAAGCGAAAATATTGAGAATTATCACATCGTCAGATTACCCGGATTATTTGGAAAAAATATAAAAAAAAATTTTATTTACGATTTGATTAATTTTTTACCATCAATATTGAGTAAGGAAAAGTACACTGAACT
>Ga0075115_10000121_pt1 | contig 36935 bp, 35 predicted proteins | sample AntAceMetag02UKH_FD_69785 | JGI IMG/M metagenome (GOLD analysis project Ga0075115, IMG submission 69785) | Saline lake microbial communities from Ace Lake, Antarctica - Antarctic Ace Lake Metagenome 02UKH | ecosystem: Environmental > Aquatic > Non-marine Saline and Alkaline > Saline | place... | reverse complement strand
TTACAAAGGGGAGGAGAAATTATCATGGTATCCATTAAGTCTCTCCTCAAGAAGTACGGCATCACTCCCAAAAAAAGCTTAGGCCAGAATTTCCTGGCCGAAGGGCCGACGATGGCGAAGATCGTCGATTCCCTTCATGTGCAGCAGGACGATACGGTGCTGGAGATAGGCTGTGGCATGGGCGTCATGACGGCGCTGCTTGCTAGCAAATGCAAGCAGGTCGTTGCCGTGGATGCGGATCGAGAAGCGATCGGTATCGCTCGCGAAGAATTTGGCGATTGTCGCAATATCGAATGGACGCAAGGTGACATTCTAAAGACCGACATCTCGTCGTTTGCGCAGCATGGCAAGATCTTAGTTATCGGCAATATTCCGTACAATATATCTTCACCCATATTCTTTCACCTGCTAGGGTATAGAGCGCATATCAAACGTGCTGTACTCATGATTCAGAAAGAGGTGGCCCAGCGCATCGTGGCCAAGCCGGGTGGCAAGGATTATGGCGCGCTATCCATCATGCTGCAGTCGTATGCCAAGTGTGAAAAGCTCTTCAATGTTGCAGCGACAAATTTTGTACCTCAGCCCAAGGTTATGTCATCGGTTATCAATCTCGATTTTACCGATTCCCCCAAGAACGATATCCCGGGCTTGCGCGAGGTTGTTCAGGCTGCATTTCAAAAACGCCGCAAGACGATCAAAAACGCTTTGGGCCGTTTTGATGGCATAGAGAAGATACTCGCGGGTTTCGGCATCGACCCCAAACGCCGCCCCGAAACCCTTTCGGTGCAGGAATTTCAGGATTTGGCTCAAAAAATTTCGTAACAGCGGGCCTTCCCGGCACTCCTTCGTCAACGGGCGCACTCGCCTCCTTACTCGTCGGAAAATCGATCGTTGCGCTCAAAACCAAGAGATGGCGTTCTCCTCTGTCGACCGCCATCTCTTGAGCGCAATCGACGATTTTCTCTCCTCCTACAGTCGGTCTCGTCCCGCGCCTTTATGTTGACTGCCGGAGATGCCGGGAAGGCCCTTGTATTCTTCGCGTGATAGAACGGAGGGAGTTGGGGATGTGTGTCGAGTGGTAGCTCATTCGACGGCGCAAACTAAGCCTATGATGCCGCGCCGGAGAATGTAGCAGGCGACGAGCCGGCGTGTGAGGCGAGGAAGCCGGTACCCGAGACACACATCCCAGCTCCCGTCACCCAACTACCGCGTTGACGAAGGGGTGCCGGGAAGGCCTATCATCACCCCGCCGAGAGGAACCAAATCGCGCCCTTGTAATAATCGCCATATTTGATATAGGCGGCTCATATGCAGAAGCAGCGCAAACTCCAATACATTGCTGTCGATGGTCCCATCGGCGCGGGCAAGGCTACGCTCGTTAAGATGTTAGCCGAGGACCTGGGCGGCGAGACCCTTTTTGAGACGTCCGACAAGAATCCGTTTCTGCACGATTTCTACAAAAATCCGAAGGAAAACGCGTTCAAGGCGCAGATCTACTTCCTTTTAAATCGATTTCAGCAACAGGCCGATCTCAAACAGAGGGATATGTTCGGTCCAGAGACGATCGTGTGTGGCTACACGTTCGCTAAGGACTGGATCTTTGCCAAGCTCAACTTGTCGGAAGAGGAGTTTCATCTCTACAGCATCATCTTTGATACCTTAAGGCCCAAGCTCCCCACGCCGGATCTGGTGATTTATCTCAAGGCGGATTCCAAGGTAATGCTCAAGCGTATCAAGAAGCGCGGCTGGAGTTTTGAAAAGCCCATCACGCATGACTATCTCGACAAGCTCACCGAGTCCTACAATCAGTTTTTTCTGAATTACAATGAAGCGCCGCTCTTGGTCGTGGACACGTCGCATACCGACTACCAGAACAACCCCACCGACTTCGAGAATTTGAAGAGGTCTATCGTTACACACCGCGGCGGCACGACACATCTCATATCGAGATAGCAAATAGTTCCATATTATATGAATTACATCCTGATAAGCGAATTTGGGGTGTATAGTGACAGGTTAAGGGTAAAAGGTTAAAGGTTAAGGGAAAGACTAAAGATGTTCCTTTCACCTTTGACCATTTACCTTTTACCCGTTTCATCATGGACATCATCAAGCCCGACATCGCCGTCTTCGGTGAGAAGGACTATCAGCAGCTAGTCGTCATTAGGAAATTGGTTGAGGATCTCGATCTTCCGATTGAAATCATCGGCGGTCCCATCGTGCGCGAACCAGATGGCCTGGCCATGAGCTCGCGCAATGCATATTTAAGCGAAGAGGAGAGAAAAGCTGCAGGTTCACTTTCAGAATCCCTTATGGTTGCCCGTGAACTCGTCGCAAATGGCATGCGTGACGTGAACAAGATCAAGGGCGCCGTCATACGAACAATCGAGTCTACCGGGATCCCGCGTATCGATTACGTCAATATCGTCGATCCGGTGACCTTCGAGGAAACCACCGCGTTTCCCGCCCGCCTCTGCATCGCCGCCTTCGTGGGCAAGGCCCCTCTAATTGATAATTGCGAACTTCTTTAAGTTCTGGTACCTTATCCGGCCATGGAAATCATAACAGCAAGCTATGCACTCCCGATGACAAACGGCTGCCCCGTCGTCAAAGACGGCGCTATTGCTGTGGAATTGGGCAAGATTCACGCGGTTGGCACAAAAGCCGAGCTTACCAAGAAGTATCCGGACGCCGAGCTCAAGGAATTTGATGATCAGATCCTCATGCCAGGTCTTATCGATGCGCACTGCCATCTCGACATGATCGAGTATTACGACGGCATGCTGCAGGAGACCGACGCGATCACTCAGAAGCCCGCGGATTTCATCAATACACTGGTCGAGGAGATCGACTACAAGACCGAGACGCCCGCTGAACAGGTCATCAAGGGTATGCAGAAGGGTGTGACCCGCCTGATCGAGACTGGCACGACTTGCATTGGCGACATGACTTACTACGAGGGTACGTTCAAGATAGTGGGCGAGATGGGGCTGCGCGCAGTTATCTTCCCTGAGATCATGGCCGGCAACGGCGATATGGGTCAGCACCGCTTCGAGGTGGCCTTAGCACTCGTCGACCGCTACACCGATGCAACCAATGACAACGTTAGAGTCGGTCTTGGACCGTACGCTCCGTATCTGTTGTCGCGCAATCTTTTGAAGATCGTCAGCCAGCATGCAAAAGAGGCATCGATTCCGATCCAGATCCACGCGGCCGAATCATTTGCGGAGATGGAGTTCTTCTTTGATTCACAGGGTCCCATCGCAACCGACTTGTGGCCTGCGGTGGGTTGGCGCGATTTGCCGCCTGCACAGCGCAAAACGCCGATACAGTATTTAGCCGATATCGGTTTTCTCGATGCGCCTGTGACGATCATCGGCTGCATGCATCTGTCCGAGAAAGATTTTCCGCTTCTGGCGAGACATCTCGTACGCGTGGTGTGGTGTCCGACGACAAACAAGGTCATGAAGCATGGCAAGTTTCCGTACGGCAAGCTCATCAAGCAGGGCATATCCATCGGGTTCGGTACCGAGGGTTGGCACACGCGCTTGGGTTTCAGTATTTGGGACGAGATGCGTGAGGCGCTCGGCGGTACGAACGCAACTCCTGCTCCCACGGCGCGCGACATCATGAAGATTGCTACAATCGGCGGCGCTCGCTCACTGCTCATGGATCCCGTGACGGGCACGCTGGAGAAGGGCAAGCATGCCGACTACATAGTCGTGCGCAATCCCGGTTTCGCAAACGAAGAAGAATGTTATGAGCGTTTGATTTCAAATACCGAGCCACAGCATGTCCACCATGTCGTAGTCGGTGGAAATATATTGAAATCGATATGAATAAATTTTGGCACAGTCTAGGCACGTTGTTTAAGCGCTATTTCGTTTCCGGTCTTCTCGTCATCATTCCGGTCATCGGTACCGTCTGGATCCTCAAGATCATCATCGTCTATGCCGATAACATGTTCATGGGGTTATTGCCGGAAGGAGCTCAGCCGCGGTCGTGGCTCGGATACGATATACCGGGGCTGGGTTTGTTCGTTACGATTGGCATCATCCTGCTCGTGGGTGTTGCTACGCGCCTCTACGTTGGTCGCAAGTTGGTTCACCTGGGAGAGTACTTCATTTCGAAGGTTCCCGTAGGACGCAGCATCTATAAATCGTTTAAGCAATTCCTGGGTGCTTTTGTTTCCGATGATGAAAAGAAACACCGGCGCGTCGTGGCGGTGGAATATCCGCGTCGTGACTGTTATATGGTTGGCTTTATGGTTGGACCAGTGCAGCCAGCCGTTCAGGCGAAGTTTGATGAACCGTGGGTCAGCGTCTTCCTGCCCACCAGTCCCAACCCTACATCCGGTTTTATGATCTCGGTTCCTGAAAAGGAAACGATTCAGCTGCCCATCTCGACCGACCAGGCTTTCAAGTATATTATCAGCGGAAGTATAGATCATACCCCCTCAGGATAGTGCCCGTGGCAAAGAAGAAAAAAACCGAAGAAGGCATCAAGATAATCGCCCAGAATAAGAAGGCGCGCTTCGAATACCACGTTGAGGACAAAATCGAAGCGGGCATGATTCTTGTCGGTAGCGAGGTAAAGTCATTGCGCGATGGTAGGGCGAGCCTTGTCGATTCATACGCTCTGATAAACAAGGGCGAATGCTTTCTTCACAAGGTACACATTGCGATCTATCCGCCTTCGGCACAGTTCAATCACGAGCCCACGCGTACGCGCAAACTCCTCATGCACAAGTGCGAGATCGAGAAGCTCACGAGCAAGCTCAAGGAGCGCGGTTTCACGCTCATTCCCCTGCGCCTCTATTTCAAAAAAGGAAAGGCCAAGGTTGAACTCGGTCTTTGTAAGGGTAAGAGACAATACGACAAGCGCGCCGCTATCAAAAAACGTGAAGCAAACCGCGAAGTTAGCCGCGCTCTCGGCCGCAAACGCTGAAGTTACGCTTGCCTGCCCGTGGTATAATAATATAGAGAGTGTATCCGCATGATCTTTGAAAACTGAATAACTCTTCGCTCGTGACAAGAGCAGCTTTCAGCAGTCAGCGTTCAGCGATCAGCTGTAAGGCAATGCATTAAAGTCTTAGGCTGACAGCTGATAGCCGAAAGCTGAGCGCTGCTTTTCTTGGGGGCGAAGAGATTTCGACGGGGATAGACAAGGCGTGTGTGGCATGTCGACCTCTTATCAAGTCGTAAAACTGATGGACAATATAGTTGCGAATAACAACTATGCTCTTGCTGCTTAAATAAGCAGCAGGTCGAATGGCCGATACCTGCTAAGCCGCTAGACCCCATTCAGCAGGCTGGATGTTCCTAGTCCTCTTTAGCGCGGAGCATCGAGACCCAGTAAAGATAGCTTCTTAGGAATCCTGTTCATGGGAGTCTTATGAGGTGAAACAGGGTCCGCCTTTGCAGCACCTTCGAAAGCGAAACGGTGGATTTTTGAGCGAGACAAGGAGAATGAACAAAAAATTTAGAGGCGTAGTTGAGCTATGTTGAGGAATTTTTTGTGAAGTTCGACGAAGTCGTAGCCAAAAAACCAGTGTTGCAGCCGGAGGTGTTGCAAAGGCGGACCCAGCATATATGAACTACACATGTAGAAGCACATGCTGAGCATTTCCGGACATCGGTGCGATTCCGATCGCCTCCACCATTCGACAAGAGCCGTTCGCCTATAGGCGGACGGCTCTTTATTTTATCCGCAATTTCATTTACAATCCTCGGCCATGATCAATGCGGGTAGGGTCAAGATACTAAATTCCGAGGGTGTTCGCGAAGGCAGCTATGTCCTGTATTGGATGCAGGCTTCACAGCGCGCCGAGTACAACCACGCCCTGGAATACGCGATCGATGCTGCGAATGAATTGAATCAACCCGTTGTCGTATACTTTGGTTTGACCGCACACTATGCTCACGCTAATGCACGCCACTATCAATTCATGCTGGAAGGCTTGGTCGAGACCAAGACAGCACTCGAGAAGCGCGGCATACGAATGGTGATCAGGCGTGAGTCGCCGGAGATCGGCGTGGGCAATATCGCGCGCGATGCGTCGCTTGTCGTGACCGATTGCGGATATGCCAAGATTCAGCGCCAGTGGCGCGCGATCGCGGCGGAGATACTGGGTTGCCCGCTCGTCCAGGTCGAGAGCGGCGTTGTGGTGCCTACGGAAGTCGTTTCACGCAAGAGGGAATACTCAGCGGCTACCATTCGGCCCAAGATCCATCGCGAGCTCAAGAAGTATCTTGTCCCCATTAAGAAAAACCGCGTGAAGAAGGGCTCGATGGACCTTCGTTTACCTTTCTTCGATATCGATGACATCGATCGCGCGCTGCGCATTCTCAAAGTAGATTCGAGCGTTGCACCCGTTTCAAATTTTAAGGGTGGAACCGATGAGGCAAAAAAACGCCTTCGCTCGTTCATCAAGCTCAAATTGAAACACTATCATGAGTGGAAAAATGATCCCTTGGTGGACGGCCTCTCCAACATGAGTCCGTACCTTCACTTTGGTCAGATCTCGCCACTCTACATTGCCCTGGAAGTCAGAAAGCGCCGCGGCAAGGGCCGCGATGCCTATCTCGAGGAGCTGATCGTTCGTCGCGAGCTGGCGATCAATTTTTGTCTCCATGAGAGACACCACGATTCATTTGCGGGACTCCCCGAGTGGTGCAGGGCAACCCTTGCGAAACACCGGAAGAACAAGCGTCCTTATGTATATTCCGTAAAGCAGCTGGAAAAAGGCCTGACTCACGACTCATATTGGAATGCAGCGCAGCGGGAGATGGTGATAACGGGCAAGATGCACGGCTATATGCGCATGTATTGGGGTAAAAAGATTATGGAATGGGTGAAGAACCTCAAGAAGGCGTATGACATCATGGTGTACCTCAATGACAAGTATGAGCTCGACGGTTGTGATCCCAACGGCTACGCTGGCATCGCATGGTGCTTTGGCAATCACGATAGGCCTTGGGCGGAGCGCAAAGTCTTTGGCACCGTGCGCTATATGAATGACAAAGAGTTGCGCCGCAAGTTTGACGCAGAGGCATATGTTAGAAAGATAGAACGTCTAAAGGGGAGGTAAGCGTGAACTCACTTACGCTCATCATCATTGCTCTGATATGGTTTTATTTGGGCTATCGGTTTTACGGTAGCTACATAGAACGCAAACTCGTAAAGCCCGACGATTCAAAACCCACACCCGCAGTCGCTTTAAATGACAACGTTGATTATTCCCCCGCGAAGACATCTTTCCTTTGGGGACATCACTTTGCCTCGATTGCCGGTGCTGGTCCAATCATAGGCCCCATCCTGGCGGTGAGCTACTTTGGTTGGGGTATAACTGCACTGTGGATTACGATCGGCAGCGTATTCATGGGTGCGGTGCACGACTACCTGTCGCTGATGCTTTCAGTTCGAAATAAGGGGCAAGGAATTGCCGAGGTAGCGGGTATATCCATAGGAAATCGCACGCGCGTCGTCTTCGCTATCCTAATTTGGCTTACACTAGTTTTTATTATCACAGTATTTGCGGCTAGCGGGGCCAAGGCATTGGTTGCCTATCCAGAGCTCGTGATACCGACGTTCGGAATGTGTATAGTTGCTATCGGCTTGGGGCTCGCTGTCTACCGATTCAAGATGAGCAGCAAGCTTGCATCCATCATTGCGATTGCCGTGGTGTACGTACTAATTTGGGTTGGTTTTAACCATCCGCTGTCGCTTCCAGAATGGCTTGCTCCGACAGAGAAGGCAGCGATAAATTGGATGATGACGATCCTGTTCATCTACTGCGCTATTGCTTCCGTCCTGCCCGTGTGGTTTCTTTTGCAGCCGCGTGACTTTCTATCATCTGTAAATCTCTTCGTCGGTTTGGCCTTGGGTGTTTTAGGGGTTATCATAGTTCATCCCGTTATGAATGCGCCGTTTCACATCGGTGGCTTTATGAGTGGCAACAAGCCCATCTGGCCGTTGCTCTTTATCATAGTGGCCTGTGGCGCTATCAGCGGTTTCCACACTATGGTAGCTACGGGAACGACGTCCAAACAGTTGGCGCGTGAGAGCTGCGGCAAGGTCATTGGTTTTGGCGGCATGATAATGGAGGGGGTGCTGGCTTTCCTGGTGGTCATAGTGGTTTCCGCCGGACTCATGTGGGGCACAGCTCCAGCCGGAGCCACGTCAGCTCAAGCTGGCTTGTATTTTCAGACGGCATTGGGGGAGAGCTGGATCCTTGCCTTCGGAAACGGTTTTGGAAATATCGTTGGCGAAATCGGCATACCCGGTTTAACTGCGGCATTTGCGGGCTTGCTGGGTGCCACGATGGTGAAGACATTTGTGATGACGTCGCTCGATACGTCCACGCGTCTCGGCCGGTTCGTCTTCGTGGAGACATTTGCTAAGAAAATCCCCTTTCTGAAAAATAGGTTGATAGCTACGATGGTGGTTATTGTTCCGGCTTTCCTGCTTGCTGTGACAAATACCTATAGCAACATCTGGAGGATGTTCGGGGCGTCAAACCAGCTCATAGCTGCGATTGCGCTCATCACGATCAGCGCCTACCTTGCAGGCAAACGCAAACCGACCGTATTTACGTTTATTCCCGCAGTGCTCATGTCGATCACGACGATTGCTGCTCTCCTTTGGGGAGCTTTCAATCCCAAGACGGGATACTTGGTGGGTGAATTCAGCATTACGTTGGGGATTATCTCAATCCTGCTCATCGCCATGGCCGCGGTAATTGCCTACGACGGGATGAGGGCGCTGATTGCATATAGGAAGAAATCAAAAACTATGGCTGTTTAGGCTTTGCGAGTCCCGAGCCCCGAGCTCCGAGTCACGGAGGTTAATATGGATGCAGTATTCAAACGTCGAAGCATCAGAAAGTACACCGATGAAAAGGTTAAGGATGAGGTCGTAGAGCATCTCCTCAAGTCGGCGATGGCTGCGCCATCGGCAAACAACGAACAGCCGTGGGAATTCGTGGTCATCGATGATAAGAAGAAACTGGGTAAGATTCCGGACATCCATCCCTATGCTGCAATGGCTGCTGGAGCGCCCGTGGCTATTCTCGTTTGTGGAAAGACCAATGACGGGTCCAGCAAGAGCTATTGGGTGCAGGACTGCGCTGCGGCGACGGAGAACATTCTTATAGAGGTCGCTATGCTCGATTTGGGCGCGGTATGGTGCGGCATTCATCCTCGCAAACTGCGCGAAGAGGGTATGCGCGATCTGCTGGGTATTCCCAAGGACGTAACGCCATTTTCACTCGTGGTAATCGGTCATCCGGACGAGCACAAAGGTCCAGCGGATCGCTATGATCCTGCCCGCGTGCATAAAAACGGCTGGTGAGGGGAGCGAGATAGGTGTATAAGCGAGCGATGATCTGCGAAGACATGTGCGTATATCTGGATAAGTTCAAGCAAGAGCAGACGGACAAGTTTGCAAGCGAAGATCAGATCTTCTCCAATATCAAGCCGGGCGATCGGATCTTCATCAGCACCGGCTGCGGAGAGCCCCAGTATCTCGTAAATGCGCTTATCAGGTATGTCGAGTCGCATCCCAAGGCATTCTTCGATGCCGAGGTGCTCCAGGTTTGGACGCTGGGCGTTGCGCCCTACACGCAGGAGAAGTTCAAACAGAACTTTCGACATAACTCGTTCTTTATCGGAGAGCACACACGCGATGCCGTGAACAAGGGTATGGCCGATTATACGCCGATCTTTTTATCCGAGGTCCCCGCCCTGTTTCGCAAGGGATACGTTCCTATTGATATAGCGCTCGTGCAGACGAGCTGCCCTGACAGCCATGGCTACGTTAGCCTTGGCGTCTCGGTGGATATCGTCAAAGCCGCGGTGGAAACTGCTAACATCGTGATTGCACAAATCAACGGCAATATGCCGCGTACACATGGCGAAGGCGTTTTGCATATCAACGACATTACCTACGCGGTTAATAACAACGAGAAAATCCTCGAGTATGTTTCCGAGGCGCCCGGCGAGATCGTTCAGCGCATTGGCAAGTACGTTGCTCAGATTGTCGAGGACGGCGATACTATTCAGGTTGGCTATGGCAGCATTCCCAACGCCGTGCTCTCCGCTCTGAAACATAAGAAGCACCTCGGCGTTCATACCGAACTCATTAGTGACGGCATTGTCGAGCTCATCAAAAAAAGCGTGGTGGACAATTCCAAGAAGACGATCGACCGAGGCAAGACGGTTGCGTCCTTCTGCATGGGCAAACAATCTACCTATGAATATATTCATGACAATCCCGTGATTGAATTTCGTTCGGTCGAGCATACCAACAATCCTTTAATCATTGCGCAGAATGACAACATGGTCGCGATCAATAGTGCGCTGGAGATTGATCTCACCGGACAGGCTACCGCTGAGTCCCTGGGGAGCACGTTCTACAGTGGTATTGGTGGACAGGCAGATTTCATGCGGGGTGCAGTTTTGTCCAAGGGTGGGAAGACGATCCTCGCCATGGAGTCCACGGCCGAGGAAGATAGCGTTTCGCGTATTGCGGTTCATCTCAAGGAAGGTGCAGGGGCGACACTGATCCGCGGCGATGTACATTATGTCATCACCGAATATGGAATCGCGTACCTGCATGGCAAGAACATACGCGAGCGCGCTATGGCGCTGATTTCCATTGCGCACCCCAAATTCAGGCCAGAACTCATCAAGAAGGCTAAGGAGTTCAATCTTATCTACAAGGATCAAGCGTATATTCCCGGCAAGCGTGGTGAGTACCCCGAGATGTTGGAGGCGATACGCACGACGCGTGAAGGGTTGACGATACATTTAAGGCCCGTGAAGCTCAGCGATGAGTCGCTTTTAAAGGACATGTTCTATTCACTCTCCGAGGAGAGCATGTCCAGGCGTTTTCTCTCGCAGCGACGGGATATGCCCCACGAGCGACTGCAGGATTTCGTGGTTGTCGACTATACACAGCATATGTCGATCCTGGCGGTGATCAAGGATGAAGGCAGGGAAACCGTAGTCGGGATGGGTGAATATCAGCTTGCCGAGGACCGGCATACCGCAGAGGTTGCATTTGCTGTACCGGATGACTATCACGGCAAGGGCGTTGGCACGGAGCTATTGAATTATCTGGTCTTACTTGCTAAACAGCAGGGCCTGCTTGGATTTACAGCCGAGGTCCTGGTGGGTAATCAGGCCATGCTTCATTTGTTTGGGAAGGTAGGATTTGATATAGAGAAGCGCGCGAGCGAAGGCGTGTACGAACTCAAGCTTGCGTTTAGATGAGGTTAGCAGTGAGCGATCTTAAATCACTATTTGAACCGCGCGGCGTTGCAGTTATCGGTGCATCGCACAATACGCGAAAGATTGGCTATCGCGTCGTCGATAATATCGTCAAGGGCGGTTACAAGGGCGGCATCTTTCCGGTCAATCCCAAGGCCGGCCGCATTGCCGGTGTGGATGCCAGCCGCTCCATCAACGAGGTTATCGGTGAAGTCGACGTCGCAGTCATCGCAGTTCCTGCCGTGCATGTCCTCGACGCGGTGAAGAACTGCGCACGCAAGCACGTCGAACACCTCGTGATCATCACGTCCGGTTTTTCAGAGATAGGCAACAATGAAGAGGAGCGCGAGATCGTCAACTTCGCGCGAGATCATGGCATGCGAGTGTTGGGTCCCAACATCTTCGGCCTCTACTCCGGCCGCGTATCGCTCAACGCCACTTTCGGTCCATCAGATATCACCAAGGGAAGCGTTTCCATCGTTACGCAGAGCGGAGCCATCGGCATCGCCATGATAGGCAAGACCGCCTACGAGGGAATTGGGCTTTCATCCGTCATTTCTGTCGGCAACAAGGCTGACCTCGACGAGGCGGATCTTGTCGAGCATCTCATGCACGATGACGACACGCGCGCGATCCTCATGTACTTAGAAGGCGTGCGCGAGGGTGAACGCATGGTGAGCGTACTGGAGCAAGCCGCACGCACGAAGCCGGTGGTTGCCATCAAGTCAGGGCGTTCGGCGCGAGGTGCAGCGGCCGCTGCTTCGCATACGGGTTCGCTCGCCGGGTCCGATGAGGTCTTCGACGGCATCATGAAGCAATGCGGCGTTATGCGCGCCGAGACCATCGAGGAGGCGCTGGACTGGTGCGCGTTCCTCTCCAGGGCGCCTGAACCCAAAAACGACAATACGGTCATAATTACCAACGGTGGGGGCGTGGGCGTGCTCGCGGCGGATGCCAGCGAGAAATACGGCGTTCACCTCTACGATGATGCGAGCGTTCTGCACGATGCATTTGGCGCCAATGTGCCCGATTTTGGTTCCACTAAAAATCCGGTTGATCTTACGGGCGCCGCGACGGCAAAGGATTATGACAGCTCGCTGTCAACGGCGTTGAATGACCCTCGCATCGGCGCGGTCATCTGTTTGGGCTGCGAGACGGCAGTATTCGATGCCAAACAGTTTACTGATGTGGTTAAGAAAAAATATGCCGATTTCGCGAGGACGAAACCAGTTGTATTTTCATTGGTGGGCGGTGCGGCGATTGAGCAGGGGATAACCACCTTGCGCCAAAATGGCGTGCCAGCGTTTTCGGATGTAAACGATGCAGTCTCCTGTATGGGCGTTCTGTTTGGGCATCGCAGATTTATGAGGCAACCGGTGAAAGATCCGGAACGAGTGCCGTTGGACGTACAGATTATCGGGTCGGTGATTGCCAGCGTTAAGGGTGACGGGCGCAACTTCATGCTCGCCAATGAAGCGAGGCAGGTGATGGAAGCGGCCGGCATTGCATTGCCCGAAAGCTTGGTGGCAAAGAACTTTGGAGCCGCCGTTGAGGCAGCGCGCGGTATCGGCTATCCCGTCGTGATGAAGATAGTCTCGCGCGATATCATCCACAAGAGCGATGCTGGCGGTATAGCTTTGAATATTGAAAATGATGACGAGGTGGTTGACGCGTTTGAGTCGATAAGCCGCAACTGCAAGGAGCATGTTCCAAACGCGCACATTGACGGCATCGAGATCGCCAAGCAAGTTCCCAAGGGGATCGAGACGATCGTTGGCGCGCGTCGCGATCCTTCGTTTGGACCGATCGTCATGTTCGGCCTGGGCGGCGTCTACGTCGAGATCATGAAGGATGTTGCATTTCGCGCATATCCGTTGAGCCGCGCGGAGACAATGAGCATGATGGGCGAGACCCGCTCTTATCCTCTGCTCTTGGGCGCGCGCGGCGACGAGCGCAAGGACATCGAGACTGTTACCGACGTGATCTTGCGCCTCGGCACGATCGTCAAGGAGTGCCCCGAGATAGCGGATATCGAGATCAATCCTCTCGTCGTTTACGACCAGGGCGAGGGAGCGAAGGCGATTGATGTGCGCATTCTGCTCTCGCAGAATGAAAGTAAAGGGTAAAAGGTAAAGGGTTTTCCTTTGACCATTAACCTTTGACCTTTGACCGGCAGAAATAATGTGAGGGATTTCATTATGAAGAAACTAGTATTTGCATCGACAAAACCCAATGCGGGCAAGACGAGCCTCATCGTTGGTCTTGCCAAGGCGCTGGGCAAGAGCGTCGGCTATGCCAAGCCGCTCGGCGACCGTCTCCTCTACAAGAAAAAGCGCCAGTGGGATTATGATTCAGCCGTAGTGGTCTCCCAGCTGGAACTGACGCAGGATCCCGAGCTCATGACGATTGGATTTGAGCATTCAAAACTTCGCTACATGTACGATGATGATGGCATCAAGAACAAACTTACAGAGCTCGTGAGTGCCGTTGGCGACAAGGATCTCCTCTTTGTCGAGACGGGCTGCACGCTGAACTACGGTGTATCCGTTTTCCTCGATGCAGCCAGCGTTGCTAAGGCAATTGGCGGCGAGCTCGTGGTGGTTGTGAGCGGTACCGACGATGAAGTCGTGGACGACATCACATTCCTTAAACGCTATGCGGAGACGACGGGCGCAAGTTTGCGCGGCGTTATCGTCAACAAGGTTCGCGATAAATCAGATTTTGTTGATGCGCATATGCCCACTATCGAAGAGGTAGGGGTTCCGGTGTTGGGCGTCGTTCCGTATCGCGATGAACTCACTTATCTCGCTACGACCTATCTAGCCGACAAGCTCTTCGCAAAGGTGCTGGCAGGCGAGAATGCTTTGAACAGCATGATCAAGCACATCGTGGTCGGTGCAATGTCGGTCGACGCCGCGATGAATTCATCTGCATTCAAGGAAGAATCCAAGCTCGTTATCACCAGCGGCGATCGTGCGGACATGATTCTTGCGGCCATTGATACCAAGACGTCTGCTGTGGTGCTCGCGGGCAACATTCTGCCGCCGGGCAATATTATCGCCAGGGCAAATGAGGCAGGTGTTCCGCTGCTCTTGGTGAAATCCGATACGTTTGCTGTGGCCAAGCAGATCGATGACATGCAGCCTCTGCTGACGCGCGAAGACGTGCCCCGCGCCAACTTCCTAGCGGGCCTCGTCAAGGAACATGTAAAGCTCGATATTTAGACCAATTTTCCTTCAGGAATTAAAAAAGCGCTTCTCATTGAGAAGCGTTTTTTCTTTTATCTAAGTGTTGCTCGTCCTATTTAGCCTTCCAGCTCGGTTTCTTGAACATGTAGATGATGAACGGAGGCAGGCACATGATGACTATTGAGCCCACGATGATCGCTTCATAGGTCCAGGGGCTTCCCACCGGTATCTGCGACGGCGGGAACAAACCCAAGGCAAATACTGCGACTGAAGCTAAGAAACCCAAGCCAGCTACAAGCCACATGCCAAAATGGCCGCCCGGTATCTTGTAGGGACGCGGCGTGTTCGGCTGTGAGTAGCGAAGCTTGATGGCTGCGATGAACAGGAGGATATACATCAAAAGATAAGTCTGCGCGGTCAGCGTGGACATGATGAGAAACGCGCTCGAAATATTTGGCATGAGGACAAATACGAATGCGAACACAGTTACGATGATGCCCTGGAAAGCCAGCATGTTCGTTGGCATCTCGTTCTTGTTTAGCTTCTGAAAGAACGGCGGCAGGTCGCCGTTGCGTCCAGTCTCGGCTACACCTCTGGGTGGACCGGCGATCCAACTCGAGACCTGCGCAAAGACGCCAAATGCGACCATGATGCCGAATATCGGTGCGAGCCACTTCACGTGATAGGCCTCGAAGAACGCCTCGAGGGCTTCCATGATGCCCGTTACCAAGCTGATGTTTTCCTTCGGCACGACGATGGCGATTGCCAGCGACGCTACGACCATGATGATGAGGATAATAATTGCGGAAAGCAGAATGGCCTTGGGAAAATCCTTTGACGGCTCCTTCACGTCGCCTGCGTGAGCGGCGGACATTTCCATGCCCTGTAGCGACAGCACGACAACGGTTAGCATAGCAAGCTGTGCAAACGAATGAATGGGTGGAAAGACGGTGTGTGAGGTGAACTCGATTGAAATCGGATTGCCCATCGCGATCCAAACTATACCCAAAATGATGATGACTGCCGATGGGATGATCGTACCGATGATCGCACCGGCGGTGCTGATGAAACCAGAGATCTTCATGCCGCCATAGTTTAGGAAAGTGAACAGCCAACATGTTCCGAGGACGACGGAAATCGTGTAGATCTTGTTGTTGGCCAGTTCAGGATTGATGACATAGGCGAGAGTCGCCGCTCCGAACGCGAGTGATGATGGCAAAAACACCACGTTGGAGACCCATTGAAACCATACGGCCAAGAATCCCCATTTCTCGCCAAGGGCTTCCTTCACCCAGACGTAGACGCCGCCTGTCTTGGGCCAGCCTGTTGCGAGCTCGGCGGAGACGAGTGCTGACGGGATGAAGAAGAGCATGGCTGCGACGAAGGCGTAGACGATCAGCGCAGGTCCGTACTCAGCCATCGCGGGAAGATTTTTGAGTCCGATGATCGCGACCACGTTGATCATCGCGAGCGGGAAGATGCCCAGCGTTTTAAATTTAGCATTCATATTGAAACTCCCTCAAGGTTGGGAGAATAACATAGCAATTTCTTCATAGAATTCCATCACATTCTTGCAAACTCCCGGTGGTTCGGCCATCATCGGCCGCATGCGTTTGGGGGATATTCCACAATTATTGCGCCGCGGGGATGTGAAGGGTTACCTCGAGACCAGCTGGGCCTTGGCTTGGCCGATGGTCCTCATCATGCTCTTCAGTTTTATCATCACGCTCACCGATGTTTTCGTGGCGGGGCGCATCGGCAAGGAAGTGCAGGCGGCATATGGCCTGGTGTTACAGTTCTATTTTATCTTGAGTATAGTCATCACGGCGCTCAACGTCGGTGCGGTGTCGATCATCTCACGGCTCTTTACCGCGGACAAACACGATGAGTATATCAGATCCATAAGCTCCGCTATCGTCGCATCCCTCTTGGTTGGCGTCATAATCGGCGTAAGCGGCGTAGCGGGCGCACCCGGCGTGCTTGGCATGCTTTTCATGCCCGACGAAGTTAAAGCGTATGCAGTTCCCTTGCTGCGTATCTATGCAATTGGACTCTTCTTCCACAGCATACTCATTACGACGAACAGCATCCTGCGGGCGACCCACCGTATCAGGAAGTCACTCAATACCATGGGCGTCGTATGTATCCTCAATGTGACTCTCAACTTCATACTCGTTTTTAAAACTCCTTTGGGGTTCAAGGGTATCGGCGTTGCTACGGCTGCAAGCATGTGCATCGGCATGCTTGTAAATATCTATTATGTGCGAACGGATATACGGAGCGTGCGCACATGGTCGTGGGCGCTGGTGAAGAAGATGTTTTCCATCGGCTGGCCTATTGGGCTTTTGCAGCTGATGTGGATGCTGGGGCAGGCCGTCATTTACCTCATCCTGGGCATGTTGCCGCGTCACAGTGTGGAAGCGATGGCGGCTTTTACCAATGGCGTCCGCGTCGAGTCTGCGATCTACCTCCCGGCATTTGCATTCAACTTTGCCAATGCCGTCGTGGTGGGCAATATGCTGGGAGCGAAACGTTACCGGGATGCCTACAGAAACGGCTGGATTACGGCGGGGATAGGCGTATGCGTGATATGTGTGCTCACGGTGATTGTCGTGCTCAATGCGCAATGGCTCATGCCGATCCTGTCCGACAACGCAATGGTCGTGCATGAGAGCAGGTGGTATTTGTACATCGCAGCTCTTGCAGAACCCATGGCGGCGATCACGTTTATCCTGAGCGGAGGTCTCGAGGGTGCGGGCGATACCAGGAGCGTTTTGCTGCGCGTCGCTGCCAGCATATGGCTCATTCGATTGCCGCTCGTGTATTTCTTTGCCATCGTATTGGGCCTGGGAATCTCGTCGGTCTGGTGGGCGATGGTGATCTCCACGTTTGTGCAGGGGGCCCTCATCATGCAGCGCTATTGGTCGAGGAAGTGGCTGCCTAAAAATTCCCCTCCTTTGTAAGGGGAGGAACTTTATGGACTAAATGCCCTCATTACGGTAGTTTAGGCGGAATTCCAGTTAGGGGGATTTCATGAACGAGTTCGAAACTCGCGTAGGAGATGAACTTACTACCAGCGACCTTTCCACGTTACAGATAAATGTTGGCTTCAAATGCAATCAGGCATGCAAGCACTGTCATCTCGAATGTGGGCCGAACCGTACCGAGGTGATGGAGTGGTCCACCATGGAGCGGATTCTCGACGTTGCCAACGCGGTGAGGCCAAGCCTTGTCGACATTACGGGAGGCGTACCCGAAATCAATCCCCACTTCAGAAAATTCGTAGACGCTTTGTGTGCCGCAGGGCATACGGTGCAGATTCGTTCAAATCTTACGATAATGACGGAGCATGGGTATGAGGACTTGCCGGAATTCTTAAGCGAGAGACATGTGAGTATCGTGGGTTCCATGCCCTGTTATCTCGAGGAGAACGTCGCTGCCCAGCGCGGTATTGGCGTCTATGAAAAGAGCGTCAAGGCGATACAACAGCTTAACGAATACGGTTACGGCACTGATCCAAAGCTTGTTCTGAACCTCGTGTACAATCCGGGCGGCGCGTTTTTGCCGCCGTCACAGATCGAGCTCGAGCAGGCGTATCACAGGGAGCTGAAGCAGCATTTCGGCATCGAATTTACACATCTCCTGACCATCACCAATATGCCGCTCGGGCGCTTTGAGAGGGAGCTTGAAACAAAGCACGAGGAAGCCACATATCTTAATCTTTTAAAGGATGCTTTTAACGCGCAGACCATTGATGGCCTCATGTGCAGGCATCAAGTGAGCATAGGCTGGGATGGTACACTCTATGATTGTGACTTCAATTTGGCGCTTGGTCTTGCAGTCGATCACGGGGCGCCAGATCGCTTGAGCGATTTTGATGTTGATAAACTCATGACCCGACGGATCATGACCGGCGAACATTATGCTCTTTATTATCGCGCGCACGTTTGACCTAGGCGGAAGATTTGGCGAGCTGAGGAGTTGGATCGACTCACTGGGCATGTGGGGCCCCCTCGCGTTTATCGGCTGCGTGTCAGGCGCGCTCATGAAGGACGCGTACCTTGCAGCCATCGAAGGCGTTGGGTTTACGAACGTAATCGTCAAGGATGAGGCGGAATACGGTCTGGATTTTTTGGCAAACGATCCTTCGGTGAATACGATGATTCAGAAATCAGGTGCCACGAAAGAGCAGCTCAAGGAATATGAGCATTCGGTCGTCAGTTTAAAAGTTGAGGCAAAGAAACCGTAGATCGTTATGAGTTACGACCTAGCAAACAAACATTGCGCTCCCTGCGAGGGAGGGGTGGATCCGCTCGACACTAAGGATGAAGACAGTTTTCATGCGGATGTGCCCGTCTGGGGAATCCATCGTGAGGGAAAACATTACATCGAGCGCAATCTTAAGTTTAAGGATTTTAGCCAAGCTATGAGGTTCGTGAACGGCGTTGCAACGCTTGCTGAGGATGAGGGCCATCATCCGGAGATTGGGATCACCTGGAACAAGGTGACGCTCATTCTTCACACGCATGCTATAGGTGGTCTTTCCAGGAATGATTTCATCATGGCCGCAAAGATCGACGGGATCTATGTGAAGTTTGGATAATTTTCCTGAGGTTCTGCAGGCAAACTCTATAATTCGCGACGTTCTTCGAAGGCGCGGGTGAGCGTCGATGCATCGATGTATTCCAGGTCGCCTCCCACAGGAATGCCTGAGGCGAGTCTGGTCATCCTGATACCGGTCGGTTTGATGAGCTTGGTGAGGTAAAGCGCTGTCGCTTCGCCCTCGACATTGGGATTGGTGGCGATGATGACTTCCTCTGTCGAACCGCTTTCCAGGCGCTTGAGTAGTTCCGCGATCTTAATATCGTCGGGTCCCACATTGGATAGAGGCGAGAGCGCGCCGTGCAGGATGTGATAGCGTCCCCGGAAGGCGTGGGCCTTCTCGATCGCCATCATGTCGGTGGGGTCTTCGACCACGCAGATGCTCGTGTCATCACGCGTCGTGTCTCGGCAGAGCGCGCATGGATCGTGCTCGGTCAAGTTCAAGCAGTTTGAACAGAGGCGAACCTTTTCCTTCACGTCGATGATCGCGCGGGAGAGCGAGGTTGAGTACTCGCGCGGTTGGCGCAGCACAAAGAAAGCCAGGCGCGTTGCTGTCTTCTCGCCGATGCCTGGAAGCTTGGCTAGTTCATGGACCAAACGATCTATGGGAGTAGTTTTGTGATTCATTATCCAAACATGTTTCCAAGTCCGCCCATGCCACCCATCATCCCCTGCATTTCTGACTGAGCGGCTTCATTTGCCTGGCGCATACCCTCGTTGACGGCCGCGACGACTAGATCCTGCAGCATGTCGACATCTTTCATCTCGATCACGGACGGCTCGATGGCAACCGATATCACTTCATGGTTGCCGTTGACGGTCGCTGTAACCATGCCACCACCAACAGTTGCTGTATAGATCTTCGTAGCAAGCTCCTGCTGCTTTTTCTGCATGTTGCTCTGCATCTCCTGAGCCTGCTGCATGAGTTTTTTCATGTCGAGTTTCATATTCTCACCTCTTATCTCTGATCTCTAGATTTTAGTTTTCACTTCATGGATATTTGCATCAAAGATCTCAGCCGCCTTCTTCACGATATCGCTTTCCAGCGCCTCTTTGGTTGCCTTCTGCCGTTTGTCAGCTTTCGTAAGCCCTCCGGATTCACCGTTGGTGCTGGAGACCTTTAGCGCGATTGGTCGTTTGAAAAAACTCTTCATCAGTGCGTCTATCTGCGTTCTACGATCAGCCTCGGCGATCATGTCAGCGTAGAGGCGCGCATCGAATTCCAGCTCCGCGGTGTTCTCGGCAAATGAGAGCAGACGGCCGTGATTGAAGATGGAGGCGACCTGCGGGCGTTCGCCAACGAGCCAGCGCATGAACGATTCCCATTCCGCTGAAGTGTTTTGCGCGGTTGATTGCTGCGGCGCTGCGCTCGGTGTTGTCGTGCGAGAAGGAGCGGGACGCGCGCTCGGCGCTGGAGCCGGCTGCGTGCGTGTGGGTGTCGGAGCTGAAGTCGGGGCCGGAGCTGTCGACGTCGTACCCACCAGAGAATCTATGCGCGAGATGACCTCGGCGACCGAGGTGACCGGCGTTACCGCGCACAGACGGATGAGATAGATCTCGGTGAGCATCTTCGGAAACGGTGAGCGCGCGATCTGCTCGGTCCCCGAATACCAGATGCCAAACATGCGCTCGAGCTCCTCGGAGCTTACGTTCTGAGCAAATTCTGCAAGTTGCTTAGTCTCCTGCGGTGTGAGATCCGTTGTGCTGCCGGCCGAGCCCGCGATCTTTACCACCATGAGGTGGCGCATCATTTCTAGAAGCTGGGTGGCTAGCTGCGTGAGTTCGGTACCCGTCTGGTATATCTCGTCAAGCTGGTTTAAGCATGCAGCGGAATTCCTGTTCATGATCGCAGAGATGAGGTCGAAGATTGCTTTGCGATCTAAAAACCCAAGCATCTCTTCCAACGTCTTTGCCGTTACATCGTTGCCCGCGAAGGCGATTGCCTGATCGAGAAGCGACTGGCCGTCGCGCATGCTGCCCTGTGCCTCGCGCGCTATCATGCTAAGTGCGGTATCGTCGACGTTGATCTTCTCAGTGGCCGCTACATCTTTTAACGACTGAGCGATCTTTGGAGGCGGTATGCGGCGGAAATCGTAGCGCTGGCAGCGCGACAGGATCGTGGCGGGGATCTTGTGCGACTCGGTCGTCGCGAAGATAAAGACGACATGTGCGGGTGGCTCTTCCAGCGTCTTCAAGAGCGCGTTGAACGCGGAGGTGGAGAGCATGTGAACTTCATCGATTATGTAGATCTTGTAGCGTCCCGACGTAGGCATGTAGCGTACGCGTTCACGAATTTCGCGGACATCGTCGACGCCCGTATTGGAAGCGCCGTCGATCTCCTGCACATCGAGCGACGAGCCATTCGTGATTTCAGTGCATGCCGGGCAGACATTGCAGGGTTCCTTGGTGGGTCCCTTTTCGCAGTTGAGCGCCTTGGCGAGCAATCTAGCGACTGTGGTTTTGCCAATACCGCGCGCTCCGGTGAAGAGATACGCGTGATGGATTCGGCCCGTTTCCAGCGCATTGGCTAGCGTGCGCGTGACGTGATCCTGGCCGATCACTTCGGCAAAGGTTTGCGGACGATATTTTCTGGCAATGACTTGATATGACATAATAATAAGCTTTCAGTGTTCAGCTTTCAGCTTTCAGCTAAAGATAAACGTGGTTTCAGCTGACCGCTGATAGCTGACCGCTGATAGCTGACTGCTGCATTTATGGATTTTCAAGGACGGTCAGGTGGGCCACGGCGCATCGTTATCTTCGGGTGCCGTTGCTCCCTTCCGGGCCTGGCGGGGTTCGCCGCGATATGATCGCATGGGACCCAACCGCCCATGAAAGCCCCCGCACACTCACATGTTATGTGCGGTTCCCACGACCTAGTGCAGCTTGCTCTAAAAGGCAACATTTTTTGGATCTCGGGGCTAGGATCTCGGGACTCGTAAAAACTCTATGATGATTTTCTTGTCTTTTCCAGCCCCGAGTCCCGAGTCCCGGTTGTAACTGTTGCACTGTGCCGATGCGGGTGTTACACCACGTCGCTCCTGAAAATGCACAAATAGCGAGGTCATAAAGCAATGATCATCAAGACAATAGAGTGGAAAGACGACAAAGTAGTCATGCTCGATCAGCGCAAGCTGCCGACCGAGGAAGTGTACAACACCTACGAGGATTATGTCGGCGTTGCCAATGCGATAAAGAGCATGGTGATTCGCGGTGCGCCAGCGATCGGCGTTGCGGCTGCTATGGGAGTTGCGCTGGGTGCGCTGGGTATCGGAGTCGACAATTTTGAAGAGTACTATCGTCGCATCGAGGGCATCTGCGAACGCTTGGGCGCGACGCGTCCGACGGCCGCGAACCTCTTCTGGGCGCTAGAGAGAATGAAGAAATGCGCCCAAAGTTGCCGTGACCTAAAGCCAAAGGAGATCGCACAGCGTCTGAAGGAAGAAGCGCTCGCGATCTATCGCGAGGATATCGAGTCGGGCATGCGCATAGGCAAATACGGCGAACCGTTTCTGGCCGACAATATGAATCTGCTCACGCATTGCAATGCGGGTGCTCTTGCAACGGCCGGTTATGGCACGGCGCTGGGCGTGGTCTATGCCGCGCAGGAAGCGGGCAAGAGGCTGCACGTTTATGCGGACGAGACGCGGCCATTTCTGCAGGGCTCCAGGCTTACTGCGTGGGAGTTGCAGAAACACGGTATTGCCGTGACGGTTATCACCGATAGCATGGCGGGATATCTCATGAGCCTGGGAAAGATCGACGTGGTCATCGTCGGAGCGGATCGCATAGCGGCCAACGGCGATACAGCAAACAAGATCGGCACGTATTCGGTCGCGGTCTTGGCCAAACGCCACAATATTCCATTTTATGTCGCGGCGCCCATCTCAACGATCGATCTTGAGATCCCGGACGGTACGCACATCCCAATCGAGGAACGCGATCACACAGAGGTGACGATGATTGGTAGCGAACAGATCGCGCCCGATCTTGTTGAAGTCTTCAATCCCGCTTTCGACGTCACGCCGGCCGATCTAATCACGGCTATCATCACGGACAACGGCGTCGCCGAAGCTCCGTTCAACGAAACGATCGCAAAACTTTTATAATTAACAGAACGTAAAAATTAAAAAGCCCCGCTTTAAGCGGGGCTTTTTGCATGTTTAATTCAAAAAAGAACTCAAGCTGGGAAGAGTTTGGTCTTATCCTGGAGTTTTAGGCCCAAAGCCAACAAAATTTTGCGCTTTGTGTCCATGCGACACGGCATGCCGTGCTCGACGCGGTCGATCGTGAGCGCCGAAACGCTTGCCGAGCGCGCGAGCTCCGCCTTGCTCATCAAGAGCTCTTCGCGAAACTTCTTCACATTGTTTGGGACCTTCTGTTCCGTAGCCATTGCTCGTACCTTTCCTCTATCATTGTTGGATCCTCAGTATACACCAGGGGCAGCGCATGTGGTCAATATTTTTTAAAATTTAATATAATTATGTATTAAATGTTATAACAATATAGTTAAACTACCTTCTAATAAGTATGCCTAACCCATTGAAATATAAGAAATCGACTTCGGAGCGTATAAGGAGATTCTAACGCGGAAAAATCAAGCTTAAGTACCAGCCGATGAACTGCGCACCTGCAAAAAGGTAGATGATTCCTGCACTAGCGAGGAAGGGTCCGAACGGGATAGCGAACTTCATGTTCTTGCGGTAGACGATCATCAGAGCGATCCCAATTACCGAGCCCAGCACCGACGCCGTTAGCAAAATGAATATTACCGCGCGCCAGCCAAAGAAGGCACCGAGCATGGCCGCCAGCTTAACATCTCCGCCGCCCAAGCCCTCCTGCTTCCTGAGTTTCTCGTACAGAAAGGCAACTGCGAAGAGAAATCCGCCGCCCACCAGTACGCCGATGCCGGAATCTATCGCCGCCGATAGCAGTTGCCCCTTGCCCATATGGAGCATATGCACGCCAAACCCCACAGCGATGCCCGGCAGCGAGATGGAGTTGGGAATGATGCGGTGCTCGAGATCTATGAACGTCACCACGATGAGCGGCGCGATAAAAAGCACGTAGTAGGCGAAGTAGAGCTTTACGTCCTGGAAATATGCCCAACACACCAACGAAAAGATCGTGGAGATTGCCTCGACGATGAAATACTGGGGCGAGATCCCTCCCTTGCACTGGCGACATTTCCCGCGCAGCGCGAGATAGCTCAAAAGCGGTATATTCTCCCACCAGCTCAAGCGGTGATCGCAGCGGCGGCAGTGTGAAGGCGGCCATACTATGGATTCGCCAAAAGGGAGGCGCTGGATACAGACGTTCAAGAAGCTGCCAAGACAGGCCCCGATGAGGCCCGCGAAGAGATAAAAAAACCAGAATGGCATCGATTCCATGGACACTGGATACATTACATTTACGTGCGTGTCCAGCGGGACGGTGTCCTATCCTAAAGCGTCGGAGGATTGACGCTATGGGGTATATTTGGCTGTAGTGAGAAAAGCCCCCGTAGACACCTTTTATAGTCTTCAAAATAAAATCCATAACAATCAATGAATTAGAAAGTGCTCCTAAACGCACCTTCTCTGGCACGTTCCTTGCTCTGTAAAAGGGTGGAGGATGGACATGGCGAGAACACTTGAAAGATGCACCGAGATAATCATGCGACGAGTTTTCGAGGAGAGTTGGGGGGACCTCTCCTCCGATAGTCCGATGGTCTTCTCCTGCGGCGGCGTCTACATCCCGCATCCCCGCTCCCAGGCGCGCATGCTCCAGCATATTATTGTTACCGGTGATTCCAATGAGCCGGTGAAGGTTAAGACCGGTGTGGTTCAGCGCAACGCGCTGAGGGAACTCCTAGCTAGGGAGTCGATGAACTAAAACAGACTTTTGTGAAGCAATTCTCTCCTTTACCCCGTTAGAGATGACGCTCTCTAATGGGGTTTACGTTTAAAAAGAGCCGTGAAGGGTGAAGGGTGAAAAGTGAAGTGCAAGCAAAGACGAACCAAGAATAGAGGGACGGGCCTCTCTGGGGTTAGCCTCTTGTTTTTCCTGTTCTTTACTCTTCACACTTCACTCTTCACGGTTTTTTTGATTCTTGCTTCTCGGCAAACATTGGTGTAATCAACTTCTCACGCTATGCATTCGGAACTAATGAATAATTCGCTGTTTCTGCGCTATTACAACACGTGGCGCGAGGACCCTGCCTCCATCGTCTTCGCTCCCGTCGCTGATTATTTCCTTATGTATGGCCGGATAGACGATGCCCTCAAGGTCTGCGCAGAGGGATTGAAGTACAATCAGAATTCGGTCAGTGGGCGCATGGTTTTGGTGAAGGCGCATCTGGCGAAGGGAAAGCTTAAACAAGCCGATGAGGAGCTTTCCCGCGTGCTCGATTTGGTTCCCACACATACGCGCGCGCAGGAGCTGCGCACCGAGATCGACCTGGCAGTACGTGGCGATATCAGGCCTGCGGTCGTGGGCGAGGAGCCTCAGCCAAAGGCTGATCCGCCTCTGGCGGAGGCGTTTGAGGCGAGGCAGCCAGCATCCGTGATTGAAGTGCCCGATGAAGTTGATGAAGTTACAGTTCAGAATGAAGAAGTTTCGGTCGCCAAGCCCGCCGCGTGGCAAACGGTCACGATGGCAAAAATTTATGCCGCACAGGGACACGATGATGAGGCGCGCAGTATCTTCAGCGCTATCCTTGCACATGACCCTGCCAACGAAGCTGCGCGCAACGGACTCCAAGACCTCGGGGGAGGTAGTTGATCCGTGGTGATCATCAATAAAGAGAAGATACTTGAGCTCGCGCGCTTGCTCGTCGAGGAGGGTAAGTACGACCGCGCGATCAAGGAGTATGAGAAGCTCGTCGCCGCCGATCCCGACGACATGCGAGTCAAGCTGCGTATCGCAGAACTCCACGTCAAACGAAAACAGATAAGTGATGCGATTCGCGTCTATCGCGAAGTCGCTGAAAACTACACCCAGCAGGGTTTCTTCCTCAAATCGGTTACCGTCTACAAGAACGTGCTGCGCCTCAACCCATCGCTCAACGATGTCAACGAGCTGCTGGCGGAGTTGTACGAGAAGATGGGGCTAATCAAGGATGCCGTGCGGCAGTACGATCTGTTTGCATCGGCGCTTGAGAACAAGGGCGAGTTCGAGCGAGTGATGGAGCTGCGCAAGAAGATCGTCGACCTCATGCCCGACAACAACGAAGCGCGCGTGAAGCTAGCCGAGCTCTATCAGCGCGAGGGTTTAGCCGAGGATTCCATCGATCAGTACGAGCAGCTCGCTCATCAGCTCGAGGCTAAGGGTGACAACGAGTCTCGCCTCATCGAACTCTATGAGAAGATACTCTCCCATCGCAGCGATAGAGAGGATATGTTGAGAAGGCTCGTGCGCATGTACTATGCAAAGGGTGAATTCAAGAAGACGCTCAAGTGGCTGGATTATGCAAAGACCTTAACGCCCATCGACACAGAGCTTTTGGGCATGCAGGCCGAGATCTACGGGCGATTCAACCAGCTCGAGACGTCGCGGGGAAAATACCTGGCACTTTCCGATCTCCACAAGGAGAACGGCGACATCGACAAAGCGGTAGATGCATTGGCGCATATAGCTGTCCTTGTTGCGGGCGAAGAGGAGCGCATGCAGAAGCGCGCATCCGAGATGGGCGCGGGTATGGAAGAGAAATTTGAGAAAGCGTTCCAGCGCATTCAGAAACATGAAGAAGCGGAGGAGTCTGAAAAGGCGACTCCGTCAGCTCCATCGGAACCAACTCCCCCGCAGAAAGAGAAGGCTGCTCCAGAGGTGAAGGAGGAGCCGGCGGACTTGGACAGAACCGTCTTGGTGCAGTTGGAGCCGGAGCAGCTCGAGGAGGCGACGAAGATCCAAGCCGTTCCGCCAATGCATACCAAAGAGAAAGTCCCTGAAAAGATCGCTCCCAAGGAGGAAGCTTTGCCAGTTGCACCTCCTGTCGAAGAGGCCGCACCGGTAGCCGATCCTGTGAAGCTGAAGAAGGAAGCGAAGGCCGCCTACGATCTTGCACTGCTCTACAAGAAGATCGGGCTGAAGAGTGAGTTTACAAAGGAGCTTCAGCGCGCGGAGCGGTTGTATGCCGAACTTGCGCAGGAATCCGCCGAGGCAGCCGTGCGATTGTCCGAGATACAACTGGCGCTAGGGGGCAAGTCGACGACGCTGTCGACGGAGAAGCCAAAATCCGCCGCTAAAAAACCAGCAGCCAAGCAGGCTGCGCGAAAGCCTGCTGCAAAAAAATCCGCCCCCAAGAAGGCAGCCAAGGAAGCTAAGCCCAGCAAGAAGAAAATTTCTTTCGTTTAGGCCTCTGTTGTTTTACTCTTCACCATTCACACTTCACGGATTTATTATGGATCATCTTGCCTATTACAATCTCGAGCGTGAGCCATTCTCCGTAATGCCGCTCACCGATTTTTACTATCACAACGATGAGCACGACCGTGCATCGTTGCGCCTTAAGCGCGTAGTGGAAGGCATGAAGGGGCTGGGCGTTCTTATAGGTGATGTCGGTACTGGCAAGACGCTGCTGGCGCGCCGTTTGTTGGAGAATCTGCCCGAGGAGGAATACGAGGTATCGATGCTCGTTGTGCTGCATTCCGACGTAACGAGCGACTGGTTGGTCCGCCGGATAGCTGCGCAGTTCGGTGTGGAGAGCCACGAGGGCAACAAGGTCGATGTGCTGCAGCGGCTCTACGAACGCTTAAGCGTGATTGCCGAGGAGGGCAAGCGTTCCGTCATACTCATCGACGAGGCGCATATGCTGCGCGATACCGCATTGCTTGAAGAAATCCGCGGACTCTTGAACCTCGAATTGCCAGAGAAGAAACTCATCTCGTTCGTGCTCTTCGGCATGCCGGAGCTCAACGATTGTATGAAGAGTGAACCGGCGCTTGCACAGCGCATAGCCGTTCGCTACGAACTCAAACCATTCCCACGCGAGGTCGTGAGCGACTACATACATTTTCGACTCACGCATGCAGGGTGCGACGACGAAGTCTTCTCGAAAAATGCCATAGACGCGATACATGAATCCTCGCGCGGCGTTCCCCGCCTCATCAACGTTATCTGCGACAACGCGCTCTTCGAAGGCTTTGTGCGCAAGGCCGAGCTTCCACTCGAAGCGGAGATCATCCAGGATGTTTGCACGGATCTCGGTTTCGCAGGTGTCGCACCATAAACGTCAAGAATTTGGCGGTTTTCTCTTATTTTGGCGTTTATTCCCCGCAAATCCAGCTATATTGACACTTCTGACAGGACGATTTTTTGTTATACGCAGGACTTTTTAAAGATTTTTTCGATTTCTCCGTAACGTGGACCTGATTTATTCAAGAATATCATAGAGTAAGATCGTCATTTTCTTGATGGGCCCCATCCCTCTAAATACCTTATATTATTAGCTTTATTTGAAGCCATATCTCAAATCTCTGGCACATATCATGCAGTATTTACTTATGCGACAAGTTCGTGGAGGAGTTATGGCAGGTGCGAAATACATAATGATTGCGTTCGCAATGCTCGTTGCGACCTCCGTAATGGGATATGCCCAGGTGTGTGATGAGGAACTTCGCGTAGCTTCGGCGCGCGAGAGGGAGATCATCATCATCGAGCCGGATGAGGATACGGATTACTGCTAAGCAGTATAGTAGCTGTTTCACAACTTATAGGCAGACCTACACGGAGCAGTCGGGGGAGACTGCTCCTTTTTTCGTCCACATTAATTTCTAGAATGCTGACGACCCGCCAACGGTTTAGTGGCGGGCGTATCCCAAACTCTTCTCTGTAGCGGTGCTACGTTGAGCAGAAGGCGACAATCTCGCTCGATACCGGCCTAGCGACGGCGCCCAACAATCCCGCTCGCAACCCTTCTCCACAGCATAAACTAGTGAAGGCTCCGTATGTCAGGGTAACCTGCGCGGGATTCTTGGTCCCCGCCGCTCCGTTGTTGTGGAGGCAGATGAGATTCTCGCCTTCTGCCTCGTTTTTCAATGTATGGGATAGCTTGTCGGAGTGGGCGGGGGAGGTGGATACGGACAGGATTGACACTCCCCAAGGCCGATGCTACCTATGCCCGATCTATGTGCGCAAAAGCTAAACAAATTAAAGCAGTTAAGGGTATGTACGATGTGATGCCACCCAGGAGCGCAGTATGGCAGCATATCGAGGATACAGCAGCGAACGTGTTCGCGACCTACGGCTATGCCGAGGCGCGCTTGCCAGCCGTTGAGAAGACAGAACTCTTCGTGCGCGGCGTGGGCGAGACCACGTCCGTTGTTGAGAAGGAGATGTACACTTTTTTCGATCGTAACGAACGCTCGCTGAGCTTGCGTCCCGAGGGTACGGCGTCCGTCGTGCGCGCATATATAGAAACCGGCGCATATGCCACCGAGGCAATTGCAAAGTACTGGTACCGCGGTCCCATGTTTCGCTACGAGCGTCCGCAAAAGGGTCGTCAGCGCCAGTTCTACCAGATAGGTGCGGAGCTCTTGGGTGTAGAAAGTCCTTATGCCGACGCAGAAGTCATAGCCATGATGGATCAACTCATAGGCGCGCTTGAACTTGAAAACGTCAAACTGGAGATCAACTCGATCGGTTGCCCCAAGTGTCGCCCATCTTTTAATGAAAAGCTAATCGCGTATCTGAAGTCTGTTGAGAATGACCTATGTTCTGACTGTACGCGTCGTTTGGAAAGAAATCCGCTGCGCGTCTTCGATTGCAAAAACGAAGGGTGCCAGGAAATTCTAGCCAAGGCACCGCTTATCTCGTCTGGATGGTGTGAGGAATGCAGCGCGCACTTTTCCACCGTGAAGAACGCGCTCGATTCGCTTAACGTTTCCTATGTCGTCAACGAACGCATCGTCCGTGGACTAGATTATTACATGCGCACGGCATTTGAATTCACCACAGATCAGCTCGGAGCCCAGAATGCTATATCAGCGGGCGGTCGTTATGACGGCCTGGTGCGCGACCTGGGCGGGCCCGAGGTTGCAGGCGTCGGTTTCGCAATGGGTATCGAGCGTCTGGTTTTGCTTCTGGAGGCACAGGGCAAGGCCCAGCCGCCAGCACAGGATATTATTTACTGTGCAGTCTTGGGCGAAGCAGCGCTTGAAAAGGCGCTTCCTATCATTCAGCAATTGCGCAGCGACTGCGTCAGGGTTGAATGGGATTTTGCGAGCAAGTCGCTCAAGGCACAGATGCGGCGCGCCGACAAGTTGGGTGCCGAGTCGGTCATCATCTTAGGCGACGACGAGATCGCCAAGGGTATGGCGCAAGTGCGAAACATGCGTACTAAGACGCAAGCTGAGGTGCGTTTGAGTGACCTTCCGATGCATTTTGTAAATATAGGGGGATGATTGGAGCAGTGAAGGGTGAAATGTGAAGGGTGAAGAGTAAAAAACTTAAAGCATCAAGCGTTTGCTCTTCACATTTCACGATAACGATATGAAAAAAAGAACACATTACTGCGGTGAATTGCGAGATACGAACGAAGGTTCGGAAGTTGTACTCCAGGGTTGGGTGCATTCGCGCCGTGATCTGGGTGGTCTGATCTTTTTGGGTTTGCGCGATCGCTCGGGTATCGTTCAGGTTGTGATAGATCCGTCCAGCGTGAGCAAGGAGATAGCTGAGCGCGCATCGGATGTGCGCTTTGAGTTCTGCCTGGAGATTTCCGGTACCGTGCGCATGCGCCCTGAAGACCAGCGCAATGCGAACATGACGACGGGTGAGATAGAAATAACGGTTGCTGACTTTGAGGTGCTCAACGCTGCCAAGACGCCGCCGTTCTTGGTAGAGGACGACACGGATGCGGGCGAGGAGCTGCGACTCAAGTATCGCTACCTCGATCTCAGGCGCCCGGTCATACAAAAATACATTACGACGCGTCACCGCGTGTATCAGGCAGTTCGTCACCATCTCGATGACCGAGGTTTTTGCGAAGTTGAAACGCCAATGCTCACGAAGTCGACGCCCGAGGGTGCGCGCGATTATCTCGTGCCGTCGCGCATCCATCGAGGCTCGTTCTACGCGTTGCCGCAGAGCCCGCAGATCTTCAAACAGCTTCTCATGGTTGCGGGCGTTGACCGTTACTATCAGATTGTGAAGTGCTTCCGTGACGAGGATCTTCGCGCAGACCGTCAGCCTGAGTTTACGCAGATCGACATCGAGGCTTCGTTTATCGATCCGGAATTCATCTACGAACTCGTCGAGGGGTTGATCGCGGCCGTCTACGCTGACGTTAGGAAGATCGACCTCGAGTTGCCCTTCGAAAGACTGACCTATGAACAGGCCATGTCGCGCTATGGCAGCGATCGTCCCGACCGTCGCATTCCCTGGGAGCTCAAAGAGCTCGCCGAGATTTTCAAGGGCAGCGGCTTCAAGGCATTTGCTGGCGTCGTGGAAAAGGGCGGTGCAGTCAAGGGGCTCAACGTGGGTGCGCAGGAGTTTTCGCGCAGCAAGCTTTCAGACCTGGAAAAGTACGCGAAGACGTTCGGGGCTAAGGGACTGGCATCGATCAAGGCGGGTTCGGACGGTTGGCAGGGAACGATCGCCAAGTTCTTGAGCGACGAGGAGAAGAAAAAACTTATCGAAGTCCTCAATATCAAGGACGGGGATCTATTCTTCATCGTGGGCGATGAGCACCGCACCGTAGTTGACGATGTGTTGGGCAATCTGCGCACGAAGTTGGGGCGTGAGTTGGATCTCGTGGACGGCGATGCCATCGACTGTCTGTGGGTGACCGATTTTCCGCTGCTGGAGTGGAGCGGCGAGGAGCACCGTCACATGGCCGTTCACCACCCATTCACGGCGCCGCATGAAGAGGATATGGGTAAATTGGAAAGCGATCCAGGCAACGTGCGCTCACTCGCATACGACATCGTCATCAACGGCAGCGAGGTTGGCGGCGGTTCCATCCGAATTCACCGCAGCGACGTGCAACAGCATGTCTTCAAGGCATTGGGGATCTCAGCTGAAGAGGCTGACGCTAAGTTCGGTTTTCTGATGGAGGCGCTGCAATACGGTGCGCCGCCCCACGGTGGCATCGCGCTTGGCCTGGACAGGCTGGTCATGTTGCTCGCCGGTACCGACTCCATACGCGACGTCATAGCTTTTCCCAAGACGGCGCGCGCAGCGGACCTCATGTGCGATTCACCATCAGGGGTGTCGCGTGATCAACTCGATGAATTAGGTCTGAAACTTAAGTAAGTTTAGTGGCTGATGCGATGCAGTGAAGAGTGAAATGTGAAGAGTGAAGGGTAAGATCAAAAGCACAAACGGCTAAGCTTTTTGCTTTAGCCGTTATCTCTTCACACTTCACTTTTCACACTTCACGGTTTTTTAATGTGCTTCCTCTTCTTTCCGCTTCTCGAGTGCGTTCAAAATATCATCCTGAATAATCTGGTACGTTATGTCGTCGAGTTCGCCGTTCGCCTCGATCTCATGTATGAGTTCCTCACCGCGATGGCCCGCCATGTTGATCATCCCCCGCGGCATAACGCCCCTCTTTGAGCCGTTGTTGCCTACGGCATGCTCGCCGTCGCCGTTTGTATCCCTGAGGTGTACCGAGAGGTCCTGCATGATGACGGTGTCCTTGAGCTTGTCGTGGATCTGCTCGTGCGAAGGATTGGGCGTGATTGTATCCTCCGATATGAACAGATGATGTATCTCGCCGTTGATCTCGAGCTCACGATGGCGCTCTCCGCCGTCCGGCTCAGGAACCTCGGGACCTATGATGATCTCGTAGTTGCCGTAGTTCGCATGTACGGTGAGTACGTGCATGTCTTCCGGCTTCATCTCATTTAGCGATGAAACGGTGCGCTTGAGCTGTGCCAGAAATGCTGCATGGGATTGTTTTCGTTTCATATCCTTGTCCCCCAAAATTCATTCTCTTCAATGAATAGAAATAGCAAGGCCCATGCCATAGTGGGCAAAATGTCGAATCTTTTAACTTGTTGAAATTAGTCAGTTTTTTCTTGGCATGCAATTTGACGGATGTATGTGTGGTGCCTGATAACGTCAAAATGTCCTATGGCCGACCATATTTTGACACCCAAGTTGATAATCTATGGAGGTGGTAGGGATTTTTTCCGATCGAGGAAACTCCAAAAAATCATAAAAAAACCCTGTTTGCGGCATGCAAACGGGGTTTTACTTGTATTTTTCCTGTTTTACTCAGGCTTGGTTACGTTCTGGGCCTGTTTGCCCTTGGGGCCGTCGGTGATTTCAAATTCAACCGGCTCGCCTTCTTTAAGCGTCTTGAAGCCGTTGCCGCCGATTGAGGAGAAATGCACGAAAACTTCCTCGCTGCCGCTGTCGGGTGCGATAAATCCATAGCCCTTCGCATCATTGAACCACTTTACCGTTCCTTTTTCTCTCTCCATTTCCTTCTCCTTTTTTTTGCGCCAGAGTGGCTCACCTCCAGACCAAGGGGTGCATTACCCACTGCAATTGCGCTATTTCAAACACTGCGTCGATCTATCGATTTTGCCGCATACCGTCAATTAGTTTTCATTATAGATATTTTGTTCGTACATACCTTCCAGGCTGGTCTTATGGCCCATCTCCATGGCGGCCAAATTTTCAAACACATTCTTCAACTTTTGATCCTCAGCCAGCGCTGCGAACTCCTTGTAGAACGTGTATGCCTCGTCCTCACGCTTGATAGCAAAAAGAATGGCCTCCTGCAGCGTGAACTCGTCGGATAGCGCTGTGGGCTCGGCGATCTGAGTGAGCTTGGGATCGGAAATCTTCTGAGGAGTGCTCTTTTCCAGTTTATCCATGTCCATGCCCAGAAGAATATTCTTATGCTCGCGTTCCTGCTCGGCGAGTTCGGTGAAAAGTTTTTTCACCTCGGCGTGCTGAGCTTTGGCCGCCGCGCTCGTGTAGAGCTTGTCGGCTTCCTCTTCCTTCTTCACGGCCTTTGCGATCAGATCCTTGGCGAAATATTCCTGCATATAATTTCCTCCCCTTTGTAAGGGGAGGTCAGGAGGGGTAGAGTCCACGTTCTACCTCCCCTAACCCCTCCTTACAAAGGAGGGGTATCTACCATACCCCTGTCTTTAAATACTCATTCATGGCGCGTGCGGCCCTGCGTCCGTCGCCCATGGCCCAGATGACCGTTGCTGCACCCACGACTATGTCGCCGCCGGCGAATACGCCCTTCTTGGAAGTCTTCTGTGTCCCTTCTTCTGCCACGATGTTTCCCCACTTGCTCACCTCAAGATCGGGTGTGTGATGCGGCACCAGGGGATTAGGCCCGTTGCCGATCGCGATCACCGCACAGTCGACGTCGAGAGTGAATTCGGAACCCGTGATTGGTACGGGACGCCGCCTGCCGGATTTGTCCGGCTCGCCCAGCTCCATCTTGATGCACTCCATCTTGGTGACCCAGCCGTCGTCGTTGCCGATGAAGCGCGTGGGATTCATGAGTATGTTGAAGATGATGCCTTCCTCTTTGGCGTGGTGGATCTCAGCATCGCGTGCCGGCATCTCGGCCTCGGAACGGCGATAGATGATGTAGACATTCTCGGCGCCGAGGCGTTTTGCCGTTCGAGCCGAATCCATGGCTACGTTTCCGCCGCCGACAACCGCGACATTTTTAGACTGTGCGATGGGCGTGTCACTCGTGGGAAACTCATATGCGCCCATGAGGTTGGAGCGCGTGAGAAACTCATTGGCTGAATACAGGCCGTTTAAGTTTTCGCCCGGTATATTCATGAAGTAGGGCAGGCCTGCGCCGGTGCCTAAGAAGATGGCATCGTACTCTTCCAAGAGTTCATCGAGCGAGTACTTAACGCCTATGACCTCGTTTACCTTGAACTCGACGCCCATCTCTTCCAGGAATTTAACTTCGATTTCCAGGATCTCTTTGGGGAGGCGGAATTCAGGTATGCCGTACATGAGCACGCCGCCCAGACGGTGCAATGCCTCGAAGACGGTCACTTCATATCCCATCTTTGCCATGTCGCCAGCGACCGTGAGCCCCGCTGGTCCCCCGCCCACGACAGCGACGCGCTTGCCGGTGGACGGCGCCATCTTGGGCTTCTTGAGTCCCAGCTTGTCGCGTTCGTAGTCGGCGACGAAGCGCTCGAGAGCGCCGATGGAAACCGCATGCCCTTTTTTGCCCAAGATACATTTCTGCTCGCACTGGGTTTCCTGCGGGCAGACGCGGCCACACACGGCGGCGAGCATGTTGGTTTGCTTGATCGTCTCGATTGCGCCTTCGAAGTTGCGGGCGGCTATTTGCTCCAAAAATTTTGGAATGTCGACTTCAACAGGGCAACCGCTTACGCATAGCGGGTTCTTGCACATTATGCAGCGTTCGGCTTCCTTTACCGCCTGGTCCTCATCGTAGCCGAAAGGGACTTCCTTGAAATTTTTGACTCGCTCCTCGGGTTTTTGCTCCCGCATCGTCTGGCGAGGAATCTTCATGCGCTCTTGCGGTGTGAGGGTCATACGGTTCCTTTCCCCTCCTTTGAAAGGAGGGGTTAGGGGAGGTAGAAAGCGTGTTCTACCCCTCCCGACCTCCCCTTACAAAGGGGAGGAGCTATTATCTACACGTACAGTTACCGCCACACGAATGTGTCTTGTACTTGTCGTATGAAACCTTTTCCTGTGGGACGTACGTTGCCTGTCGCTTCATCATCTCGTCGAAGTCGACCTTGTGGCCGTCGAACTCCGGGCCGTCCACGCATACAAAGCGCATGCGGCCGTCCACGGTTACGCGGCAGCTGCCACACATGCCGGTGCCGTCGACCATGATCGTATTGAGCGAGACGACGGTCGAGATCTCATGTGGTTTGGTCACCTTGCACACCATCTTCATCATGATGGCCGGGCCGATGGCGACGACGAGATCCGGTTTGCTCTTCGCTATGAGTTCTTCCAACGCATTTGTGACAAACCCCTGTTTGCCGTAGGTGCCGTCGTCGGTGACGATGACGAGATCGCTGGATGCTCTGGTGAGCTCCTCCTCCATGATGAGGAGTTCTTTGGTGCGCGCGCCGAGTATGGAGGTAACCTTGTTGCCAGCCTGTTTCATGGCCTGCGCGATGGGATGCAACGGCGCGATTCCGATACCGCCGCCTATGCAAACGACGTGGCCTAACTTTTCAACGTGAGTTGGTTTGCCAAGGGGGCCGGCCAAGTCATGGATGCTATCGCCGGTTTTGAGATCCGCGAGCTCTGCTGTGCTCTTGCCCACAACTTGAAAGACTAAGGTGATTGAACCTTCTTCGGGATCGGCGTCGGCGATGGTTAGGGGGATGCGCTCACTCTTCTCTGCAAACGTGCGAAAGATGATGAACTGTCCCGCGCGCCTCTTCTTTGCGATGATGGGGGCAGAGACCCTCATGCGAACGACGTTTTCGGCCAGGATTTCGCGCATCAGGATCTCGTTCATATGAACCCTTTCAGGGGTCAGGCCACGGGAGCGTTTTTAGGGGCCTGACCACGGCCTGACTTTTATTTAATAATCACGAGTACTTATCGCCCGCAGGGCATAGCTTTTGGGGTATGCTTTGTCAACCCTGCTACTTCTGTTCTGTGTGGTAGACAGCTCGCTGCGCTGCATCGAATATTGTAGCTGCCGTTGAGACTGCTTCCTTTGCGTCCTTTTCGTTTGGGAGGCGGTCGGGGAGCGAGTCAGGAAAAGCGTCTGGGTAGCGCGTGGGAATATAGAAGTTGTTGAGTGCAGCGATATCGTCAGCGAACTGTTTCAATTCACTCTCTTTGTATTTCGAACATTGTGTATACAATTCGTTCAGGTCATGAATTCTTCGCGGTGAATCACCTTTGGATATAAGAAATGCCTTGAGACATTTCTCTACGCACTGATGGGCATGGAAACATG
>Ga0075115_10000118_pt1 | contig 37237 bp, 40 predicted proteins | sample AntAceMetag02UKH_FD_69785 | JGI IMG/M metagenome (GOLD analysis project Ga0075115, IMG submission 69785) | Saline lake microbial communities from Ace Lake, Antarctica - Antarctic Ace Lake Metagenome 02UKH | ecosystem: Environmental > Aquatic > Non-marine Saline and Alkaline > Saline | place... | reverse complement strand
GTTGGGGTTTATCAGCAGCACCAACGGGGGTGTGTTGAGCATGGCCGACAATTGCCATGCAATGTCTGTGGCGGCATACAAATCAGCGATAGCCGGTTGACCCAGTTTGCTCCCATTTTCCCCGTCATCATCTACGAAGTTGCTGTCTGGACCCCGATTCTTGGTCTTACTGGAAGCATCCTTGGTGACATACTCCTCGACCCCTTGGGCATTTGTACTGATGCTCAGGATTCCGGACTGGGCAAGGGCCGTCCGAGAAGCGTTGTATCGGGTCACCCGCTGCTGGGCATTCGTGTACCCGTCGATGTTGACGGAATTGATAGGTCGGTTGAGAAACCCACCATCGTCCCCGAAAATGAACGGGGGTTCGACCTGAAGCATGAACGGTGAGAGCCCCCGCAGGAGCGCATCGGACATCTCGACCGGAAGTGCCTGATTGGGCTCATACTCGATCTCGATATCGGGGCCGGTGCGCAAACTTTGAAATGCAACCGGTGGCGGTGGTTTGACCACGGCCGCTTCTATCTGCCTGGCCCGGTCGGACTCGTAGTTGATGCCCTGCTGTTCCTGTTGGGCACGAGGCATTTGGATACGTGCCGACGCGGGATCAAGCGTGGGGGGAGACTTGGTAGTATCTATGGGCTCCAGGGTGATTTCTTCTGAAACCCCCCAATCGTCCCCCAAAGTGATTTCTTCAGCCATTTACCCCCCCACTGTGGTGTCAATGGGTTCTAGTTCCAATACCCCCTCTTCTTGAACCTCCCAACCTTCTCCCAAGGAAACCTCTTCTTGTGATGCTGTGCCGTCTGGGAGCGTGCCTTGTGGGATAACCCCGGCAGGTTGAGGCCCTGAAGAGAGTTCTTGGGCTTCGGTAATACGAGGCTCTGCTCTTTGTTGGGGCGTCAATTCCGTGTAAGGCATCGTCCGGAAACGCTGGATTTCATGGTCCACCGTAAACGATGTCGTCAGGGAGAACATGTAGGGCTGATCAGCTGTTTCGGTGACGTTGAAATTCGAGAACCAGCCGTAGTAAATCCCGCCGTCAAACGTGATCTTGATGATGCCTTGGAAGACTATCTGACCTGTGTTGTCGTAAACACTACCGTTGTTGTGGAACAAGGCCAGCATGTCTAGGTACTTGTCGTAGGCGATGGTCTCCCGCCGAGTCCCCAGTGTATCCCTTGCCCCCGGACCACCCGTGACGTTGGACAATCCGGTGTACAACCGCATGAATCCGCCCGTGACCATGCTGAAATCGATGGAGGAAACCCCTCGACCCCAGTGTTGCTCGACGTATCCACCCCTCGTCTGGATACGTTCGACCAGATTGGTGTAGTTGACCCCCATCGATTTGGGGTTTACGTGCAGGACCATCCTCATCCCTGCAGGGAGGATGGAGGTCTCCTGGTCAGGAGCCAAGATGTCGAACACAACTGGCCGAATACCTTTGTTGGCATCTGTCTCATCATCCGGCGACTTGAACGCCGATTTGAAGATCGGAATGACATTTCGGTGTGGGCCTGCCATTTACTACCCCAGCACCCCCGCCTTTTGGGCTTTGATGACCGTGCTCAAAATGCCCGGCCCGTCGTTGTACATGTGGAAAACGTTGGCCGCACCCCCACCCCCCGTGCCAGCATTGGCAACAGCACCTCCAGGTTTCATTCCCATCATCACGTCACCTGGATCAATCCGCATCTTCTCTATCCCCCTACGTCCGACTCGGATAAGAAAATCTTGCAGCCCCGCCTCTTCTTTTTCTGGGCTAAGGCCTAAGGTGGCCTGAGCCATTCCTCCATAACCCCCCTCTTTGGCGGTCTCCTGTATCCGTTCTCGAAGCTTTTTGTCCTTCACTAGCGCTTGTTCCAATTCTTTCGGCAAATCCTCGGGTTTGCTGACCATCTGTGCAGCCAACTTATCCATTGCAGGTCCGGTGATGCCGGCCATTCTGAGAACGGCTTTGGCGGCTTCCAGCTGCTTTTCCTTCCCTTGTGCTTTAGCCTGCAAGGTATATCCAGTTCTTTTCAACCAGTCATGATCCTCTGCTAGGGTTTTCTTCCGACTCTTATCGGCCAGAGTCTCGACTTTCTTCATGTTTGTGCCTAACCCGAGGATTTCCTTGTCGCCTTTCTCTAATGCCTTCTGCATTTTCTTTGTGGAAACGGCTTTTGCTACCATATCCGCCATCTTATCCATCCCAGTCTCGATTTCTGTCCTCCGCTGTGCCTCAATTGCCTCAACCATTTCCTTGGAAAATCCGGGTAGCTCTTTTACCGTTCGTTCTTTCAACCCTGCGAGCGCTTCCTGTTTCTTTTCTTCATATGGTTTCCGGGCTTCTTCCTCCCACCCTGCCCGTGTTTTGGCGCCACCCTTGACGACTTCCTCGAATTTGTCTACCAGCACTTGGTACTCCGCTTCTTTTTTTCGCCGTATGGTTCCTTCCCCAGACAGGCCTACAGCTTCCAACCCGCGCTCCTGCCGCCCAACGGGCATTTGGGCCAGCTTTTCCCTTGTCGCAGGTTTACCTGCTGCCAGATCTTTGCGCCATTCTGGTATCGTCTTAGTGCCGACCACCGCCCCCTTCAGCCCCCTAGCCTGTTCAGTCTCATAGCCAACTTGGCGAATATTTTGGTCAATATCCTTGAGGCTCTTCTGACTCTTCTCCATCTGCTTTTCGATGGCCTCCTTCTCCTCAGCGGTGGCTACCTCATATTTCCCCTCCAACTTGGACAGCTCATTGACAACAGCTGATCTTTGGTCCAGATAAATCTCCCGAGTATCGGCAAGACTCTTTAGAAGGGCTTGGTGTCTCGCTTGTTCCTCCTCATTCATTCGAGATCCGAACAACCAATCCAGAATCCCACTGACCACCCCGAAAATGCCCTTCAGGAGAGCGTCGGCCCCTATACGGAGATACTTCGACATTTCTGTTGTACTTCGGGAAACAGCTAGAGCAGCTGTTTCCTGCTGGGTCATGGCTTTTTCTGTGGTCCCCAAAAGAGCCGAATCTGCGTTGATTATAGCATCAAACTCATCTTCGAGCTCCTTACCCAATTTCACACCCGTACTTGTTACGGTTGCTGAAACGATTTTGCCGTTTTCGAGGGTCATGCTATGGGTTTTGGCCAGTTCCTTTCGGATCTCAGAGTCTTTGGATTCCATCGAGTCCTTGAACTTCTTAAACTCCGCCGCCTCTTTGGCACCCCCAGTGAGCTTCGCCTTTTCTTTTTCCCTGTATTCTTTCTGGAGCCCCTCCAACCGGTGCCAACTACCCGTCACCGCTTCACGTATCCGCTTGAAGTTCATGATTTCTTCACGTGTTTTACCACTGATATTCTTCGCTGTCATGAGCTGCGCTAGATTGTGGCCCTCAATCAGGTTGAGAGGCTTTTCAAGTTTGGATTCCAGTTTTTTTATCTCCATCGCTATTCTGGTTCCGGGGTCTGTCACCTCCCCAGCTTGAAGAAGCTCTACTATTTTGCCTGTGCCTGATCGTGTGAGGGCCAACATTTCCCTAAATGTATTGACCATCTCCGGTGGCATTTTTTCTCGCAACCGCGCCAACAGCTTTTCCTGTGCCTTGGGGTCAAGCTTCACTAATGCTTTGGTTGTCTCCGCTGTAAATTTGTCCAAAAGAGCCTTCTGTTCCTTTTCGGATTTTCCGGCCAGCTTAGGTAGGTCAATGTCGATTTTGAGTTCCTCAAATATTTTCTGGATGTCCCCCATCAATGGGCCACCTGCTGCAAATGCATCGGACAACTTCTGTCCAAAAGAACGGGCTGCAGCCTCAGCACCCCTGCCAAGCATTTGGACCGCCACTTTCTTTGTCATCAGCTGTATTCCCTTGAAACTTTCTTCATAGGATTCCCCAGAGAACCCTTTTTGCATAGACGCAAAAAAGTCAGCCCCCATTTTGGTACCTAGAATCTTGCTCAGTTGGAGCATCAAAACAGCCGATTGCTCCAACCGCACATTGTACATTGACAGCCCAGAGGTTGACTGAAGTATCATTCCGGAGAATCGTTTCGTACCGTACGCACTCTGTGATGCAACTTCTGCTACAGCCGCAAACCCTCTCTGAACACCTCTCAAACTCAGGCCTAAGTCCTCCATAAATCCGGCCATCTGCTGAGCAACATCCGTGGCCGACATGCCTAGCAGTTTCGAATAAATGAGGGCAATCTTCGTGGCCTTCTGGTAACCGTACATGTGGTTTTCAGCGAATTTGATGTTCTGGGTCATCTCCTTGATGGTAAACCCGGCTTCGTTCCAAGCAGCCAAAATCTCCATCTGCTCTTTGGCAACCGTCCCCCAATCCATGTTGAAACGCATTTCAAATGCAGCATCTCGCACCCGACCAAGAGTCTTGTCCAAACCCCTCGCGTTATTTGCAATATCCCCAACTGCACCCCCCGATGCGAGTAGCGTCTGGTTCATCTCCTTGATCTTCTCGTCGGCCGAAAAGACAAGTTTGACCAGGGCTGCGATCCCGGCAACAACACCACCAATAACCGCGATCATCTTGCCGAATTTGCCCAACATAGAACCGACCAGGCTGGACATTTTGCCTGCACCGGATTCTTCCATGCCGAGACCCTTTTTTTGAGCCCCTTTCCCCGCCTTTTGTATCAGACCGGCAATACTCCCTACATCAGCGGACAGAACATCAGAGAACGCCCCGGCAATCCCCTCACCGAATGCTTGGGCGGTGTCTCCGGTAAAGGTCTCTTTCATTTCCCCTTTCAAGAGTTTGGTGGCCCGCTTCTGACGATCCGCCATGGTTTTTACGTGAGCCAACTCACGTTTGATCCGTTTATCCTCCGTCTTGATAACCCTGTTGGCGGCCTTAATGTCAGCTTGGGCTTTTACTTTCTCCCAACGGGATACCGTTTCGTCCTGAAGCTTCAGTTCTGCTGCATGGGCCTTCCCCAAAGCCGCCGTCATTCTTTTGTTGATGGCGTTGAAACGCCCCTCAACTTTGGCCATGTGCTTAACTGTGAAAACCTTGGCGGCTACGCCCAGAGCCTTTTGGGTGGAGTCCCCCAGCTTCTTACCTATGTCAGCAGCAAACCGGTTCAATTCCCGCATTGAACCTGCGGAATCGAATTTGGTCGTAATCCCGATGAGGGCATCAAAAACGCTGGCCATAGCCTATTCCTTACCCGATTTGAACGGGACGGTCCGATTCTGAACTTCCTGCATCAGACCCTCCCGAGATGCTTCTGCTAGATGTCCCCCCGAAGTCGGACGTAGAAGACCTGAATCAGGATCCTTCTCTAAGTAGCGCTCATAGAGATAATCTCGACTGGCCTGCTGGCCACCGGGCACACTCTTGACCCCGGGAGGACCTGGACGACGGTCCTTCAGAATATCGGCCATCTGATCGGAGGTATAGCCGACCAACAGATGCGAACCCTCGTCTGTATCGAGTCGCTGGCGTAGAGTTTCAGCTCGGGCTTCCCGTTCCTGTTTCTCTTGCATGTATTTTTCGGACACCCTGCGCTTGTAGTCCTTGATCACCTGGTCATGGAAATCATCTTGGCCAGTAACCCACCGGTACATTTCATCTTCAAGATCTTCGGTGGTCTTTGGCCCAGGGACCATCATGTCATCAGAATGGGTTTTACCGTCCTTGGGTGGTTGGAGGACTCCCATCTGGATGTAGTAGAATTTATCCAAGGCGGCTCGACGTCGTTCTTCCTCATTGAGCCGGCTCTGGGCATCCTTCTGGTCTAGTTTCTTGACCCCCTTGGGTGACATGGCTGATGCCACCAGCTTGAATCCATTCCACTGGCACTCATCCTCGATCCGTTGATCCTCGGCTTGGTTGTAAATGACCCACATTTGCTGGGCAATGTTAAGTCCAAGTCGGGATGTCCCCGGAATTCCGTTATTGGCCGAGGGGTCTCCCCTGAATCTTTTCCACAGGTAACGGGAATGAGCCTCATAACAGAAGACCTCAACAGCATCGAGGGCTCGATTCTGTCGGGCAAATATGCCCAGAACTAAGCTGAACAAAATATCCCGACTTGAGGTGGGCAAATGCCCTAACGCCTGAAAAATTCGGGGTGTCGCGTATGGTTCCTCCAAAAGGTTGAACCCATTGACCATCCAAATGGATGTTGATGCCATCCATTGCTGCCAATCAGAGGCAGAGTGACCCTCTGTCCGAAACCGGAGCAAGGACATATCCCCGGGGCCCAAGGATCGAAAGGAAATATGGGTGTCTTGAATGCGTGCATGATGGGTCAGGAAGCCCGTGGTGATCAAGCGCTCAGCATCTTTGTAAAAGGGCTTCCTCTGCTCGAATTTGGTCTTGGCCAGCAGTCCACCCATATCACTTTTCACACCCCCTTCGGTCGCCGAAATCGGGGGTTCACAGAACCTGAACTACCCCGGCCCGGATTCAAGGGGGGGGTAACTTGCCCGCCTTTGTCCTGGGGCCGGTCCAAGGGCTCGGCGGGCATCCGAAAGGCTGGGCGACCATTGACATCCCCGATCTGTTGAGGGCTCGCTGAAACGGCCGGAGGGGGCAATGGGGGTTTTTGGGTCCCACTCTGTTGGAGTTCCTCGTCCGCCGGAAGTGCATCCAAATGTGGGGGCCGCCGGGTGCCGAAAGCTTGTTGAGCTTGGTTGATTGCCGACGCTGGAATCTCAGCCTGCCCTGGTGGGGCACCAGCTCCCATCCGAGCAGTCATAATACGTTGGGTCTCTGCTGCCATCTCAGCCCGAAGTTCATCCTGGTCAGAAACGTCCACAAAGGAATCCCGGACCTGTCCGGGTGGTGGGACAGAAGCATCAAGGGCTTCCTGTTCGGTCGGGGGCTCGGTCGGGGGCTCGGTCGGTCGAGCCTCCTGGGGTATCTCAGGCTGCAACCCGGGATGTCTCATCTGGCTTGGGTCCACTTCTGGTTCGTCTTCTTGGGGTGCCGGAACAGCCACATGTCCCGGAATGATAGATTGCCGAACGGCCGGGGGTGCGGGAACTTCTTGTTGGGCCCTTTTGGCTTGACGCCCTACTGTTCCTATGTCATCCGCAATGTCTTGGAGTTCCGAACTTTCGGTCCGGTCTATTTCGGCTATCTTCTGAACGCGCTCTGCTATGGAACTACGGGATGGGGTGTCCTGTAGTTCCTTCTCGGACTTCAGTTGTTCCAAACGGGTCTCCAAACGATCTATCTCAGTGCCCACATCCGAAGGATCCGAATGAATGGCTCTCTCGGCCTTTTTCTCGACATCAGCCATCAGCTCAGCATATTTACTGAACACCCGAATCCGAAGTGGACCAGACCACTTCCCCAACAATTGACGTAAAGCCTGGTGTCTAGGCATCCTGATGGCCTGACCGGATTCGAGTTTCTCCCCAGTCTCGATGTACTCCACGTCCCGAAGATCCTGATCCCCCACACCCACCATGGCATGGGACAAAACAGCCAACCTGAATCTGTCGATAAAGCCCAAAGCCATCGGTGTCCGTTCAATATCCGGTGTGTCCTCGATATCCCCTATATCCTGGGCTGAAAACCGTTGAACTTCATTCTCCTCCTCAGGCAAGAGGATGCGCAAGGCGATATTCACCGTCCCCTGTTCGGTTTCTACAGGGAAAATCAGTTCTTTCCGTCCGATAGCTTCAATAGGGGCGAGTGCAGATTCCAGGGCACCAAGTGTGATGTTCGACATATCCGTTTCCCTTAGTTGGGAAACAGCAGATAGCCCTGGGCAGCACAAGGGGGATACGTCTGTGCGTCTATGTCTGTCTGTCTCGGCCACCCACCGGAGCAGGGGAGAATAGCGCTAGTTCGTGTATCTATCCGTCCATGCGTCTGTCTTAGGCTACCGGGGCTGTTCCCGGTTGTTGACCCGTTCGATGAGTATTTCACCCACCCCACTTTACCACCCCGACTAAGCGGGAACGTTCACTGCTTGCTGGGCGAAGAGGCTTGCACCTCCGCCACCCCCGGTGCCACGACCCGCCTGCGCAATGGCAAAGCCCTGTTCTGCGAAGCGGATGGAACCAAGTTGACCGACCGTTGGGTCGTTACCTGTTGCAAGGAATTCACCGTAGACCGATGAGAAATCATGTACGTCCGACACGGACACATCCCCGGTCTCCATGATGATACCAGCGTCCTTGGCGAACGAAGCCGACCAAGACGTGAACCAGCATGCCTCGTAGATGGTAATGATGGCGCTGTGACCTCGGTTTTCACCCGGATTGCCACCGGGGTAGTCACCTCGCTGGGCGTCAGCCGTGACCTGGGGGAACCCAATAGCCTTGATACCCCCATCGAATTGACCGGACGTGCCGGACAGACCTTGATTGGGCACACCAAGATCCACATCCACCAGCGTCGAAAACACGAGCTGTTGCTCAATGTCAAACGGCCAACGGTGATCAGCCAAAGACCGGACAGGCCCGTCCACACCGCCTGCATATCCTGATGCCTGCCAGAGGTTGCACAGGTAAAGCAACGCCCGCTCGAATGAACCGGTTGTCGGTTCGGTGACCCCGGGGACCAGCTCTGCGATCTTGTCCCCAAAACCCACACCCCGTACCGGCTCGATAGCCCGGCTCTGGGTCGGATTAAAGGTGCTGATCACACCCATCTGGTGCAGAGCCTGCAGATTCCCATAGTGGGGGGTCAATAGGCGCACCTTTTGGGAGACCGCCGTCCTGGTATTGGGTGTCGTCCCAAAGTCGTAAACGTAACTGGTGCCGCCCACACCAGCCTGTGGGTTGTTGTCAAGGTTGGGCATGGAAATCCTCCGTCTAGGCTCTGGATGCAAGGCACCCATTCATTATCGGGGAAATATAGGCAATCAAACGAAGGAGCCATCAAGAAGCATTCACCTCCCACAAATCTTCAAATTCCTGCTGAAATGTCTGGATAACATACTTCAGACGGATGATGACGAAGTTCTCTGCGTTGCGCAGATCCGCCCCGGCCGTCCAGTTGAATGATCCTGTTCCAACCGCCACACCGTCTCCAATGATGGTCTTCCAATGCATCGATCCAGTCTGGGTGTCTCGGCGCAGGGGAATCCCAGCCTCTTCCAAACGTTCGTCATCAGCATACCGGCTTCCGGCCTGAAGACGGTCAGTCAGGATCCGAATTTTGACCCCACGCCAGTATGCCCGGATGAGGGCATCGGCAATGCCGTTGTGGGTGAGTGCATAGACAGCAGCATCGATGGTCTCGTTGCACCGGTCGATAAAGCCAATGATCTGGTCGGCTGCCCCCCGGTTGGGGGAGAAGTATGCGCTGACGTAGGACTGTCCCATGGTTGGCCTCCTGGATACTAACCGGAGGCGAAAGGGAAACTACCGGCTGATGGCGGTGGAAACTTCGGCCCAGAGGGTGTAGCGGGTGGCTTTGTCGGGATTAGACCCCAGTTCCCGAAACTTCTTGATCCAGTCACCCCGGATGGTGCTCGACCCGGCCCGGAGCATCGAGACCAATTTGATCTGGATGGGACCATCATTGGACGGCCACGACGCTGAATTGTTCTCCAAGAAGTCGGCCATCCGGTCCAGGTGCATCTGGTACCGGGTGGTCTGCTTGTCCTGGGCATCCTGGAGCGCCCACAGGGCCAATAGGGCCGTCCGAATCCACCGGCCCTCCATGTCCAGGTCCGGGAGACCCCCGTCGGATTCCAGGACCGACAGAGCGGTCATGAGCACCAAGCCACCCGTATCGGCCGCCGGGGTCGTGACGAAACTGACATCCAAGCAATCCACGCCCCTACCCGTGGGCTCATCCGGTCCCAAGCTGTTCGTGTCGGGGGCGAAGTGATTGTCCATGGCCAAACTGGAACACTTCACCGGGTCGCTGTCGCCGGTTGTGGTCGATTGGGTGACCACGCCACCCACACTCGCCCCAATGTTGCAGGACTTGACCATCCGGGAACGGGGACCACGGCTTCGGGGACGTGTCGGAGACGGCATCAACCCCTTCGACTGACCGCCCCCACCACCGAAGGACATGCCGCCACCACCGAAGGACATGCCGCCACCACCGCTGGAGCAGCAGTAGGCCGACTGTGCCGGGGACCAGCTGTCGAGCACCATCAGGCTCTGGGCACCGAAAACACCGCGGGCTTCCTGTTGGCCGCCAGGCATCCCGACGGGAACGATCTGCTGTTCCGGCTGTTCGCCGGCCCGGTCACCGATGCGCTTGACCACGGCCGACAGGGACATCACCCGGCTGGCCAGACCGTAGTCACTGGAGACCTGTTTCAGGTCATTCTCGATGGACACACGGACTGGGCCTTCCTTGGCAAGGTCCATGGCCGATTCCAGGTCTTCTATCTGCCGACCGGCCCAGAGCAGAGCCACAAGCCCCGCCGGACTTTCCTGAACGGTCGTGATCTTGACCTTCTTGTCGTTCTTGCCCCACCCCAGAGTGATTTCGGTGGGCTTGAACGTGCCGCCCGACTGGCCGTTGTCCATGATGAGGATGGGCCGGCCATCCCAGACGGTCCCGATGGTGTGCTCCTGGGCCTTCTTCTTGTGGGCCCTGACCACGGCCTTGACGTCCACCCGGACGGGCTGGCGCACGGCATTGAACAGGTCCAGGGCGGTCCCCGCCACGTCCTCGGTGACCCCGACCATCTCGGACACACCGTCGGTCCGCCGGGCCAGGGACTCCAGGAACCGGTCCTGGGCGGCTTCACCGATACCCAAAACATGGATACGGGACCCGCAAGCGGATGCCTGCTCCACGATTGGGCCCGTCTCGAACACTTCCCCGTCGGTGATGAGGAAGATGTCCCCACCGGGGCCGCCCAGAACCCGGACAGCCTCTCCCAGGGCCTGGGCGAGTCGGGTGCCTCCACGGGCGCCGGTCTCGTCCAGGAACTTGGCCGCCAGCTTCCGGTTCCGGTCGGTGGCTTCGGCCATCTGGGCGTCGAACACCTCGAATCTGTCATCGAACCGGACCAGGCCGAACTTGTCTGTGGGCTTGAGCGCCGACAAGCAGGCTTTCAGGGCCAACCGAGCAGAGTCCATCGGGCTACCCCGCATCGAGCCAGACCGGTCGAGCACGAAACACACCTGCCGGGGAGTCTCTTTGGCCTTGGGAACCAACGACGACGGGATGGAGACCACCCACTTGGGAGCCTTGTCCGGGGTCTTGGGAGCCTTGTCCTTCTTGTCTATGAACAGGGTCGGCTCAGCCGCCTTGTTCAGTACGTCAATGACCAGGTCTCGATTCGGCATGTCGGCGCTGGCAGCCAATTCTATTTCGGCGGTCCCGTCGTCCTTGGGTCGGACCAGAATCCGATGCGAAGGGGACGACACAGCATCCAGAGTGCCGCTGGGTTCGACATGCATCTTGAAAGACACGCGGTGTAGACCCTCGGCCGTCGTCTTCCACTCGGGCATCACGAGGTCCCCGAAGATGTCGTCCGGGAGCTCTATTTTGCCACCTTCGGGGGTGGCTGTCGCTTGGGCCCGGTCATGGAAGCACGGCGCCAGGGTGAAGGGGAACCGAAAGCGGAACTTGTCGTCCTGATTCTCCACGCCGGCCACTATCTCCGCCATCACGGTAATCTCGTCGTCGGGCTTCACCTGGCCGACGTTGAGCGAGACCATCCCGTCGAGGTGGGTTTCGGCCAGGACCGACAAGTGACCTTCCTGCATGCCCTCCTCGTATTCCTTACGAGCATCCTCCCGGGTCGATAGGTTCGACTCGACCTCGAATCCGTCCCCTTTGACAACGAACCGTCGGAGCGTCCCGTACCGGGGCAGCATGAAGACGTAGATGGCCTCGACGGGCTTATCCCCCTCGCACTTGAACCGGTGCGTCACCCGAAGCAGAGCTCCCGACGGACTCGCACGCCCGGAGAGATCCAGATGTTGCATGGCCATCGGAACTGGTTCCCGGGTCACAGCATCAAGCAAGACGTTCCCGGGCAGCAGGACTTCCGTACCTGTGGTGTTCGTGTAGGTTGCTCCAAGTGTCATAGTGCTTCTCCTTCGTCTACATCTGTTTCCGGGACCATCACAGCCCCGTAGAAATCCATCACGGCTCGTTGAATGATGGTTGACCGATGTGGGGGGATGTTCTCTTGAACCCATACCTCTACATCAGGAACCATCTTGTAAGCTCTCCAGGAGTCGGGCTGTGGAACAAGGGAATCCGGTTTCGGATCCCTCCCCCGGCGAATCTGTTCCAGCGATAAACCCTCTTTCTGTCTCTTTCGGATAACCCGGAGAGTTTCGAGGCAGGCTTCATCATACAAGGCGCTTCTACCCTGATTGAGCGGCCCAGGAATCAGATTCTGGGCGATGTAGTAACGGATGGTCCGGGGAGACAGACCTGAATGCTTGCACAATTGCTTGAGGGTCCACATCCCCTTGCCGATGATGGTCGGAGGGGGGGCTAGAAATTCCTTGATATCCTCTTGATCGGGGATTTCTCCTGTGCGAGCAAAATCCAAGAGCTCGGGGGTAGCCTGGAACCACTCCCCCCTCACGCAGAGGTCCGCAAATTTCTTGTGGAGAAACCGCTCAACCCCGAATCTCCCCCCCTCCTGGACACGGACGTAACGAACGGGGGTGAGGTCCAAAGGCATTGAAGCCTGGAGGGACTTCATCTGACTCTCCGGGTCAGATGAGGCCCCAATCTTGATGGTCCCCGTTGTCCGGTCGTGTAAGAAGTAGATGTAATCCATGCCGTATCTCCTATCGAACACCCCCACCATACAGCACTGTCGGATTACTGTCAAGATAGCCGGATCAAGATTTTTCGATCAGGGGGGGGTTGGGTTACAGGTTTTTGGAGTAAGTAAGGTAAAAGAGGTGGTGAATCACCTCATCCCATTGGAGTAGGGCAAAGGGCAGGAAGGAGATACACATGCCAGACCTAGATGTCAATCCAGCAGACAATGCTCCGGAAGAAATGCGACCTTATTGGGGCTCATACCGATGCGTTTGGCAAGAGCCTTGAACGGCTCTTCCGTATGAAAAAGGGTTGAGATCTCTTCTGGAGTCGCTTTCGAACGTGGGCCACCCATACCTACCTCCCAATTGCCTAGGGGTAGTTTAGACCAGAAGGTAGGTGGGTGTCAAGGGGTTTGTGGGAATCCTCAAAATATCAGATATTCCGAGGAGTTACGCTGTGCCTACAAACTGGTCCGAAGGTGGAAAGTTACGACGATGTAGAGTAGCGGGAAAATAGGCTGATACCAGGCTTCAACTTCGGCCACCGTTGGGTCATCGGATGCCACCTTGGCTCCAATGCCCGTATACGCTGCAATGATCTGGCCTTTGACGAGACCCTTGAGCATCATCGCCAGGCGCCCCTCAATTTGGGACAGGATTCCTGGCAGGAACTTGATGCCGATAAACTGATCCAGGGTGGTACGGGCCAGCAGCTGTACTTCATCTGCGATGAGCCGAATGGTCGGCGTCTTCGTCAGGATGGTGTCCATATTCGTTGTCAGACCATGACGCACCCGGAAAAATGGTGGCCTATCTTCGAGGACGGTCACACCTCGGACAGCCAATTGGTTCTGTTGGACGGCATCGAGTACCCGAGCCAGTTGGGTCCCCCCGACCAGTCGCCGGTTCGTCCATGGGGTTGCCACGTCCATATTCGGGCTGACTGTGGAACCGATGAGCATGGCCGCCAGCATTGGACCGTCGGCCAGCTGCTCCTCGATGTTGCCCACCGAATCCTGGAGGCTGAATGTAAACACATCCGGGTAGACCAGACGCATCCGATCATGCCCCAAAACCTGCGCCAAGTTGACAGTGTCTTCTGGCAAGGACCCGGCACTCATCCCAATGATGGACGTCCGTTCCGACTTGTACCGGATGGACGACTGGATCTCGTTCGACCGCTTCAGATACTGGTACAGGGACGTCGAATCGCCCCGGAGCGGTGTGATGATGTCCGGCCGGACATTGCCCGGTAGTGTCCCCTCCAAGTCATCGATGGCATCTCGATAAAATTCCAGACTGGCCTGCGCCGCTCCTTCAGCTTTCACCACCTGTCGGATACCCAACAGGACGGCCCCGTTGGTGAACGCCAGGTAGGCCGCCAGGGAGACCGGATTGTCAACGCTGACGACACCGTAGGCTTGTTCCACGGCCGACATCTTGGTGTAGAACGACGTGCCGAAGTCTTGCTTTTGGTACACATAGGAAGCGTAGTAGAGGTCCCCGACGGCGGGCTCAAAGCCACCCCGTTCGTGGGTATCCACAATGGACGTATCCCCAATGGCAACATCCGTGGTGTTGGACACCCGGGTCTCGACACCACCAAGAGCGTTGTGCGGAATGTTGGCATTCGTGATGAACGTCTTGGAAACGTTGAACCGGAACGAGGCTGCGGCGCCCGTGGGATAGGAAATCCAGGGGCCGGTCTGGTTGCTCGACCATCCCCGCGGGAGGATGGTGAAGGTCAGTCCGGTCACCTGGTCCCGATAGGTCTGTCCAACCACCCCGTCCTGGCCTGCCCCGTCGTTCAGAATTGACGTATGGGCTGACCCCGAACCGCTAGGGTTCGTGGATGTGACGAAGTAGCCGTCTAGGCCGTCTTCCCCGACACCGCCGTCCCCGCTCTGGGCACCTAGGCGAGTGTCGTACCGCAGAGCGTTGTCGATGCTCTGGAACGTGTCGAACAGCCCGAGGGTGGAACTCGTACCCAAGTTGGCCACGATGGTCGGACCATCCTGCAGATACAAGTACTCTTGGCCGGCAGCATCTATCTCGATGTTGGCCAATGCCGCCGAAGCGAAATCGGTGGCCGCACCGGACGGAACGTTATACATCCAACCCGAGAACGAAGCGCTATTCAGGTCAGCCATCAGACCCGAAACCATTACATCCACGTCCACCAGTGTTCGCAAAGCCGTTGCGCCACTCGGGAAGCCCAAATCACTGTTGGCCGTAGCGTCTCCGATGGCAACACGGGCGTTCTGGCTGAGGCCCGGAGAAGTCAACCGGATACCGGCACCTTCCTGGAGGATCATCCCCGCTGCGAACACAGCCGCTGCATTCCCGAAGGGTACACCTGGAATAGCGGCGAGGGCATCAATGATCTGGTCCATGATGGACCCATTGCTTGTACCCGAAGCCGGACCCAGGTCCGTGGCCGTTCCGGTGGAGGATGACGTGAAGGACACCACAAAGGCGTTACCGTCCATCTCCACTTCAAAGGTGTCGTTGGCGGATACGGTCCCGGTGCCATTGTAGAAAGTCACCAGGGGCTCACCGGTACCAACGTTCTGACCACCGGTAAAACCAACCCGACCGATGAGCGTCGGAGATTCAACGGCAGCGGATCCCCCCGCTATCCCGGAATCCCCTGTAGACATCCCAGTCTTGTCATTGCCAGACTTGACCACCAAGGACGACTGTTCGGTGATGTTGTGGTGGGTCATCGAGCCACTACCGCCCGGAAGCAGACGGTTGCGAAGGATGAGCCGGTCGAACAGCTTCTGATCCCCAGGGGCCGAGACATCCGGACATTCGTAGGTACGGGCAATGACACACTGGAGCAGAGCCGCTTGGCCACCACCAACTGCGGGGGCCGTATCGAGACCCGCCGTGACGGCGAAGTCCTCGGCTGGGCTGTTGGTCGAGTCCACGAACTGAAGGAAACCTTCCGAATCAGCACCCGGCAACTGGATGCGGAACTCCAGGCGCCCATCACCGTCAGGTGTACATTCGATATCCAGGCCCGAGTGCACCGGCGATGCAACGATCAACGGTGGTAGCACTGCGGTGATCTGGGTTTGTACCTCGGTTGCCAAGGTATTGGCCGTCCCGTAGCTGCCTGGGGTCAGGGTGATTTCCCCGGTCAGTGGGCCGGAAACGCTGCCCGTGAATATAAACTTCAGCTTGTCGTGTAGTGCTGCCACGATAGTCACCGGGCCAAAGAAGGTCGCTCCCTTCATAGCGGACCGGGCTGCTGGGTTGTAGATGTGGTAGATGTCACCGATGGCGGGGGCACCACCCAACCATGGGGCGCTGACCGTCGCCGTTTCCGTGGAGCCGACGTATCCGGTTACCGTTCCGACTTGACCTGGGGTAATGATACCAGCAGCCGGCGAACCGATAACGATGCGCCAGCCCACGTAGTAGTCGTCCACGGTGGATGCGATGAGTGCTGCCGGAAATGTCGGGGCCAAGACGATGGTAGAGGCGGCACCAGGAGCAGCCGCGGTACCGAAGTGACCACTGGCCGCTTCGTTGATAGCATCCCGGAACCAACCGATGTCTACGGCGGTCTGTGGAGACGCCTTGGCGAATACGTCGGCCTCATCCACGGTGACTGTGAAATCTTCGGCGGTCGTAAGGTCGTAGCTCTGGCCGACAACACCGACCGTGCCGCCTGTGTAGTCCACCTCATCACTGACTAGGATACCGAAGAAGCCGGTACCGTGACTTGACGGGTCCGTCAAATCCAGACCACCCGAGTTGAGAATGTCGGTGCCTCGGACCTTGATACGCAGGTGGTCCGACTGTCCGGGGATGAACTCGTAGGGGCCATAACCCGGCACAGTGTACTTGGCTGGAGTTGCCACTTTGGAGGCGAACTCGACCGTGACTATCTCTTCGACCGGTCCCGTGAACTGGTTACCCGAAACACCTTCGAAGTGCAGGTCGGGCTTGAGCTCGGAGCCGGAGGGGAACTCGACGGTGACGCCGGTGAGGCTGGCTCCCTTGGTTCCCGTGTTGAAGGTCGCACCGTACACGCTGTTGTTGCCGCTATCGGCAACGGTATACGCCCCTGTCCCAGAAGGACCGGGGGTCACAACCGTCAATGTGTACTCATTGTCGGTCAGCAGGTTATGGTAGAAGGTGGCGTAGACCACCGCCCCCACCTCGACCGAATTGGCCAACGTGACAACGTTGCCCTCGACCTTGAGTACGGTGGCCTTGCCCCGCTGGAGAGCATCCTGAACACTGTATCCCCAGTAAATGTCCACCAGATCCGGTCGATTGGTCGGCAGGTCAATACGACCGTTGGTCACCGTTTGGAACAGATCCTGTCCCAACGGCGTGTTGCGTCCATTACCTGTCGTCGGGGAAAACGGGAGCAACCAATCTGTCCCACTAACGACCGAAGTCCCCCCACTGATCGAAACGACCGGGGTACATGCGGTCAGGAACGTTCGGTTGTCCACGAGGGTCAAGGTCACCTGATTCTCGTTGAAAAATTCCGCCCCGTCCGTGTGGATCCCAGACCCCACCGTGACCGCCGTCCCCCAAACGATCTTGTCGTCCTTGAGGAGAAAATCGGCATCTTCGGTATAGCCAGAACCACCAGGAGCGTCCCCAACCTGGGTGATGCTCGTGACGTTGATGTGGGCCAAATAGTCGAAGGTGTCCTGCCAGGTGTTGAACCAGTAGGAGATGGTCACCGTCGAACTGGCCTGTGGCGCCACCGGAAGAGTCACTGCCCGGTTGGCACCATCCACGGAAATTGGGATGACCTGAACGTTATCTACCTTGACCGTAACATGGGACGGGTCAGTTGTCGTGATACCACCATTGCTGCCATCCACGATGGGTCCCTGGAAAGCGTAAAACGTGGATGTGCGTGCGTCCGCTTGACCTTCCGAGATCCCGATGGGGGCATTGGCGCTTCCGTCCAGAACCACGATGCTGTAATCGGCGTTGAGCAGGAGCGCCGATAGACCGAACTGATTGACGAACGTCGAGGCCGTCAACGACTGGGCGACTGCCCCCGTGATCGCTGCTGCGATCTGGGCCATCGTGTAGTCCGTCCGGGGCGGGATGGTGATGACCACCAGCACACTATCCACCACCATGTTCAGGACGTTGTTGGCCGGGACAACAACATTGCCGTTGGCGTCCAGAATGTCCCCGTGCAGGTTGATGACTGCTCCAGTGGAACTGGGGGCATCCACATCGGCCAAACCCGTGTGACCCCGGACAATGGCCGGATCCGGATCCACCTGCGCCGATACGTTGTCGGTGATCCAGGTGTCCGATCGGTTGAAGAAATAGGTGCAGCGCACCAGAGCACCTGGCTTCGGAGGTTGGGCAAGCTGCACGATGCCGGTAGTACCCCCGACCGTCAAAACCACAATGGGTTGACCATCAATGGTGACAGCCACATCACTCCGATTGTTGGATGCAGTCCCGCTCCCATCCCCGGTAACAATGGGGAAGTTACGGACCTGGAATTTATCGATGGCGCCATCGAAACCACCCAGGGTAACCTGACCGGTAGCTGATACAGCCACCACCGCCCGTCCCGTTTCGTCCTCTTGGACGATACGTTGGTCAATAGACGAGGATGACCCACGGACGATTTCGAGATTATCCTGAAACAGGCTCTCGTTGCCCTCACCGATAAAGACCGGAATCTTCAGCGACTCCAGGGCCCCCGCCAACGGATTCTCGTATCGTGTCCGAGTGAATGTATTGGGAGGAGCGTAGTTGTTACCTGGGAAACTCATGTGACACCTCTTCTCGTCGGGTGACTTGCAGCTCTAGTTGCCATCTGTCCATCTGTCCATCTGTCCATCTAGCCACCCATTAGGGGGGAAACAGCACGAAGTGTCCGTCCGTCTATCTGTCCGTCTACATCATCCACAACCCAAAGGGGCCAGGCATTGCCCTTGTCGGGCGCAAACATCCTGCTATTGTACGGGCTGTATCAAAGGAAAACCGGGAACGGTTCAGGATTGGTTGGATTCTTCCGGAGCCTTCTTTCTATCCTCCATCGCTTTGGAATTGATGGCATTGGCCCGGTGATGGACGCCTGCTTCCTTATCCGTAAGTGTTCGATAGGTTCCGTCAGGGTTACGGGAAATATGGGCGGGAGTAGCACCGGGGTCTTGCTCCAGGAGCGCCTTCTTCTGAGCCTGCCGTTCTTCATGGAGGGCCCAACCCTGTTCGGCCGACTTTCCGATCACACGGTCGATGTGGGTATCCAGTTTGCTTACACCAGTATTCTGGGGGACCGGTCCCGTCACATTTTGCTGGAATACCCCGGAAACTTTTTCTGGTAGATGTCGTGGGGCGTCATCCCCACAGTCAGGACACTTGCCGGGCTTATCGGCTTCCTTCATCGAGCCTTGAGCCTCAAACCGGACACCGCATCCACACTGATAGACGTACAAAGGCATGTGTCACGTCCTCAAAAGCTGGGCACGCCCCTCCTGGGTTTGGAGCAGGCGCACGACCTGGTCGGCACTATACCCGAGACGGGCACTGACCTTCATCAATGAGGGAAGATCCCCAGAGCCGTCCTTGACGGCCACAAGACGAACCAGGACCCCTTCCGCTCTGTCGGTGTCCTCGAATCCCAACATCCGCCGGAGAGGGTTATCGTGTAGGTGCAGTTCCCGAGAACGCCGGGAATCGATCTGGTCCAGGAACTCAACGAGTGTGTTGCACAGAATTTCTTTCATCGGATAACCTCAAAGGTGGCTGATCGTCCCCCAAAGTACGGGTCTCGGGCTGTCTCCAGATTGAGGGTGTACATCATCTCGATGTCACTCTGAAGCTTGGAAGCTTCCTCGTCGGAGAGCCCTGCCAAAATCCTTTGCTGCTCTAAAGTCAGCGGAACTGCTTGGCGCAGGAAGACCCCAACAGGTACATGAACCGACCATTCTGTCTCGACGTTCATGGTGAACGACGAGTTGTAGAAGTAATCATCGCCAGTTTCGTCATAGACCTCTTCAGACTCTCCACCGAGGGCAATGTCTATCATTTCAATGCCCTCTGTCGAAAGGTAGGGTCGGAGCACGCCCCAGAGATAGATGACAGTTTGATCAGCAATTTCTTGTTGGGCGTACATGTCCCGAGCTGTAATGTCGAAATCGAGGGCCACCTGCCAACGACCCCCATACTCCAAGGCTGCAGCCCGACGCATGTTTTGGACAACAACCGCAAGACGATCCCCTTTCTTGTTCCGCCGACCAAAGGCCAGGACACAGCCGGGAATGGCCTGGTTGTTCCCCATCATCGGATAGAGCTTGTGGGGCCCGTGGGATGCCGCGGGGGTCTTGTAGTCGGCCTTCAGGTAACGGTTGGCCCCCAGGGGTTCCGTCAGGATAATTTCACCGGTTGGGTTCCCCTGCCCATCTCGGGTCAGTGTGTAATTGACCCCCTCGACCAACAAGAACCCCGCATCCATCTCGTACAACCGTAAAGCACCTTCAATGGGGAGGTTCTGGAGTTGGGCCGTCGTGGCATCCACCATCGTGACGAGCTCGTCGTACACGTCGAGCAGGGGGTCCACGTAGAACTCGTCATCCTCAGTCAGTTCGATGTAGTACACACCCGGTGATGACGGGAAGACCCCCTGATTTTTCTGGATGGCAAGCCCATCCTCACGAACCCACTCGACGGCGACCCCGGGGAAGTTCTTGTACTTGGCCAGGGAAACGTAAGATTCCACAACCCCGACATAGTTATCAGCAGACAGATCCACCCGGGTGCCCCCACCGGTCTTGATGACAATTCCGTACTGGGGCCGCTCCCGAAACGAGTATTTACCTTGGATGTGATCCGGAAGATCCTTGGCGTACCGGGGATGGTATTGCCAATAGCGTCGCAGTTCAAGGATGAACCGCCGTTTCATTGCTTCGGTTAACTGAAAGTACAATTATTTCAATCCATTAGGGGGTTTTCCATCGTGGCCAACAATGCGCCACCCCCAGCCCTGCTCATCAGCGTATTTCTGCCCAGTTTCCAGTTTGGCCGCCTCCGGTTCCCCTTCCTACTCCGGGTACAGGAGTAGTGGGATTATGCTTCCCTGGCATGGGCCGCACGGCGGGCCTGCTCCTGGGCATGCGCCTCCCGCAGGGCATCGGCCACCTCTTCCGGGGTCACCGTATTCTCCGCAGGAACGAGACTGGTGTATCGGCGCACATAGCGCTCAAATACCTGATTGAACTTACCGTCGGACGCATCGTAGAAGTCGATGTACGATGCCCATCTGGGGCCGTCTCCCAAAACGTCGAGCACGGGTCCAATGACGCTCTCTCTAGTTGGTCTTCGGTCTACCATAACCTTCTCCTTCGATGAACTTGCCCTTGCCGTGCAGAATCAGGAACGGCGAATCAGATGGAATAAGTTCGCCACTGTCCGGGGAACGGACAACCGGACGGTGAACCGTCATGTGGCACCGGTCGAACTGAAACACCTCCCGGGTGATCAGGTTCCCCTTGTGATCCCTACATCGGATCTCGACATCGACATCCAGGGTTTCCTGGGATACCGGGGCACCCTCCTCAGATCGTAAGAGCCCCATCAGTCTTCCTCGTGTTCCTGGATGGCCTGCACCAACATCCCATAGGCCACGGCGTTGAGGGGTTCACCGGCTTGCCGGATGTCCGACACGTCGATGGGAAATTTCTTGCGTCTTTGGTCGAAGACCTTGCAGAAAAACTCCATGAACCCACCCGCCAGGCTCGTACCGCCAGACACGATAAGGGGGATGGGCTTGGCCAGCGAGAACTTGCCCTCAATCTGCTTGAACCGGGCCGTGATCTGGTCGAACACGTTCTCAATGAGGGCCTGGTAGTAGAAGGCGATGGCCTCCTGGGTGCGATCCTGGGGGTTGTTCAGGTCCACGCCCTGTTCCTTGGTGGCGCAAACCCGAGCCTGAGTCGCCCCGACGGACTGGGCCACCCCCCGGTCAATCCAGTCACCCCCCTGGGCCACGGAGAACGTCAACCCTTCGATGGTGTTGATGGCGAGAGCGACGTTGATCATGCCGCTCCCGAACGACAGAGCGATTCCGGAGAAGCCGTCATCGGTCGTCTCCGAATAGATGATGCCCATGCCCTCGTTGGCGGGGTACGGGGTGTAGCCGCACTCCTCCACGATGCGCCGGAACACCGCCCGGTGATAGATGATGTCCTTGTCGGGCTGGTCAACCGGCTCTGCCGGGACCGAAAAGTAGCAGGCTTCGTCCTCGATCCGGGGGTCTCCCAAGACGTGCTTGACGAGCAGACCCAGAACTTCGAGCCCCTCAGATTCACTAGGGGAGATGATGCCTGCCGACAACGGACGTCGGGGCTCGCTGCCGAAGACGTTGGCTGTCTCCAGGGCGGCATCTCCCAGGATCAGGATGTCGTCGCCTCGTTCTACGAAACTCGTGCCGGAGAGCCTGAGCATCTTCTTGGCGTGGGGCGGAAGGTCCAGGAACACGTCTCGCATCCGCTTGGTCTCGACCCCCCGGGGCCCTCGTCGGGCGGAGACCAAATTCATTGTTCCAATATCCAATCCGACTCCTGGAACCCGAGGTGCCACTGGATGCTCGTTGCCATCACCGTTTTTGCTCATTTCTTCGCCTTTTTTGCAGCCTTCAAAGCCTTGACGGCTGCATCCACACTGTCGCTATCTGCCTCATCCTGGTCAACCGAAATATCAGCCTGGATGTCAGCACCCCCCAAGATCTGGTCAGGGATGAATACGAGACCATCTTCCTGCCCCCTCACTCTACCCGACTTCAAGTCTTGGGAAATTGTCTGAAGGGGCCTGACTAAACTTTCCAGCATAGGACCCAAGGCTGAGGTGATTTCTTCCCGTATTATTTTCCGGGTCTGTTCAGTGTTCAGGGGGTGTCCCACAAATCCTTCAAGTTGGTCTCTCAGCTGCTTGGCTAAAGCACCCACATCAAAGTCGGATGCCGGCTTCAGGGGGTGTCCCACAAATCCTTCAAGTTGGTCTCTCAGATGTTTGGCTAAAGCACCTACATCAAAGTCGGATGCCGGCTGTGGAGGTCTGACTGGGACGGCCGGAACCGGGTGCCGGATTCTTACTCTCGAATTAGGACTAGGTTCTGGCTTCCGGTATTCCACACACCGCTCGACATATCGGACCCGAACTCCGTTTCCCCGTCGAGCCATTTCTAGGTCCTTGGATCCCTTGGCCCGTTCGGCATCCACGTAGACCGTTTGGCCCTTGAACAATGGCAAATCCAAATCCGCCAACCGGATAGACAAGCAAAGACAGGTGATTTCAGCTTCTTTCAAAGGGGGTTCTCCCGAAACGCCTTGACGGCCTCATCCCGGAGGATGGTAGCACATTGCTCACGTCCTTTTTTGAGAGCCCGTTGAACGAAAGTGAACTTGGCGATACCCGGGTGAACCCATGCATCCTGGGTTTTGAACGGAGCCACTCGGAAAATGATCTGACCACTCTTGGTCTTCAGGGGAACAACCAGAGGCATCCGTTCCCCTTTACTGATCCGCCCAGCCTGTTTCATTTTGAGTCTCTGTTCAGTCCTCGTCCGCTTGTACCGTGGGGGGTTGTCCTCCTTCGCATCCTGAGTCAACCATACCATCCGACGCTTAGGGATATCCCCAGAGGCCATCTCATTGATGCCCCAAAAAGAAGACAGTATCTCCAGTGTGCTCTGCCCTCGGATACGATAAGAAAAGGAATCCCAAATGGGAGGGCCCTTATGTGGGTCACGACCCGACCAACCCCGCTTGACAAAATCCTTGCGGGATTCCTTGGCAAGGTTTCTGATCAGGCACTCGCCCAACCGATTCAAGACATTCCGGTCGGTTGGGATCTTCGACAACCTCTCGAAAGGACCCCCATAGACACCCCGGAGTCGTTCGGTCTTGAACATCGGATTCTCTACAGAACTCTGGAAAGGGCATCCACCACCCCCTGCAACAAGGGGAGACTAGCCAACAAAAAAACATATTCAATGCTTTCCCAGACAGGAGTACGCCCACGCTGCTCCTTATTGTCGGGGACGTCGCCGGATGCACCCTTCTGAGTCTGCATCGGGATTTGTTCGTACCGGCGGGGAAAGGCAGGTTTGTCTGGCATGGTTGATGGTGGAAGTGCCAGCTCCCCGTCCACGGGCATCGATGGTGCATGCCGGAATCCGTACCGGGTCTGGGGCCACATCAATTCCGCTACCCCGTCAATGGGCACCTGGTAGCGGATATCCTGCTCGTCCAGGTAACCGATGTTGAAATGCTGTTGGAGCAAGGTACCTCGGTTCGTCGGCCGACGCACACCCCCGATGCTGTACCTCTCGTTCGTCTGTTTGACGAGGAAATCCCGCTGGGTAACCACCGGGGATGGACCCGTAAAAACTTCGTAGACATGTTCCTTACGCCGACCCCACGGGGTCTGGGCGATTCTGCGCTCGGCGTCGTCCGGGGCAATGATCTCGATGAAGGGCCCCTCATATCCGCCAACAAACCCGGTGCCATAGCAGGATAGGCACCGGTTGGACGGCTGCTGACTGTACTCCCTGGTCCTGGCTTCGATCTGGCAGGAGCAGGGGACCCCCATTTGGCGTCGGATGAAGAAGTTGACCCGCTCGCCACCTTGTTGGAGAATCCAATGGTTGCGCCGGATGGCCTCTCGCCAGATGTAATCGAGCCGCTCCACAGACACGGTTGTAATAGGACGGCACCAATCGAGGTCCGTCTCCTTGTAACCGCTGGGGGTCCCTGTGTCGATGACGACCGTCGTCAACCGGTAGAACAGGTTCGTGCCAAGTCCCGACTGGACATGATTCCGGTTGGCGTAGTAGGAGACCTCGACCACGGAATTCTCATCGGGCAGAATCGGTGGGTCTGATTTCTCGGTGACCTCGTTGAAGGTGCCCTGGTTGATCAGGGCCACTTCCCCAGTAGGACCAAACACATCCTCAACCCACACAGGGGTTCCGTCGATGGCCACAGTAACGTCGGTGACGTTGTAGGCATACACCGGGTCTGTGTTTCGTTGAAACGGGGCCGTGGTGTCTTGCGTGACGATGGGGTACTGGGTTCGGAAAACCCACCGCCGGTCGTTGGGGGCGTCACCCCTGTTCACCCAACCTGTGGCCCAAGGAACGGTTTCCTGGACCAGGGCGTGGTCAGTCCGGTCCCGGTAAAGGGTGGCCCCGACGGGGAATTCGTTGAGTCTGAAAAAGGGACCCCGGTCAGAGACATCCGACCGGTAGACATTTACGCCAACGACGGTCCACTGGGCGTTGCGGGCGAGGATGGACGGGTCATCCCAACGGATGTCGAGAACCCCCGGAATGGAAGGGCTGACGAGTGTTCCATTCTGCGGGGGAATCGGGTTCTCGGCCGCATTTGCTGGTCCCCATCCTGCTACCAACTACTCCTCCTTCGGTTTCTCCCGGCCATTGCCCTCTTGTGGGGGCGGTTGCTGGGGCACCACCTGCAACTGGGGCTGCTGGACCGGCATACCCATCCCTGCCCCACCCATGCCGGGAACGAGACGAGCTTTGCCGTCAGAACCCACACGCCACATGGTCCCTTGTGGAACGTTCAACCGCTGGGCCACGCCTTGGAGGAGCTGCTCACTCTGACGTTCCAGGTTCTGAAGGGCTCCCAGTAGCCCAGCCTTGCGGATCTCGGTTTGACCGATCTGCAGGGTGATGTTGCCGCTCTGCCTCTGGATCTGTTGGAGGACACCTTGTTCCTGGGGTGTCAGCTCCCCGAGGACAGTCGGGTCAGGGATGGTTTGTTCTTCCCCCGCAACTGGTGGGGGTACATCAGTCCTGGGTTGCTGCTCACCGGAGGCCTTTGGGTTTTTCGTCTTTTCGGTCATCATGTGCTCCTTTCTCCACCGGAAAGGGGTGGGTTTTTTACTATACCTCACCATCATCCGTTCCTCGAACCCTTCCTTGTTGGCGTATCCGATTGACGAACTGAAGCAGAGGATGGCCTAAACGATCCTGGAGTACTACCCGCATCGGAGGAGAAACCGTCTGTGGATGCTTCGTGAATGACCAGTAGGTCGTCCCGTCTCCCGACACATATTCGTAAACCCGCACCATAGCGGCTTTTTTGTTGATGCCACCAGCCATTACTTCACCCACTGAGGCCGATACCCGGCGCCCCTTTTTGTCCCCTTCGGTCTTTTCGGCCGTGATGTTGAAGAAGGTGAAAGCACCGCATCTCCAACCTTGCCTAACCTCACCTCATCGAGTTCATCTGCCACCTGATTCGGGGAAAAAGTCAGATTTGGAGGCCCGTAACGGAGCATCTCATCCAGATACCTCGTGAGATACAACCATTCCCGATATTCCTCCCGATAAGATCCACCTTCCTTTGGGCCCTTCGTCTCCGACCACCTGTACTTCTTTGCCTGTACCTCTAGTTGGTCGTATCGCTTCAAAACAAGTCGCCAACGGATCTCGGCAACTTCCGTCCTGATATCACCACTGTGCCGGGAGATTTTCCGAAGATGTTGGCCGTGATCTTGAACTTGCTCCTGGATCTGTTGTCGGGCTACAGTCATAGAGGCCCTTTCCAAATCGGGTGGTGCAGCGGCTATCTGAACCACGGGCCGGGATACCTGAATGATGACCGGCTCTGAGGACCGGACAACCTTCTCCATCTTTGGAGCCGTGGTTCCTGCCGCTTCGGATTTGCCTTCAACTTCCGCTTCGCAAGAAGCCAGAACCAAACTAGCGAATACTGCGAAGCAGGCCCTTGATTTCATCGATGTCTTTGTCGATTCCATCGAGCTTGCCCTCCATCCGGCCCAGCGTGACCTTGTTGTCTTGCATCCCCGCCTCAACGGCCCTTGAAGTAACATTGGCCGAGGCTAGGCCCTCCTTGAGGGCAGTCTCCAACTTGTCGAGCCTGTCCTGGACATCTATCTTGATTGTTCCAACCTGTTTTTCCAAAGTGGCCCGCTCGGTGTCCATCACAGCTATCCGAACCTCAAGCCGGACACCCCACAGAACCACGGGGACAATCAAGACAGACAGGGTCTTGAACGCCCAATCCCAAATCTTGCTGTTTTTTAACGGTGACATCCGAATTCTCCTCACCCCAGGCCTGCTCACCTACAGTGAATATAGAAAAGATACCGTTTCACGGACCGGGGCTTAGCAGGACGCCCCGGTGGGTAGATAAGGTGAAGGAGGATCTCACATGAATAACACCTACTGGGCCATCAATACCAACCGGGGCCTCTGTGCCGTCCGGGCACCAGATGTTCAAGCCGCTGAAGCCATCCTGCGGAAGTGGCACGGGCTATCCCTTGAATTCACCGGAAGAGCACCCGTTCTCCTGAAAAAACGACCGGACCCGGATGTGGGGATTCCCGTCTGGTCGGAACAGGGCCAGGAGGACACCTATTTCGCCGACGGACGTCCGGCCCTGATCGGCGGAGCCGACTTCATCCGGTTGGCCACTTTGGGATCGGGGGCCACTCCCGAGGAAGCTTACCGGAGAGGGGTGCACTGGGCCGTAAAGCACGGAGGTTGAAGGTGGGAAAAGTAAATTGGAGACTGACCCTGGAGTTTGCCTGGCGAAATGACGATGAGCATTGTCCGGGCACTGGCGAATGGGAAGACGTCGAAGACCTCCACGTCACCACCCTCCACTTCAAAGACGGGGAAAAAGCCAAAGCCGCCTACCGGGAAGCCCGATTCGCTTTGGTTCGAAACTGGTCAAAGGGAAATCCACCTCAGGTGCGCACGAACTTCGCTAAACGCCACGAAATCGCAGTCTGGGATTCTGATGGTGGGGAACTAAACCATTCCCTGGCTCTCATGCGCATCGTAGAATTCATCAAAATCGAAAAGCTCCACGAACGCTAGTCAGGGCTCTTCGTAGGGTCAGTGACCCAGGGATGGTTCGGACCCGCCCCGCGGCACCACTCAGAATCCAACGTAGACCACCGTATTCGCCCCTTACCGCGCTTACCGTGCTTGAGGGCATACTCGGCCCTCTGTGCGTTGGAGCGGCCCATGTAGGGGCCGTAGAGCGCCCTTGCGATCCACGGCCGATGCTTCCGGGTCCACTTGCCGCCGCCCTTGGTCTCACCATTGTGCTCGCGGAGCCGGCGGTGCGGCTCCGTCGTGCAGCCCACGTAGAAGAACCCCGGCTTGTTGCCCCGGGGCTGTTGTGACTGAATGGTGTATACCCACCAGAGCTTAGCTGGCTTCTTCTGCTTCATCCTGGGACCATACCGACCGGGCCACCCCACCCCAAATGCGTTCGAGGAACTTGCGCCGGGCCACCGACATCTGCGCCCAGACCATCCGGAAAGGCTGCCTATCGTTGAACAACAAAAGGAACTCGTGGACCAGGGCCTCTGGATCCTCTGGGTGACGCCCCACGGACACGTACACCCGCTCCAGCCAGTGCAGGATGAACATGCTCTCCTGCCGGGCGTTCATCTTGAGCCATTCCTGCTGGAACCGGACCCGGACATCCTTCATCAGGGCCCCACAAACCCATTGTGCCCTGATGAGCCGGGCTTGGTCGTAGTCTGGAAAATCAGGTACGGAGGCTTCGACCCATTTTTGAGTCATCTCCTTGACATTCCGGCGCCCGGCCAGTTCATCCTCGGATTTGATCAAGGCACAAAACTCTTCCCAGCCCTCCGTCGTCGCTCTCGTAGTCTTGACGTAGGATGGGTGGAGCTCCCGGAGAGTCTCCTTTTCAGTCCGGCACCCGTCACAGTCCATGGCCGCTCCTGCGTTGCGGGTCCACCGGGGACAGGAGTCGGGGACAACCCGCTGGGCACCTTTGGCCTCACAGTTGGTGAGCGTTTTCCCAGAGCAGGTGATGCATGTGTGGACCATCGAGATTCGTCCTTGGGGGGCGTCGTGGGAAGGGCCGCCCATCCGGAGACCCTCGTTCCACATGCTGCCCATGCAGGCGTCCATGTGTTCGCAACCCCGGCACCGGTCAAACTTCTTGGCCTTGATGGCGGTGACGGCTTCACCAGCACCGGCCAGGTCCAGAATCGTCTCATCTACATCATCGGAGACGACCGCCTGGTAGTAGACTTCGTCGCCCTGTTCCACCTTAACCCAAAAAGTCTTGTCTGCCCACTCGCTCATGGTGCCCTCCTTATTCGGCTCTACCCAAAAACAAACTGAAATGGGCCCACCCCCGAAAAATCGGGGAAATGAGCTTGACACGGGGGCCATCTTCGTTTAACTTCATCATCGAGCGCGAGAACTGCTGCGTCGATTCAGCAAATCGCCCAAACGGTAGGGCATCAATTTTGAAGATTGACTGATGTTGGTTCGAGTCCAACTTTGCAACCCATATCGACACACACCTTGCTCGGCTCACCCTTCGCAATTCCCATGGCGGGAACTCTAACGTTGGTTCAGGTTACTTTGCATCCATAAGCGATTGTTACCATCACCGACGTTGACCCTGCCCGCCTGATTTTCCCCGAACAGATAGGCCGTTGAGCCCCAAGTGGGCTCAGCCATGCCAGCGGGCGAGTAATTGAAATAGCGGGAACTGTAGCGTCGGTTCAGGCATGGAGCTAAAGAACCCGACGATCACCCTGCCCGCTATTTTTCACTCGCACACGCATCGGGGTGCGTGTACCGCTAACCTGGGAGGTGTCCCATGGAAATGACCGCACTGACGACCGGAACCAGCTCAATGATGATCTGGGAACCCACAGGCGATATCAGCCCGAAACGGGCCGGAGAGGTTGTGTGCTCGTTCCTCGACACCGCAACCACATCGATGGGACGTGCAACCCACTACAACACCCGGGAGGAACAGCAAGCCGCCGAACTGGAGGTTCACCAGGATCTCTTGGATATGAGCCGGGACCTGTACACGGTCATGCTGGCTCTGCCAGGTGTGACAGACCGGTCCGTCCAGGTTGGAACGAGGGCCCTGCTTTCGTCCAGCCGAAACGGGTCAGCCGATGAGTTTCTGACGCCGACGATGGAACGGGCGGTCCTGTACCACTTGATCCAGGCGTTGCCGGTGCCCCGGATGATGCGTCTCATCCAGGCATTCCGAATCGGTTCGGAACAGCTCGGACTGCGCCGGGCCAACAACTCCCGGACCCGCAAGCTGGTCCTGCGAACCCTATTGGGTTCGCCCCGGCTCCAGCTGTGGTCCGTGAAGTACCGGCGGAAGATGCGAGACGCGTTCGTCCACGCCTGGGGCAAGAAGGACTCGTCCATCATCCGGGCGATCCTGTCCAAGGACGGGCGGACCCGAACCCAACCCGAACGGGCCATCCTCCGCAAAGAGATCGCCCGGTTCGCCGGAGACAGCAACTTCAAGCAGGCCTGTGAGTGTGTCGGGTTCGTTCTCGGCGTCCGTGACCGGCTGAGCCTGCCGTTGTTCAAGGCGTTCGAAGCTGCCAAGACCAACCTGAAGGACGGTGCCCGGCTCCCGATGGAGGTGCTGGAAGGCATCCGCAGTGTCTTCCACGGTGACGTGGCCAAGGACGATGTGCTGCGCCTGGCAGTCAAGAAGGGTTCACTGACGTCACACCAAAGGATGGCCGTACAGAAGCGGGCCAAGGGAGCGGACGTCGAGGTCAAGATGGACCCGACCCAGTACGACGCCGTGAAGCTGTACATCTACGCCTTCGAGATGGGAGCCGACAACAAAATCATGGACGCCCTGGACCAGAAGGCTCAGAAGGCGGCTGCCCGATTCCCGACCCGCTACGGCAAGGTTGGCATCGTCGTGGACGCATCGGCGTCGATGGCGGGTCACCGGACCCAAAAGCTCCGACCGATGGCTGCCACACTGGCCCTTCGGGACATGCTCCAACACGTGGGGGATGAGCATGTCACCCAATACGTCGGTGGACGGCGTATTGGGGACTGGAAAGACCCCGTGCAGCCAATGGGCGACACCGCTCTGGCCGACGGGTTCATCGAGGTCCTGGAGGCCAAGCCAGATGTCGTGTTCGTCCTGTCGGACGGTTACGAAAATGCCCCGGCCGGTCGCTTCGCGGAGGTCATGGGGCAGGTACGAGACATCGGTATTGAGACCCCGGTCTACCACCTGAATCCGGTGTTCGCATCGGAGTCGAAGGGTGTCCGGGAACTGGATGCCGGACGTGTACCGACAATGCCGGTGAAGACCCCGGCGGCGTTGGGTACGACTATCATCAGAGGGCTCATCGAAAACGAGCCGCTGACGGGCATCAATGCCCTGGTGCGGATAGCCCTGACCAGCGGCCCGGTCGAGATGCGCCCGCTGCTGAAATAGGAGGTGAACTATGCCACAGACATTGACAGTCGAAGCAATCCTCGCCGGGACCAACCTGGGAGGAGTGCAGTCCGTCGGCCAAATGGAGGTCATCCCCATCCTGGATGGTGGCACCTCTTCGGATGACTCCTGGGGCCCGCCAAACTTCTCAGCGGGAACCCCGAACTACGGCCAGGTTCGGGTTCAGAACCTGAATTCGGATCTGCCAACGATCACGCCGACCGGTGCGGGCTGGATTTCGAACCAGCGGGCCCAGGACCATGCCACGCCGGGAGCGAAGTTGCTCGAAGCTGGCCAAAACAGGGTCCTCAACGATGCCATCTGCATCCAAGAGACCCAGGGCGGGCTCATCTCGCAGAAGGAAGACACCCAGATGATCGTCCTCCCGGCTGCATTACGGGCATCAGCCCTGTCGATGCGCTCGGGTGGGGAGCTCGGTCGGCTCTGGGAGTCCATCCGGAAGTTGAACCGGACCATGGGGGTGGACTCCTACATACGGGGTGACCTGGTGCAGCTCCTGACCAAGTACGAGCGGGAGCTGGACGAGTTTGTCGCCGAATTCGAGCTTGTCCCGGACCAGCTCGGAGCCATCATCCTGATCGGCGGCCAGGTCGTAGGTGTCGAACGGGCACCGAACCAGGAATTCTGGATGGGCCTGTGGGAACCCTTGGTGCGAGTGTGCTACGGCTCGCTGGCACTCAGGGCTCGGCAAGTGTTGGGGGACACATTGCCTCCGACCCGACAGACCTTGGACGTGAAGGACAAGTCTCTATCGGGTATCCGTACGGCTCTGGAAACCGCCCGGCTCACATCGGCCAAGCTGGTCGAACAGGCTGTCGATGAGATCCGGACGATGCCACTTCTGCTGGCCGGAGGGGCAGAAGACAAGCTGGGGAATGCGAAGATCCTGACCGTGGCCAACACTCGGCTCGCCGGGCAGGTCATGGAGAAGGGGAAGGCTCTCCCCTACGTCTCGCTGTGTGCCAGCGGGGCCTGATGGGCTCAGCCAAAGGGCTGGGCGAGTGGTGAAGTCATGAAGGACGAAGTACGAAAGCGGCGGGCCGAACGGCGTGCTGCAGTCGCCCATGAACGGGCCGAACACCTGAAGGAACTGGCGGAGAAGCGTAAGACGCATCGTCGGTTCTTCAAGGCCAAGGCCCGTTCAGGGGACGCTTTGACCATCCAGTTCGAGTTCTCGGACATCCTAGTACCAGTCGCCAACCCGGACGATCCGGACGGCAAGGCACTGGTACGTGATACCCATCTGGCGAAGATTCAGGAGGAGCGGGCCGGTCAGAAGGACAACTGACCTGACTGGACGAGCTGCTTCAGGGCCTTGGTCCCCACCGGGTGCTTCCCATCCCACGGCACTTTCTGCCCCCACAGGAACCCGAACTCAAAGGACCAGTTGCGGTCCTTGCTGAACAGATCCTGTCCTTGGGCCATGTCGAAGGCCGGGTTCATGGCGGGGTCCACAGCGACATTGGCGTACCGGCCCTGGGTGTAGTACATCCCGACGACACCGTCACGGCTCTTGTAGATGGTGGCGTCCTGCTCGTACTTCTCGCCGAGAGCGAACAGCTGGTCCGGGTTGATGTTGGGGATGAGGACGGACTTCTCGCCGACACCTTCCCACTTGCCCCGAATCGGGACCACCTTGCGGTAACCCATCTTCTGGAGGTCAGCGGTGAGCTGCCCGTGGCGCTTCTGGTTCTGGTGCTTCGAGAACGACCCATAGGCCGAGACGACCCCGAAGGACCCACCCTTGTCCATCAGCACCTTAAACTGGTTCTGGCGAAGGGCGACCTTGCACTGAGCTTCGATCTTACGTCGAAGCCATCGACGGGCGACTCGTTGAGCGTGAGGATTCATGTCCTACTTGGCCTTCGACATCTGTTCTTCGAGCCACTTGATGGCCACCTTCTTGCCGTTCTTGTACCCACCGCCGACCACCGCACTGGGGGCGATAACTCCGCCCTTCACTTCCTTGAGTACCGCAGCGTAGTACGCCTTCGTTCTTTCCCCGTGCTTCTTCGCCAGGTCGCGCAGTTTGCCCTGCGACTCTAGCTTGGACAGGACACGAGCCGTCCTCTGGAGGATCGGCACCAGGTGCTTGCGCAGCTCGGGATGTTCGTTGGCCAACTTGATGGTTGCTCGTCGCAGATTACTCACTGGAATCTCCTGCTGGGATGAGTTGCCCTCGCCGGCATAACGCCAGTTCCGTTTGGCCGTCTCGGGATCTTCCCCAACACGGTTGGCATAGAAGTAGAAGGGGTTGAGATTCTTCTTCGTAGTGAACGCTTGAACAGCGGCGTCGGCACCAGAGGCCGAAACTACAGCATGGTAGTCGTCCATGGCGCCGAAGATACGCCGATATACACCCTCGGGCCACTGGACACGCCGGTCATTGACCCGAACCTCCCACTTCTGGGCCGCCAGAACCCCCGCCATCTTCTGAACCTGGTTCGGCGCTCGTCGTAGATTCATCATCTTCCCTCGGAAGCAGATTTCTCAGGTTTTCACGTAGATGTAGGAGGCCACCTGAATCCCCTTGCCGGTAACCGCCATACCAACAAACACGGTCCCCCAGGCGTATTCGGATTTTCGGTCGCCAAACTCGCCGTGCGGGAAAACCCGCCAGATGGCCTCGTAGCCATACTTGTAGGGTGGAGGCAGCATCACAGCCTTGTCCACGGTGTCAAACTGGATCTTCGAGAAATCGAAGTAGGACAGGACGAACCCACCCTCTTTCTTCATGGCGCTCATGATGCGGCGGGGTGTGACCACCGATTCTGGTTTGTTGAACGTCGGGGTCTTGAATCCGCCCGCCTTCTTGGTCAGCGTGGCCGTCCGTTGCAGAAGCGGCACGAGAACTTTCCGGAATTCCGGGTGTTCTTGGGCCAACTTGAACACGGCACGTCGTAGTGGTAGCATGGCGGTCCCTCCTGTCTGTCAACTACCTGGAGGTATAGGGAGACTATCGACAGAGACGGCACCGGCTCCGGTAGGTATGATAACCTGTTGGACGTTCAATCGCTGGAACGACACGGTGAACACATGAAAGGCGGGACCCACCTATACATAGCACAAATGGACAAGACCGGTGCCTTCAAGGTAGGGCGGTCCAAAGACCCACGGGCACGGCTGAAACAACTCCAGACAGGCTGCCCCCACACCATCAGACTCGTCCTGACAGCCAAAAACCAAGGCCACCTGGAAAAACAAGTCCACCAACAGATGCAGCAATACAGAACCCGGATGTACACCGGGGAATGGTTCCACGAGAGTGGCTGGGGAGATCTACCCGACTGGCTCTACGAACAAATCCCAGAACATGTGCTAGAATGGGTCAATACAGACTGGTGGCGGGACGAACACCCAACCGACTTCCCCTGAGTCTACCGACAAAACGACCCGATACGGACATGTGACGGGGAGTGGCCGGCCAATAGAATCTGAGAAACTGGGAGTGGGTTGACCTTACGCCCGCCGGGACATGCTCTTCAATGCCTCGATGGCACCCCGGATCTTGGAGTGGTCCACTTCCCTTTTCAACTGGCCACCGAGAGACATCCCTTCAGGGTATTTCAGATACCCCTGAAGGCCATCCAAGACAATCTTCGTCTCTCTGGGGGGAAGAGGTTGGCCATCTTGGAGTGCCTCTCGAACAGCATTGTTTGGCCGTGCACCACCGCCACCCATTGTGTAGACGAACCGACCCAATTCAGCGTCGTTTCGGAACCGATATGCAGCAGCATCCTTCTGCAGCAATGGCACAAGCAGCGGACGGAACTCAGGGTTGGCTTGGGCCAGCTTGATCACGTCGGCACGTAGTGAATGCGACATCTTACCCCCCAAGTGCTTTCTGAAGAGCCTTGAACCGACCCTTTGCCAAATACAAACCATGTACCAAAGCGTTTGGGTTGGGCATTTCCTGGACACGCTCGAAACCTAACTCCTTTGCCATGTCCTTGGCAGCCTGACCCTTCTTATCCCCCCCCGGAGCGTCTTGCCACTCAGTCCGAAGAGCCTTAACCTTCGTCAAAGCTTTGGAAAGCGTCTCATCACTTTTGAAAGCACCCGCAGGCATTGTCCGTAGAGCTGTCGATACGTCGGTCTGATCGGAATAAGACTTGTCCCCGAACACGTCCCGGGCAATATCCTTTGCCGCACCATACCCAAGACCCTTGGCCTTCTCGGGCTTCTCTTCTTTGCCCTTTTCAGGTTTCTTGGGCTTCTCTTCTTTGCCCTTGTTCAGAACTTTGCGTTCCCATTCGTCTTTGCCGAGAGGCTTCTCGCCGTCTTTCTTCTTCTTGTCCACGTAGTCCTGGTACGACGGGGCTGCCGTTGCTTCCCGAAGGAGAGGCACCAAGTATCGACGGATACCGCCAGGGTTGTCGTGGGCCAGCTTGATTACGGCGTCTCGAAAACTCATGGGGAAACCCTCCTGTGTCAACTACCGAGAGGTATAGCCCGACTATCGGCTACGCTCAAGTCTTCTCTGGATCTTCTTGAATTCCCGGAAGGGGAGGGGAAACCAATCTCCCGTCTCTGGGTCATCGAATTCCAGCCAACAAACCCGATAGGCCATCCCAGAACGTTCCCATTCCCGAAAAGACTCCTTCACCGAACGGAAAACACGACTGACCTGTTGTCCGTTGTAATTGACACGCCAACGGGCACCTCTGGGAACGTAACCGGCTGTCCGACGGAGAATAGGCATCAGGTGTTTTCGGAGCTCCGGATACTCGCTGGCTAGTTTGATCACGTCTCGCCGTAACGGCATGGGGAAACCCTCCTGTACCAACTACCGAGAGGTATAGTCCGACTACCGGCAGAATGACCCGATACGGGACTTGACGGATTCAGAGTCGGCCTTCACTTCTGATTCCCAGATGACCAGGCAGGTGATACCGATTTCAGCGAAAGCGTCGATGAGCTCTTGTTCGTGCTCGAAGGGGGCCTTTCCGGTGAAGATGCGGGAATGCCAAAAATTCCCGAAGACCTCGACTACCTTAGTGACTCCCTTCTTGGGCTTCTTAGGGTCGGGGCCGGGTACGATGAAATCGGGGTTCTTGTGATGCCCTAACGCCGGAAGCCACCGCCAGAATGATCCATCTCCCATGAACATCAGAGTGGGAACCATCGAAGCTACCCGACGTTCCAAAAGGTTAGGACCCGGTCGCCGCATTTTCTCCAGATGTTGACGGGCGTACTCCCGGATCTTCATGGGATGAGATGGGATAGGGTCAGGAACAGCAATCCCCACTTTCTTCAAACAAGCCACGACAAAATCCACTGACCCGATGAAATGTTCCCATCCGTACCTATCGAGATTGGTCTGTCGGACTTTCTCTACGAATTCCGGCAACTGGAGAGGATGGTCTACACCATAGCGTTCCCGAAAGACAGCAACCGTCTTCTCCCAATTACCCTCAATCTGTGACGGAAACTCGACCCCATACCGCTCCTTCAAAACCGCCCGGACAATACCCTTGCCTTCGTCAGAAGCAAAGAAATGGGAACCCCAATTGGCCTCCATCGTCTCCAGTTGCTTGCGCCGGACTTCCGGGTCCATTGCCGTCCAAGGAACCCCATACCTATCCAGGTTGGTGACCTGCTGTTTTTTGAGCACTTCTGGTGAACAGGAAGGCGCCGGACCACCATACCTATCCTCACAGGTGGCTCGTATCTGTACCCGGATCTCGGGGGAAGCAAGTAGCTCATCGAAGCCATAACGCTCCAGGTTGGTAGCTCGGGTCTGTGCCCGAATCTCCGGAACCTGTTGTGGATTCGCGACACCGTGTTCCCGTTGCCAGTGTTCCCGAATCTTGTCTTTCACATCGTCCCGGGCGAAAGGATTATCCTGGCCCTTCAAGATAGGCCGTTTCCCCTCCAAGGATGCCTGCACCTTGTCGAACACTGCTGAGTCTCGACAGAACGGGTTCTCTGCCCCATAGCGCTCCTGATTGGTCTGTGCCCTCTTAGCATCCGCCTCAGGCGTTCTACGAGCATCCTCGACACCATATCGGGCAATACTAGTCTCCCTCCGACGGGCATTGGCCAGAACCTTCCTGTCTCGGCTTTGCCAGACATCACAAGTCCGGCGATGTCTCTTCATCTGGGTCAGACTTGTGGATTCGTGCCCACACAGGCATGGGGGCACCTTCGGAGAGGCTTCAGGATTACACTTGGACAGGTGGCGAGCGCTCAGCCGGCCACCTTTGAACTGGCGACCACAGTACGGACATGTGACAGGCATCGGGCACCTCCTGTCGAAAAAGGTGCCTGACCCGTGGTCA
>Ga0075115_10000109_pt1 | contig 38928 bp, 33 predicted proteins | sample AntAceMetag02UKH_FD_69785 | JGI IMG/M metagenome (GOLD analysis project Ga0075115, IMG submission 69785) | Saline lake microbial communities from Ace Lake, Antarctica - Antarctic Ace Lake Metagenome 02UKH | ecosystem: Environmental > Aquatic > Non-marine Saline and Alkaline > Saline | place... | reverse complement strand
TCTGCTGTAAGAAAACAGCATCAAGATATTCTGATTTAAGATAAACAACAAAGTCATCAATAGAAGTACCCTCTTCTCCAACAACTTTCATCATCTGATTTACTTCTTCACCTCGAAATAATATGTTTTGGGCTAAATCTATCTTTTCAGCCTCAATAACACTTGAATATTTTGTCCAACTTTCAAGAGGATCTATAGCAGGATATTTTCTTGCATCCGATCTTTCTCTGGATAAGCCGTGAAAAGCTCCAACAACTTTGAGGGTTGCCTGTGTTACCGGTTCCTCAAAATTTCCGCCGGCAGGGCTTACTGTGCCGCCGATAGTAACAGAACCAGTACTTCCGTCAAACAATCTTACTAATCCGGCTCTTTCATAGAAACTTGCAATTGTAGACTCCAAATATGCAGGAAATGCTTCTTCACCAGGTATCTCTTCAAGGCGACCTGACATTTCACGCATAGCTTGTGCCCATCGTGAAGTAGAATCTGCAAGAAGAAGTACATTGAGTCCCATTTGCCGATAATACTCAGCAATAGTAACTGCCGTATATACTGAAGCCTCACGTGCTGCAACCGGCATTGAACTGGTATTACAAATAATAATAGTTCTTTCCATCAGGGATTTACCGGTTCGTGGATCAGTCAGTTCCGGAAATTCAATAAGAGTATCTACAACTTCTCCTGCACGCTCTCCGCATGCAGCTATAATTACTATATCTACTTCTGCTTTTTTACTTGTTGCTTGCTGTAATACGGTCTTCCCCGCTCCAAAAGGACCTGGAATACAATATGTACCACCAAGTGCAACCGGCAAAAATGTATCAACAATACGAATTTTAGTGATCATTGGATCAACAGGTTTTAATCTTTCTTCATAGTTTAGAATAGGTTTTTTAATCGGCCATTTAAATACCATTGTAACAGAGTGATCTATGCCATGTGGATCTGTTAACACAGCAATTTCAGCATAAGCAGAATATAAACCTTTTGGAAGAATTTTCTTAACGGTGAATTCTTCCTGAGCAAACCCGAAAGGAACCATGATTTTATGCTGGAAAATTCCCTCAGGGACTACTCCAAGAGTATTTGCGGGTTTAACAATATCACCAGCTTCAACCTGTGGTGTAAATTCCCAATCCTTATCAGGTATTGCATTCATATAGATCCCACGCTGAAGGAAAAAACCACATTTTTCTGCCAGATCCGGGAGTGGATTCTGCAGTCCATCGTATATCTGACGCAGAAGTCCCGGCCCCAAATCTACACTAAGCAGATCCCCGGTAAATTCAACGACATCGCCGACACCGATTCCGTTTGTCATTTCAAAAACCTGCATAGCTGCCTGATTACCATTTATTCTGATAACCTCAGCTTTGAGTCTCTTTTTACCTAGAATTATATAACCAACTTCATTTTGTGAGATATTTCCTGAAAATTTCACAGTTGCCATATTCCCGTTAATTCCGACTATTTTTCCGATATTCATATAGTACAACTCCAAATTGTTACTTTTCTTTTTGCAATATACATGAGCTAATTTCATAAATCAAAGAATAAAACTTCGTTTTATAACGTTAAATTTTATAATCCGTAGCTTGTATATTCGAAAATATATGTTTAAAAGCTTCCAACCCCTGCTCCTTATTCTGAGCAGTATGTCTTTCAAGCAGTTGAATCTTTAAATAGTATGTTATAAGCATTACAAGATCAAAAAAATGATTTGTACAAAGTTCCTCAATAAAATCCCATTTCACAGAAAATAATAAGTTTTCAGCTTCAAGGGGATTAGATGCCTGCATCAATTGTTTAACAATATCTACACTGCCGGGTATTTGTCTAAATGATACAGAATACTCGTCAGAATCAATTCCCATTTTCTCAGCTCTTGAAGAGGCTAAATCAATATGCAAAGCAACAACAAAATTATTCCATAATTCAATTACTTTATGGTTGTCAGCATTCCCCGATCCATCAAAAACAGCTTCGTGCAAAATTTCCAGATCTTTATCTGAAATTTTTGAGCTGCATAATGAGATAAATTCTTTAGATGAAAAAGGTACTTCACTCTCTTTTTTCAACATAGGTAATGAAGCCGTAAAATAATAATAGCCAGGCAAAGTTATTCTCCTTTTCCTGCTGCTTGTATTAATAGTGCTTTGAGTTCAGGATTCAGAAACTTTCCAAGCATTTCAGCAAGAACTTCCGGTGTAACATTAAAATACCCGCCACCATCCTTATCAGCAAATCTAAATCCGCTTGAAAGATTCTTAACTGGTTTGAGTTCGTAACCTTTTTTAAGTTTTTCGCCTATGTCAGATAAAAGAATTTTCTGAACGTTTTTAAGGCTTTCTTCAGGTAATTGAATTACTTCATTTTTTCCTGAGGCTAAATCTGAGGTAATTAATATTTTTATTAATTCAGCCAGGACATCTTCTTTTTTCAGTTCAAGTTCCAATCGTTCCTGCATAAGCATTGTAAAAATGGCTGTGATATTTTTCTGAAGTGACAGAAGAAGATCCCTTGATGCTTGTGTAATAGAAGAAATACTGCTCTGCTCTTTCATTGCTGAAGTCTTTTCGGCTTCTCTAACTAGCACTGCAGCTTTTTTTCGTGCATCAGTAATGATCGATTCTGCTTTATCATTTGCAGATTGAATGATTAAATCTGCTTTCTGTTCAGCAGATTCAATCCCTTCCTTTTTTATAGATTCAATTAATTCCTGTAATTTTATTTCCATGCTTTTCCTCATGATTTTGTCAAAATATTAACCATACCTTTTTACTATAGAACTAAGCATCTATACAAGGCTTATACTATACATCAATTTAGATATATGAATGTTTTCCCATACCCGCCATCTTCCGGTCGTGCAAATTCAAAATGATCAATTATTTTTAATTCTTTAAGATATTCATGAATTCCTCTTTGGAGAATTCCATCACCCTTTCCATGAATTACAGAAAATTTCAGCATGTTATGCATAAGAGCATTATCAATTTGTTTTTGCAGTACATCTAAAGCTTCCTGTAACGTATTTCCACGAACGTCCAGACTAAATACTGGTTTTGAGGAAGAAAAGGAACCTGCGGAGAATTGAAAACTGGGTTTAGTAATTTTTTTGCTCTTACTATTTTCAGACATAGGAGACATTGCACTTTCAGGAAATGTAATCTTCATGGAGTCTACAAGAACTACCCAATACCCTTTTTTTTCCCGACGTATAATTTCACCCTCTTTTCGGGCAGTACCTACCCGGACTCTCATACCCTGCTGAAACACAAAATTTCCGACCGGGTTAAAAGAGTCTTTCTCAACTTGCAGTTCTTTTTTTTCTGATTCAATTTTCTGATCCAGATCATGGATAAATGCTTTTACCTTTTTAGTTTTTTCACGGGTTATTTCCCCTTCCTTTAGTTCCCGGACAAGATTTTCAAGCATTTTCTTTGTAGAATTTGCAAATTTACCAAATTCGGAGAGTTCAGCATTTTTTCGTATATATTCCAGTTGTTTAACCTGCAGAACTTTCAGATCATAATTTCTAATTTTTTCCTGCAAATTTTTCTTTTTCCCAAGAATTTCCTGCAGCACTTTTTCCTGATCACGTTTCTTTTCCTCAAGTCCCTTAATAATAGTACTTATTTTAACCGTTTCATCTGTTAAATAAGACTTTGCGGTTCTGGTAATAATTTTCGGCATAGCCATTCTCTCGGCTGTTTCTATTGCATAGCTTTCACCGGGAAGTCCTGAAATAACACGGTATGTCGGTACATTATTTTTCTCATCAAATTCCATAGAAGCATTAATGATGCTTTTAGCTGCATAAGCATACTGTTTTAATACAGAATGATGGCTCGTAATCAGAGTAATCCTGGCTTTTTCAGCAGAATATTCCAGGATTGATCTTGCAAGCGCCGAACCCTCTACAGGATCAGTTCCTGATCCCAGCTCATCAAAAATAAGAAGCGACTGTGGGAAAGCAGCTACTTCATGAAGTATTTCACTTATATGCTTCATATGCCCGGAAAATGTTGATAATTCTTCTTCAATAGATTGTTCATCACCAATATCTGTAAAAATCCTGTGAAATAGAGGAAGCTCACATCCTTCTGCTGCAGGAATATACATTCCAAATTGGTTCATGAGTATAAGCAAGCCGATAGTTTTCAATGTTACAGTTTTTCCACCTGCATTCGGTCCTGACATAATCATTGTCTTAATATCAGTGTCTAATTCAATATCTATAGGGACTGCTTTCTCATGAAGCAGCGGGTGTCTGGCACTCTTTAGAATAAGACCCTGATCAGTGAAATTTGCTTGCACACATCTATTTTTTTCTGCATATCCAGCTTTTGCTAAATACATATCCATTTCACCAATTACATTCATAACATTTTGGAGATCCAGAAGATGTTCTCTCACTTTTTTGGTTAATTCACGATATATTTTTTGAATCTCTATAAGAATCTGCTGTTCTGAAAGGGTAACATTATTATTCTTTTCAACTAAATCATATGGTTCTATAAAAAGAGTTGCGCCGGTGCTGGATGTGCCGTGCATAACACCCTTTAATGAGCTCTTCTCACTACTTTTTAAAGGAAGAACAATCCTTCCATCCCGAAAAACTGCCTGTTCGCCCTGAATCTTATTTGATTGAGAGTTCTTAACATAGTGATCAGTAGTAATTCCACGCTCCTTTCTTGCACGCTCAAAAGCTAAAATAAAGGGGCGTAGCTTGGGGTGATTTTCCTTAACAATACCAGGACTTTCCAGATCTCTAAGTATCGTACTCTCCAATATACGCAAATCAGGTATATTTTCCAATAAATTTGCAGTCTGGACTGGAAAGTAATTCTCTGATGAGGAATAATATTCTTTAAGTTTAAAAGAAGAATTTAGGTAGATTCCAATATTATAGAGTTCAGAACCATCGAGAGCAGCACCCTCAACCTTTACCTTCAACATACTGTCATTTATTTCAGGGAAATAGAGGCTTGGATTATTCCCTTTTCCCGCACGAATAGAAAAAATTTCAGAAAGAAACTTCTGTTGATAACGAAGGTGATTTTCATCAATAATGAATTCCCCTTGTAAAAGACGCTCCTTCCCTTCACTTGATATAGCTAATGAGGCGAGTTCATTAATGATTTTATCAAATTCCAAATCATGCAGCGTCCTGGGAGACATTTGTGTAAACACTTTGGTTTTTTCATTAATTTCTTTAATAGACACCGATCCGCTCCTCAATAGAGTCCAATATTCTTAAATAACTTTCATATCTGTCACTTAGGATATTTCCTTCAGAAACTGCGTTTATAACTGCACAATCAGGTTCGTTTCGATGAAGACACGGTTGAAAACTACATGCTTTCTGCCGTGTTGAGATTTCGGGAAAGTATCCTCCAAGTTCATATAAATCCATCAGTGAGACCTGCAGCTCTCTTACTCCCGGAGTATCTATTAAAGTAATATCACCGTGTGACAACATAACTGCAAAATTCGTTATATGCCGTCCGCGGTTGTGTTTATCAGAAATTTCTCCGGTTTTCTGTTCTATCGAAGGCAATAACTTATTAATAAGCGTAGATTTTCCCACACCGGACTGCCCAACTACTGCAACAGATTTACCTTTAAAATAGGTCTTAAGTTCATCTACACCTTCCCCGGTCTGCGCAGAAACGGTAAAGATCGTAAATCCAAGCTCCTGATAGTGATTAAATCTTTTTTCCGCTTCTCTTGAAATGGGAATATCACATTTATTCATAACTATGACAATGGGAATATTTCCGGCACATACAATAACTCTATCAATAAATCTTGGTCTGAACGGAGGATTGTCCGGAGATACAATACATACTACTTCATTAATATTTGCCGCCAATACCTGAGGTAAGTTTTTTTTCATATTCCATCGTATAAAAGCATTTTCTCTAAATTCTCTTTCAATTATTAGACCGTCAGATGTCCCGTAGGTTGTGATTTTTACACGATCACCCGGGGCAAGAGGATTGTAAGCTTTTCCAGTCTCTTTGAGTACTTTCCCTTTAATTCTACAGAGAATTTCTTCATCGTCAGTGAGAACTGTATAGATATTATTTATACCTTTTATAATTATTCCAGTCTTTTGATCCATATAAGTTGTAATTTACATCCATTCAAGGGTATTGACAACCTTATGTTTTTAATTACTTTGTATATATGTTTGATTTTATAAGATGTGATCATGCTCAATGCGATAATTTCTCAATAACAAATAGAGATAAATGTTATTTGCACGCTGCTGATAAAGAATTTTTACATCAGCAGTTGGTTCATTCATTAACTACAAAAAAAGAACTTGGATCATTTTGTCTTACACACAGTCCATTTGTTGATCTTGAATTAACGGGGTGTAAATTGTATGCCTGTAAATTTTCACATAGTACTTTCACTAATGTTAATTTCAATAAATCTTATATACAACTATCCTTTTTTGAGTTCTCAACATTCATTAACTGTACTTTTGAAAATATTACAAGTAAATATTCGGTATTTGCCGGATCAGTTTTTGAAAACTGTTCATTTTCCGGTTCAGATATACTTCACTCCAATTTTGGCGGAATAGATGCAGCAAACTCAAATTTTGATGATTCAGATCTATATTTTACAAATTTTTCCAACTCTAAGCTAAACTCGGTATCTTTTAAGGATTGCAACTTAAAGAAAACTGATTTTTATCTTTCTGAAAGAAATGAAGTAAGTTTTAAATACTCAAATTTTGAAGAAGCAACATTTATCAGGGAGGACCAGCAGTGAAAATATTTTTTCATTTCTCTGTTATTGGTTTCTCAAACACCTACTTAATTGGCAATACGGGTGGCGGAGATGCTATTCTCATTGATCCAGGTCATATGGATATTGAGCTTCTCAAATTAATAGAGGAGAATAATTTTTATATAAAGCATATCCTTTTCACTCACCGACATCCTTCGCACACTGAAGGACTTCGGACCCTTATGAAAATTTATGATTCAGATATATATGCAAACACTCCTTTCATCATGGATTTTAAAGTAAAAACTCTTTCAGATGGATCCTCAATCACACTTTCAGAAATTCCGGTTTCAGCGATGTTAATTCCTGGACATTCTTCTGATTCACTCGTATACAAAATACAGGATGCTCTTTTTACCGGAGATGTGCTTATGTCAGGAAAAATTGGATCAACTACTTCGTCACTTTCAAGATCTCTGTTAATAAGATCCATTCATGAAAAAATATTACCACTTAATGATAAAACCCTTATTTTTCCTGGACATGGTGCACCCACAACTTTATGTGTTGAAAAAAAGATTAACCCAATCCTGAAACCTAAGTAACACTTGCTGTATATTCGGTATTGAAAGATATTTATATCTGCGATTGCAAAAAAGAATCAATAATCATTTTAAATCTTCCCGGTAATGGCGCAATGAACTTTCTGTATTTTTTTTCACCTGGTAAAACAATTGATAATGATAATGCATGAAGCATTAGTGATACAGGAAGTGTATTGGTATCTTTTCTACTATAAATTGGATCACCTAAAATTGGATGCCCTATACTTCTCATATGCACCCGTAACTGGTGTGTGCGTCCGGTTCCAAGAATAAGACGAATGAGGGAGTACGAAACACCGGTTTTAAGCGTGAATGATCTTAAAACCTCATAATCAGAATTTGCTGGTTTTCCCCTTGCCGGGTCATCTGTACAACAGAATTTTTTTCTGTTGCGTGGATCTCTTATAATTCTATTCTTAATAGAACCTTTTTCTGTTAAAGGGACACCTTTAATTAAAGCTATATAAATTTTTTTAGTTTTCCTGTTTTTAAACTGACTGGAAAGAAAATCATGTGCAATTATATTTTTTGAGGTTATCATAACACCTGATGTGTCTTTATCAAGTCTATGCACAATCCCCGGTCTGAAATTTTCATTACCGGTTTCAAGTTTACCTGCATAATACATAAGACCATTTGCAACAGTACCCTCCCAATTTCCTGCAGCAGGATGAACGACCATCCCCTGCTCTTTATTTAAAACAATTACATTTTGATCTTCAAATAAAAAATGTAAATTAATTTTCTGTGGTTTAACATCTGTAGCAGGTAATTTTTTGCAGTGGAACGTTATCGCATCTCCGCTATTTATTTTTTTACTTTTTTTAACCAACTTATCGTTAACAAGTAGATGAGATTCTTCTGCACCGATCCTGCTGCGGGAAAATTCAGGCATCATTTCAGAGATAAAATAATCGATTCTTTTAGTTACTAATTCATCATCAGAAAAATTAGCTATAAAAGTATATGTTTCATATTCATCAAGATTTATTTCACTCATTCTGCAGCTCACCCAGCATAAAATCTATAATAACAATACCCAATGATACTGCTGCCGATATGCCAATTCGAAAAAGATAATCAACATTATCAAGTGATCCTGAAGAATTAACAGTAAAAATATTAGCAGCAAGAGTAACGGCACCAAAAGTTAACGGCAGTGATCCTATAAAAAGTGATTCAGCCCTGCGCACTTTATGCAGCCAGTCAGGAAATTCATTATACTTATACAGTTCATAGGACACCTCATTAGAATCTACTGCAGATGATGATTCTGCATAAAGAGAATTTAAAAATAGTGATAATAAAATAGCTATAATTACTAATTTCTCCAAAATATTTCTTATCTTCATTCTAGGTTTGCCTCGCACCAAAAATTGCAGTACCAACTCTTATTAATGTAGAGCCTTCTTCAACTGCAATAATCCAGTCACCACTCATCCCCATGGAAAGAACATCAATTTGAAGACCCTTAAAACCAGCTTTTACTTTATCGAATGTATTTTTTAATGAACTAAATACTTTTCTCGTTGATTCTTCATCAGATCCCAATGGACCCATCGTCATCAAACCTCTAACACGTATATGGGAAAAACTCTGAGACATTTCCATTGCAGAAATAACTTCCAATTCAGATGCAAAACCGAATTTAGCAGATTCTCCCGAACCATTCACTTCAATAAGAATTTGTATAACTTTATCTAATTTCTCTGCTGAATGATTTATTTTCTGCAGCAGCTTTATTGAATCTACTGAATCTATCCAGTTAAATAATTCAACAGCCTTTGCTACTTTATTACTTTGCAGGTGACCAATTAAGTGAAGATTCGCAGCTTCAGGAATATCATTGTATTTACTAAATGCTTCCTGCACCCGATTTTCTCCAAAACAGGTTATCCCGGCTGCTGAAGCCTGCAGGACAGAATCTTTACCATGATTTTTTGTAACTGCCATAAGAGTTATTTCATTAGGCTCTCTTCCTGATTTAAAAGCAGGCTTAACTAAAGATTTTTTTAAAGTTTCAATATTTTTTTCTATAGACATATTTCTCTCTGTTCTGATTATTTATTCATTAAGAATATATTCCGGGTCAATCCAACCCTATAATACCACATCCGTATGCAAATACAATTATTTTACTATTTTGAGCAGTTAACTTTATGAAAATCAGTAAAGCAAAAAAAAACCGGAAAATAATTCCGGTCGTTATACTGAAAATTCAGCATAGTAGTGGGCAATGACGGGCTTGAACCGCCGACATCCTGCTTGTAAGGCAGGCGCTCTCCCAACTGAGCTAATCACCCGAACATTGAATAAATCAATTAACGAATCGTAACATAGCATGGTCAGCATATTTTTGTCAATATATTATTATAAGGTTATTTTTAAAATTGTTCCACTTTAAATATGAATTTTTCAGTATTTCTCTCTTTATCCACAGATAAAACTATGATATTATCAGCGCCGGAATATACTGGTTTTTTATTTATCTAAAATTGGGATTCTCTCAAAACTGAAAAGACGATAACCAAAGGCTGTTTGGTCTATTTATAAAACAGACTAAACTATTTGTGCGAAATCAGGTAGAAATTAACATGAGGATTCTTTATGTCTAAACAGAATTTAAGAAATATCGGCATTATGGCTCATATAGATGCCGGTAAAACCACTACTACTGAAAGAATACTTTTCTATACAGGAAAGAGCCATAGAATCGGTGAAGTAGATAATGGTGAAGCAACAATGGATTGGATGGAACAGGAACAAAACCGGGGAATTACAATAACCTCTGCCGCAACCTCCTGCTTTTGGAAAGATATCCAGATTAACATAATTGATACACCTGGGCATGTAGATTTCACTGCAGAAGTCGAACGTTCGCTGAGAGTTCTCGATGGTGCTGTAGCAGTTTTTTGTGCAGTTGGGGGTGTTGAACCACAGTCTGAAACTGTTTGGAATCAAGCTGATACTTATAATATTCCCCGTATTGCTTATATAAATAAGATGGATAGACTTGGTGCCGATTTTTATGCCGTTGTTGAGGAGATGAAAACCAAGCTTAATGCTGAGCCTCTCCCTCTCTACCTTCCTCATGGTTCAGAGTCAGATTTTTCAGGTATTATTGATATTATGAAAATGCAGAAAATTGAGTTTGAAGCAACTTCTTTTGGTAGTGAACTGCACTATATACCCATACCGGAAGAGTTGTTTGAAACAGCAAAGAAATGGCATGATCATTTAATTGATTTACTCTCAAACTATTCTGATGAAATTATGGAACTTTACCTTGAAGGTGGTGAAATCCCAACAAATCTCATCAAAGAAATAATTCGTAAAGTAACACTTTCAAGAAAATGCATTCCGGTATTTGTTGGTGCATCATTAAAAAATATAGGTGTTCAAACTTTATTGGATGGGATTATTGATTACCTTCCATCTCCACTTGATATTCCGGTGATCACTGGTCTTACTGTTAAAAATGAGCATCCGGTTGAGGTGAAACATGATATTTCAGGTCCACCCCTTGCGCTTGTTTTCAAAATACAAAACGATCGTGAATCAGGACCACTCTGCTTTTTCCGGGTATATTCCGGATCAATAAAAAAAGGTACCGCAGTTTTCAATATTTCAAAAAGAAAACGGGAACGAATCAACAGACTCTTTCGGATGCATTCAAACAAACCGGAAAATGTCGATGCAATAGAATCCGGTGATATTGGGGTAGCCGTTGGTTTTAAATTTGCACAAACCGGGGATACTATTGGATCAGAGGGTTCTCAAATTCTGCTGGAAAGTATGACATTCCCTGAACCGGTAATTTCGGTTGCTATAGAGCCAAAAACACTTTCTGATCAGGATAAACTTAAAAAAGCCCTTGAAATACTATCTTGTGAGGATCCTACATTTGTGTATAAAGACAATCCTGATACAGGACAGCTTATTATATCTGGAATGGGAGAGCTGCATTTAGATGTTCTGGTAACCAGAATAACAAAAGAGATGAAAGTTGAAGCCCGCATTGGAAATCCGCAGGTAACTTATCGTGAGTCAATTACAGATCAGATTACCCATAATGAAAAATTTTCTAAAATATTATCAGGAAAAGAGAATAAAGCCGATATTACTCTTCGTCTTACCCCGCTGCCGACGGGAAGCGGGAATGAATTTGTATCATTGGTTTCAAAAAATATCTTACCGAAAGAGTTTCAGGATGCAGTAGCAAGAGGTATAAATAATGCATTTCTTACAGGGATTCGTTATGGATACCCAATTTACGATGTAAAAGTTGAACTTATAAAGAGCGATTATAATGAACTTGTTGCTTCAGAATTCGCTTATGAAGCAGCAGCCGTTCATGGCTTTGATAATGCAGCCAAAGATGCAGGACCTGTGCTCCTTGAACCCATCATGAAAGTAGTAATTATGTGTCCTACAACAAATATTGGTGATGTAATGAGTCACCTTTCAATGAAAAGCGGAATTGTTGAGAGTTTGGAAAGCAAGCCTACTCTGGATCATATAACAGCAAAAGTTCCTTTAGTTAATATGTTCGGATACGCCACAGCATTAAGAAATCTCACTCAGGGACGCGCATCATTTGCTATGGAGTTTTCACACTTTGACAAAAAAGAGGGTGAACTTTTCGGCTAATAAAGCGTTTTTCTATTTTTTTTGTTTCTGATCACCGTACAAGTGAGAATCTTTTATTGACAGAAACCCATACCCGTTTTACAGTAGTTTATTGCTGATAGTATTATCAATACTCATTCAGGGATTAACTGATTGCAAATAAACAGATTAAAGAATCGGTATAAGCATGTTAGTTACAATAATTACATTTTAATGGAGGTATTATGAGTTTAACCAGCGCTGAAATCAGAAATATTGCTATCGTCGGACACAACGGCACTGGGAAGACCACACTATTGGAACATATTCTTTCCAATGGCGGGGTGATTTCCCGGGCTGAGTCCATTGATACAGGGAAAACGGTCAGTGATTATACTGATGAGGAGATTGATAAAAGAATATCAATCCATGCTTCACTTTCCAGTATCGAATGGGACAATAAAATGATGAATTTTATTGATACCCCGGGAACCGCAGACTTTGTTGGTGAAGTTGTCTCGTCTTTTCGAGCCTCAGAATCTGCTATAATGGTTATAGATGCACGTTCAGGTGTGCAGATTGAAACAATTAAACTATGGCGAAAGCTTAATACAAGAAATATGCCTCGTATAGTTTTTATTAACAAAATGGATCGTGACAGAGCTGATTTTCAAAACACATTTTCAGATATTGAATCTCGATTCAGCAAACCGTGTGTACCTGTTTCTATACCTATTGGTAGTGGAGAGGATTATCAGGGTGTAATAAACCTTATAGAGAATAAAGCGTATTTAGTTTCAGAGACAAAAGCCTCTGAAATTCCTGATGGTATGAAAGATACTGTTGAAGAGTTTCGTCTTACCCTTATTGAAGCAGCTGCCGAGGGAGAAGATTCTTTAATGGAGAAATATTTTGATGAAGGAACACTTACTCCTGAAGATATAAGATTAGGGTTAATTTCCGGACTTAGAGAAAATCGTATTGTTCCAATTCTTTGCGGAAGTGCAGAAAAAGATAATGGAATTGTATCTTTAGTAAACTTTCTTTCATTTGCTGCCCCACCACCATCAATGATTGCCGAAAAGGCCATTGATGCCAAGGGAAATGAAGTTCCTGTTCCGGTGAGTACCGATGGAAGTATTTCAGCTTTTTCATTTAAATCTACCATTGATCAGTTTTCCGGAAAACTCTCTTTTATTAAAGTAGTAACTGGAATAATTACTGGTGATGCAGAACTGCAGAATCCGAATATCGGCAAAAAAGAGAAACCAGGCAAACTGTATAAATCAATTGGAAAAAAACTAATTGAAGTGAAAGAACTGATTGCAGGTGATATAGGAATAATAGCAAAATCTACAAACCTTCACACAAATAATACATTATGTTCATCTGACATTCAGTATACTTTTTCTGTGCTGGCATTGCCCCATCCAATTCATGCATTAACTATATCCGCAGCTGACAAAAAATCTGAGGATAAAATGAATGAAGCTCTTCACAAAGTGACAGAAGAGGATTTAACTTTTCAGGTTAATTTTAATAAAGAGACTAAAGAAAATGTTGTTTCAGGTATGGGAGAGCTTCATATCAATATGATACTTGAAAGAATCAAAGAAAAACAGAAAATAAACATTAATACAAAAATACCTAAAATTGCCTATAGAGAAACAATTACAAAATCATCTGAAGCTGAATATACTCACAAGAAGCAGTCTGGTGGTCATGGCCAGTATGGGCGGGTAACTATTAGTATTAAACCTCTTCCCCGAGGTGAATATTTCTCTTTTAAGAATGCAATTAAAGGTGGTGCAATTTCTAAAGGATATATGCCGGGTATAGAAAAAGGTTTGAATGAAGCAATGACTGAAGGTTATTTAGCTGGTTTTCCTCTTGTTGATATTGGGGTGTCAGTTATTGATGGAAAAGAACACCCTGTAGACAGTTCTGAAATGGCTTTTAAACTTGCTGGTAAGGGAGCCCTGAAAACTGCAATGGCTAAGGCCAATGTAGTTCTTTTGGAACCTGTTATGAAATTAGAAGTTTTTATTGAGGATCAATATTTAGGAGATATTCTATCTGACTTAAGCGGAAAACGTGGTCGTGTTCAGGGTCAGGAAGATATTGGAGGTGGGTTAACCCTTGTACAGGCAAGAGTACCTCAAGGTGAAATGCTGAAATATGCAATTGATCTAAAATCATTAACTTCCGGCACTGGTTCTTTTGAACTGGAATTTGATCATTACGAAGTTGCAACGGGAAAAGTTGTTGAAGATGTAATTAAACAATCACAATTGGAAAATGAATAACATTTTAATATGTATAAGTCCGGGAGTTTTAACTTCCGGACTTATTTGTCTCTTTTTTAACCCATATTTCGTGTATAGAGTGGTTTTTAGCAAGACCTTTCTGCTCAAATTTAGTTAGCGGTCTCCAGGCAACTGGATCACAATACCCATTTTTTGCACTATTTACTAAAGAATTTACTTTGTTAAACTCTTCCAACATCCATTCAGCATAGGGAGTCCAATCAGTTACTGCGTAGATATACCCACCAGGAATAAGCTTCTTCTGCATAATCTCTATAAAGTCCTTTTGCACTAATCTTCTCTTATTATGCTTTTTTTTATGCCATGGATCCGGGAAAAATATATGAAATCCAGTAATTGAATTGTCAGGAACCATCTCCTGAAGGACTTCTACTGCGTTAAAACGAATAATCCGTACATTGTCCAACTTTTTAGAATGAATTTCATGCAGCAGTTTCCCAACTCCTGATAAAAAAACTTCAATCCCAAGGTAATTATTTTTTGGGAAAGATGATGCAATTGAAGCAGTTGTTACACCCATTCCAAAACCAATTTCAATTATCAAAGGATTAGAATTGTTAAAAGTAGATTCAGTTTGCAATGGGCATGCTGAATTAAAAGGAATACAGTAAGTATCGCTGTATCTCTCTATAGCATTTTTCTGAAGTTTCGTTAAACGACCACCGCGCAATACAAAACTGCGAATATGTTTTTTATCATCAATAACAACATTCTGATTTAAATTCATTGTTTTACCTGTATTATTGAATTTTTCTCCACTTACAATAGTCGCTGCAGTTTTTCCAGTATAAACAAACTTTTATCCTTAAGGGAAACAGCATCAGTCTTCATGGTTAATATATTGGGGTGTTTTTGGTCAATTGATACGGCACCACTGCTTTCCCTAATCATATCAATTAATCTGTCGATAGATATATTTGCAACCCTTGAGAATTCAACTCTCACGGTGCCCTTAGACTCCCGTAGCTGATAAATAGCCAGCTTCTTGCATACTACCTTTATTTCTGCTATGAAAAGCAAATTCAGGACATCGTCAGGGATCGGACCAAACCGGTCTTCAAGTTCAGAAGTAAGCTGTTTCAATTCAATCTCTTTTTGAATAACCGCTATTTTACGGTATATTTTGAATTTAGTCCCGGGATCCAGAATATAGGTATCGGGTATAAATCCTGAATAATCAAGATCAAGGAAAACATCTTCTTCAATAGATTTCCCGGAATCTGTCATTTTACTAATAGTTTCATCAAGTATTCGCAGATACATATCAAGTCCAACAGCCTGCATTTGTCCGCTTTGTTCACGACCGAGTAAATTACCAGTTCCACGCATTTCCATATCTTTCAATGCAATTTTAAATCCGGAACCAAGTTCAGTATGTTCGGATAAAATTTTAAGCCGTTTCATTGCTATTTCAGAGAGTGCTTTCCTGTTCGGGTAATACAGATAGGCGAATGATTCTCTGTCTGATCTTCCCACACGCCCCCGAAGCTGGTAAAGCTGGCTTACTCCATAACGGTCTGCACGATCAATAATAATAGTGTTTACATTAGGAATATCTATACCATTCTCGATAATGGTTGTTGCAACAAGAACCTGAATTCCATTATGAACAAACACCCGCATTTTCTCTTCAAGTAATTCAGGATGCATTTGTCCATGGGCAAAATCAATACTAACTTCTGGAACAATTTCAGCCAACATACTGACTACACTATCAAGAGTCTCAATCCTGTTATGCAGATAAAAAACCTGTCCTCCCCTTTGGGTTTCGTGCAGTATCGCTTTTCTGATTTCGTCTTCATCAAATTCCTGTATTATGGTATTAATTGCTCTTCTCTGAAGTGGAGGAGTTGCCAATAAAGACATATCTCTTATTTTTAAAAGGGACATATAGAGCGTTCTTGGAATAGGTGTCGCTGAAAGTGCCAAACAGTCTACTGATGCCTTAATCTCTTTTATCTTTTCTTTATCTTTTACGCCGAATCGTTGCTCCTCATCGATTATGAGCAGCCCTAAATCTTTGTAACATACATCTTTCTGAATAATTCGGTGTGTCCCAATTATAATATCTATTTGCCCTTCCACTAATTTTTTCAGTATCTTTCTTTGATCTTTTTTTACCACAAGGCGTGACAGCATACCTACACGCATGGGAAATGATCCAATTCTTTCAGATATCGTATCATAATGCTGTTCGGCCAGAATGGTGGTTGGCGCCAATAAGGCAACCTGTTTTCCTGCCATTACAGCCTTAAATGCTGCTCTAATTGCTATTTCAGTTTTCCCGTACCCCACATCACCACAAATAAGTCTGTCCATGACCAGGGGTTGTTCCATATCACTTTTTACATCCTGAATACAGGAAATCTGATCATCTGTCTCATCGTATGGGAACATCGCTTCAAATTGTAGCTGCCAATCTGTATCTTTCGGAAAGGCGGTACCCTTTGCCTGCTTTCTTCGGGCATACAGATGAATTAATCTCTCTGCAAGATCTTCAGCACTTTTCTTTGCTCTTTTCTTTTTAGTTTCCCATGATGTTCCGCCCAATTTATCCAGTCGCGGTGCTGAACCATCTTTCCCAATATAGCGCTGGATTAAATTTGCCTGTTCAATAGGAATAAAAATATCTTCATTATCCGAGTATTCAATTTGAATATAATCACGCTCTTTCCCCAGCGCTTTAATTCTATCAATTTTTTTAAACTTTCCTATACCGTAATTTATATGTACAACATGATCTCCAGGATCAAGATCCACAAAAGTATCCAGAGGTGAAACTTTTGTATGATGTAAGGTCTTCAGGGATTTTTTCCGACGTCCAAAAATCTCATGGTCACAAATTGCAATTACACGATCTTCGGGGAGTGAAAAACCTTCACTTATCTCCAGAGGAAGAATCGATATTTTATCATCTTTAAGCATAAGTTGAAGACGCTGAGCCTGATTTATAGACCCAGAGAAGAGAGTAATACTGTAACCGTCACTTTTTAAAGCTTTTAATTCATTTTTAAAGTAGTTAAAATTCCCAAAATAGGATCTTGGACCCATGATAGTGTGTGTGTAAGCCTCTTTCTTCTGCCCTTTCAAGTCCTCAATAATCACAGTATTTTTGTGATTCTCTATGTATTTAGTATAAGAAAACAGGATATCATCGGGACGTTTTGCATTACGATCCTGGATAAAGGCTTCACGGAATAATTTTCTTGCTTCAAGTGTTATCGATTCATATGAAGCCTCTAATCTTTGTGCACCCATTAATATCACAAGATCATTTTGATCTATATAAGAGTTGATCGAACAATTTTGTATTTCTTTGATGTTTTCAGATTCACTTTGAAGGTATAAAGAGTACTCCTCCATAGTATTTAGTGTTTCCTGGCCAATCGGATCATAATTGCTTATTTTCTCAATAGTATCCCAGTCGATATAGATACGGATTGGATATTCTGAATCAAAGGGGTAAATATCCATTACTTCGCCCCGAACAGAAAACTCTCCAGGCATCGTTGTTGCAGGAACCCGAAGAAGTCCTATTGAGGTAAGACTATTTGCAAAGTCAGCTGCATTAAAAGTATCTCCTGTTTTTATACAGACTTTTGAATCATTAATAAATTCTGGAGATGGTACAGGTGTGGAGAAGGCTCTTAAAGAGGTAATTACTACTGTCTTTTTCAAATTCTGGATCTCGGAAAATGTATTGATTCTTTTATAGGTACTTGAATCATGAACTTCATCAGAATATAGTTTTAGCCCTGTTGCCTCAATTCTTATCAGTTTACACGCTAAAACGGTGAGATTTTTCATCATGCTTGCAGCTTCTTCTTCAGTTGGTAGTACAACCCAGGTTTTCTGTTTACTTTTTTCTAAAGAAAGCTTCGTAAAAGCGGCAAGAACAAGACCTTCCAGTCCCTCGGTATAAATAGGGAAATTGCTGCCTTCCTGAAAGGCCTGGAAAAAAGGAGTTTTCCTTATATATTTGTATAATTTCTTTTCTAATGCTGTTATCATAACCAGCAATAACCTATCATAGAGGAAGTCAGTAATCAATATGAAAGCATTTGACAAATTAGAAGAAGCGATAAAATTCTGTGGAAATTATGCGGTCAAACAACAAAGTCTGGTTACCAGAGATTATAAAAGTGATGGTTCTGTACTTACAGAAGCAGATATGTATATAGATTCATACTTAAAAAAAGTTATTACTGAAAATTTTCCTAATTCAGTTTTAATTACTGAGGAATCCGGAAAAGTTGAAAATAAACAGAAACAAAATACTGATTATTACTTTATACTTGATCCAATTGATGGAACAGATCTTTACAGCCAGGGAGCTCCAGGATGGTGTATAGCTTTAGGTCTTCTTGATAAAAACCTTGCCCCTTGCGGTTGTATGATTTTTGCTCCACGATGGGGGGTGGGCATAAAAGAGGGTTTGTTTTTCAGACTGGATCCTGAAGGAGTGCTTTTACTCAATCAGAAACCATTTATCTTAAAAAAACAAGATGCTGGTGTTAAGCAAATTGTTATGAGTTCAAATACTCACAGGTATCTGGATCTCAGCAGATTTACAGGTAAATGCAGGGTGTTTGGCAGTAGTATAATTCATCTTCTTGCCCCTGTTATTCATATTAAGATTGATTCAGCTGTTTGTACCTCAGGATATATCTGGGATATAGCTGCTGCACATAGCGTTTTACTCTATCTGGGATTAGTTTTGATTAAAACTGATGGAAGTGACTTCATCTATTCACAAAGCATGCTGAACGGGAATCCCAATACTGAAATTCTTTATGCCGGATCACGAGAGCAGTGTGAATACCTGAGAAAAATCTTTCACAATAGTTGATTATTCCACTAATTTACGCTGCTTCCATCTTCTAGCGAGATAGATAAATGGTGTATCAGCAGCTGCAACTACCCATTTAAGCAGGTAGGTAGTAAGTGCAATCTCCAACAGTATTTCAATAGAAAATACTCCTATAAAGGCTATACTGGTAAATAAGAGTGTATCAATAACCTGGCTCACCATTGTACTGGCATTATTTCTTAACCAGATATATTTAGCATCGGGTTTTCTTTTTTTCCAAAAATCATAAGCCCATATATCATGAAACTGTGAAAATCCAAAGGCAACTAAACTTGCTAATGCTATACGCGGCATCAAACTGAAAATTTCCTTCATACTGCTTTGGATAAAATCTGAATCTGCCGGAATAAACCAAATAGCTACATTCATAACAATTGTCATGGTTAAAAGCGAAAAGAAACCTATTGTAACAGCTTTTGCTGCCTCTTTTTTTGTATAATTTTCACTAAGAATATCAGTTACAAGAAAACTTGTAGCATACACAATATTACCCAAAGTTGCTTCTAAACCAAAAAGATTGATAGTTTTTGTAACTTGTATATTTGCAATTATTACTGAGATTGGAACCCAGATAAATAAACCTAATTTCCCCCAAATACGATAGCTTAACATTATAGCTGAGAAATTTATCAACAGCATTAATATCCAAAGTAATTCATTCATTCATTAGCACCTTATATATAAACTGATTGTTGCTCTTATTACTATTTTCAGCATTTACGATGATGGTATTTTCTGGATTACAGTGTAAAAACAATCTCATTTGTTCCAAAATTTCAATCCTGACAATAAAAACAATCAACCCTTTATATCTATTGACCAACTCTTTTGCAATACGTGCATAGCCAAAACCTTGTAATTCGGCTGGACCAAGTTCATCAATTAATAGAGCATTACAAATTTTTGATGCTGCAGTTATTTTTTCATTAGCCCAGGACAAAGCATCCAGATTCATATAGAATCTACCAACTTTTATACTTTTTTCGGTAGGTTTAACACTGGTAAGCAGTTCTTTCTCTTCATTTGTAAGAATATCAACAACTGAATAAAGGAACTTATTCTCATACCTTTTTGTATCATCTGATTTGGTGATCACACCTCCAATTTTGATATCTTTCCTTTTTAGTAAATCTATATATTCATAAGCTAAAGCCGTTTTTCCGCTTCCTCTATTTCCAGTTATAATAATAATTTTTTGTTTTTTCATTATGCAAAATTGTAAATGAATTATATTAATCTGTATAGTTCTCTTTCTACTTAACTTCATTATTGTTAGTCTATACAATAGATGAACCAGGCATACTTACGCAGTTATAGGAGTTTTGATATGGCAGACAAAAGAGATTCAAAAAGAGATGTTACATTATACGTTGGAGATAAAAAGATCCCGCTAAATCCTTTCATACAGGATATATTATCAGAAATAAATATTGCAGTAATTAACACGTTAAAGAAAGTTGTTGATACCGAATCAGTTCAAATAAAAATTTCTATTGATCCGCCTTCAATTTCCTGATACCTTTCATTTCACGAATGTGTTTCCAGCACTGATTAAAACATCTGCAATGCTTCATACGCTTTAGTTGAATCGTTTCGGTTTATGACAAAAGTAAGTTCATTCATGGTTGAAACCATTTCAAGGACATTAATATGTTCCCATGCAAGTTTTCTTACTGCTTCATAAATAACACCCGGCGTATAAAGAAAATCATCCAAAAAGATCACTGTTAACGCTACCGAATCAGTTTTTCTATGCAGTATTGTCTCCCCTATAAGTATATTGCTTAATTCTGCAGAATATTTCTGACTAACTGCAATCCCTACCTCATTACTGCCAATAGTTATATTCAGGAAATCTCCTTTTTCCAGGGCAACAAGCTGATACAATTTTGTCAACTTACTTAGCAGGGTTCCTTTTTTTTCTATATTTATATCAAGTATATTTGTTTTGATGGTGATTTCATAACTAATCTCTGTAATATTTAATTCTTTTTCTTTTTTCTTCAATTCGCTGCCATATCGCCGAAGAGCCATTACCACAGCTGAATTCTTTACTTCTCCATTATGGAACTTCTCTATTTCCGGAAGTAAAATATCTGCCAAATTGCCAAAACTAATTATACCTCTGGCCATTGATTCATGAATAAATGGTTTTGTTTCAATTATTTTTTTTACGATACTGCTAATGGTTTCCAACTGTACATCCTGTTACTATATGAACTTTATGTTATTATAGTATCAAATTGTAAAAATATGCAACTAATAATCTCAATAAACAAAATAATGCTTCTCCCAAAAAATCATAATTTATGATAATATAAATTTTGAATATCATTTAATAAAAGTATTGGAGAAAAAATCATGCACTGTCCACATTGCGGGAATATGGATGATAAAGTACTTGAATCCAGACAAAATTCAAGCGGTTCTACCATAAGAAGAAGACGGGAGTGTCTAACTTGTCATTATCGTTATACATCATACGAAAGAATCGAAGAAAAACCTGTTATGGTGATAAAAAGAGATGGAAGACGAGAGCCTTTTGACATTCTTAAACTTGAAAGAGGTATACAAACTTCACTCGAAAAAAGAGATATAAGTCAAAGTGTTGTTGAGAATCTTATTCATGAAATTGAAGATATCTCTATGATTCAGGCAGGAAGTAAACGTGAAATTAAATCTAATGATATTGGAGAGCTTGTTCTTCATAAATTATATCAAGTTGATCCTGTCGCATATGTTCGTTTTGCCTCGGTATACAGGATGTTTGATAATATAAGCCAGTTTCTTCATGAAATTGAAAAATTATCAGTTCCCCAAAATAATAACTAGAGAGTGGATTAAATGCGCAGCATTGCTCTACCCTATAAAGTTACTGGAGTTTTCTACCGAAAACTCCCAAGATTAAATGCGAAGCATTGTTCTACCCCATATGGTTTCTGGAGTTTTCTACCGAAAACTCCCAAGATTAAATGCGAAGCATTTAATCCCGTTCCATCATAAACCTATTAAATTGATTCTCCATATACTTAGGTTGAAGTATTTCATTAACACAGTCTAATGCGTAGTTATCGCTCATTCCAGCAAGATAATCACAAACAATCTGTTCAAAACCTCCATCGACTGATTCATAAAATGTTTTCATTTTCAACACATAATCTCCAAATCTTACAGAAAGCAGGTTTTTCTCTTTTCTGTATAATTCGAGATTAAATCCATTCTTTATAAAAATATCTTCTAAATATTCATAAATTAATTTCATTATTCTTTCAAAATATGTGTGGTACTCAGAAAGAAGTGGTGATTTATAAATATAATTATAGTTGTGGTCTTTCATAAGACATACACTCTCATAAATGTTATCTGAAAAACCAATACCTGTTTGAACACTTGAGCTCTTAATTACATCCTGAACAAGATTGTTAATAATTTCAGCATTAGTAGATCCAATAACATTGCTTACACTGGAAGGTAAAGTATCCGGCAAAATAATCTTAAGTTTAACTGCATCTTCATAATCCCTTCCCAAATATGCGATTTTGTCAGCAATGCGAACTACTGTACCCTCCCAGGTTGAAGGAGTTGAGTTTCGATCAGTAATTTCATGTAGATTTTTCACTCTTTGTTCTGGAACTATAAACTGTTCGAATTTTTCACCGCAATGGCTAATTATCCCATCGCGTACAGCATATGTTAAATTTAATCCCCTACCATACTCAGCAAGATAATCTACGACTCTGAGTGAATATACTTCATGGATAAACCCGCCGTGCACGGCATTCAGGTCATTTAAAACCCACTCTCCCACATGTCCAAACGGCGTATGACCAAGGTCATGACCCATACCAATGGCCCAGGCAAGTTCATCATCAAGATTAAGACCCTTACAAATTGAGGAGGCAATAGAAGCTACGTGCATTACATGTTCAATTCTTGTGCAGATATGATCATTACTGGGTGCAAAAAATACCTGTGTTTTGTGTTTTAGTCTCCTAAAAGGGTATGAGTGTATAATTGCAGTAGTATCACGAAAAAAAGCACCTCTGGCATCCTCTTTCTTTGGGTGCTCCCGTCTCTTTAATATTGTTGAATCTATGATATTTTTCATTACTTTCCTTTTCCCGACCGCAAAGGTTGATTTTTAAAATTTCAATATGATATTATACAACGTAAACATTTAGTGAGCAACGAAAGTTGAACCCTATAAATGTTACAATAATTTTTGTCTATTAAGTAACTGTTTTGCATAAGATAATAATAAATAATTTTATTATCGTATGTTAATTCAATTTGTGGAAAACCATGGAACAATTTTATATTGAATTGATTGAAGTAATACTCCATTTTTCAGCTGCTGTATACTGTATTATTGCTGTCTTTAAACGATGGGGTTACTACTGGATTCTCCCGGCACTCTCATCTTTACTCTTTTTCATATCAGCTTTACGTTCTGCATTCACAGCATCATCTCAGGAAATAATTCTTACAGGTACCAGACTGCTTTTTTCATCAACTTCTGCTCTGGGCGCTCTTGTCTGGTTTTTCTGTTTAATTATTCTTCATAAAATTCTTATTAATAAAAAAGAAGATTATTTCTCAAAAAAAATCTTTCCTGATGACTCTTCAACTATTTTTTATCCTGTTCGACCTGAAAATTCTGTATTACTACAATCAAAGAAAGAAGAGAGTACACTGGCAGTGAAAAACAAGAGTAATCAATCGATAATTCCAACTCCATTCTATTTTTTTGGTTTAAAGCACTGTGGTAAAAGTACTTTGGGGAGATTAACCGCTCAAGCTTTATCTATGAGTTTTCTTGATGCAGATGACATTCTCTCCAGTTATCTTGGTAATAATCCTGGTTACGAGTCTATGACCATACGTGAATTGTATCGTATAAAAGGTAAAAACAGATTCCAGGAGTATGAATACCTATCAATGTTTGAAAATCTTAAAAGTAACAAAAGTATTAACTATATTTATGCACTCGGCGGTGGAGCTTGTGACAATACACGCCTCTTACAATATTTAAAACAGACAATGGGCACATTCTTTTATATAAAACAAGATGAAAAAGTTCTGCTGCATAGAATTTTAAAGAATGGAATTCCCCCATTTCTTGATAGTAAAAATCCTAAAGAGAGCTTTCATAAATTATTTTCTGCAAGATCAGAAATATACAAAGAACTAGCTGATCATATAATTGATATATCGGGAGACCAATCCATAGAAGATTCAGTACGTATGATTATAATTTTCCTGAACAAACTAAAAGCCGAGGGCAAATAATGAAAGTCGGTTATTTTCAATACAATCCTTTTTACCATAATGTCCCTAAAAATCATGATTATATCCAGTCACGACTAGGCAGAACCTCAGCAGATCTCATTGTCCTTCCTGAACTTTCTCTATCCGGGTATCTTTTTAAGACTAACGACGAAGTCCTGGCGTGCGCTGAGACCATTCCAGGTCCTTCCAGTGATATGTTTTATGCTTTAGCCAAAAAGACCCAAACATCATATATCTACGGATGTATTGAAAAAGCAGATCCTAAAGCAGTTGTCGCTGATGAATCAGCAGAATGCTATAACAGTTCCGTTTATATTAATCCTCAGGGTGAAATAAGAACTTACCGAAAAGCCCATCTCTTTAATCGGGAAAAAATTCATTTCATACCGGGAAATAATCCTTTTTTTATTTTTGATGTTCAGGGGATATCTGTTGGTATGTTAATTTGTTTTGATCATATGTTTCCTGAAGCAGCAAGAACCTTAACTCTATTGGGAGCACAAATCATTTGCCACCCTTCTAATCTGGTATTATCCGGATATGCTCAGGCAACTACCCTGGCAAGATCTATAGAAAACCGGATTTTCTGGATATTAGCAAATAGAATTGGTACTGAAAGTGCTGGAAGTGTGACATGTACATATACAGGAGGCAGTCAGATCACCGATCCAAACGGATCTGTATTAATTTCATCGTCTCAGGAGATGGAAGATTTACAGATTATTGATATTGATCCTTCATTAGCTCTTAATAAATTAATTTCAAAAAGAAACCACATAATAAATGATCGTCGAACTGACCTGTATCCAGTATAATATTTAACTAAATCTGTATTGATTATCTCTGTATAAATGAGTTAATCTATTCTGATATGGATACTCAAAATCATGACCGTCCCATTATTGTACAAAGTGACAAAACAATTCTCCTTGAAGTACACTCACCTGATTTTAACAAAGCCAGGAATGAAATTTCTGTCTTTGCAGAATTAGTTAAATCACCTGAGCATGTGCATACCTATAAATTATCACCATTATCACTTTGGAATGCAGCATCAGCAGGGAGAACTGCTGAAGATATTGAAACAGCATTACAGTATTGGTCAAGATATCCTGTCCCGGAATCAATTCTGTTTAACATTCGCGATACAATAAACAAATACGGACTCATTTCCCTTCACAAAGTCATTTCTGAAGAGGCCTATTTATACCTATATATACCTACAAAAAAGCTGAATCTAGAGTGTAAATCAAGAGCAAAAATAAAAGAACTCCTGCTGCCGATACCAGAAGAAATTTCAAAAACATCACAGATTTTAGATCTACAGCCAAATACTGATATTCAATATGGTTTTTTTGTGCATCTGTATAACAGAGGTGAACTAAAGCTGCAATTAATTAAAGTTGGCTATCCTGTTGATGACCAGGTACCTTTAAAAAAAGGTTCATTCCTGGATATAGCATTTAGAAGTACTACTTTATCAGGATACCCTTTCATATTACGAAACTATCAAAGAGAGGCTTGTGACGCCTTTATAGGAAATGGAAAATCAGGATTTGGAACACTTGTGCTCCCCTGCGGTTCAGGAAAAACAATTATTGGCATAGCGGCAATGGAAGCTTTTAAAACAAATACACTTATTGTTACCACAAATATTGCTGCTGTTCATCAATGGATATATGAATTACTTGATAAAACAAATCTTACCAAAGAGTTAATTGGAGAATATTCCGGAGATAGGAAAGAAATTTTACCCATTACCGTATGTACCTATCAAATCCTGACCTGGAGAAAGGATAGAGAGAGCGATTTTCCGCATTTTGGTATTTTTCGAGAGAGAGATTGGGGATTAATACTCTATGATGAAGTTCATGTCCTTCCGGCTCCTGTATTTAAAGTAACTGCTGAGATTCAGGCAATAAGCCGTTTGGGATTAACAGCAACTCTTATACGTGAAGACAATCGGGAGGATGAAGTATTCTCACTTGTAGGACCAAAACGATATGATGTCCCATGGAAAGAACTTGAACAAAAAGGATGGATAGCTGAAGCTCATTGCTACGAAATACGTATTCCCTTACAGCAATCTCTTGAACTGGATTATGCAATCGGTTCAAAACGTCAAAAATATCGCATTGCTTCAGAAAACCCTATAAAAACACAGGTTGTAAAGCAGTTAATTGATAATCATAAGAAAGATTACATCTTAATTATTGGCCAATATATATCACAGCTTTCAAAATTGGCTGAAGAGTTAAATTTACCATTAATTACTGGTGCAACTCCAAACAGCAAAAGAGAAGAACTTTTTAACAAATTCCGAAAAAAAGAACTACGTATTTTGATAGTATCAAAAGTTGCCAATTTTGCAATTGATCTACCGGATGCATCTGTTGCAATTCAAATTTCAGGTACCTTTGGATCAAGGCAGGAAGAGGCACAGAGATTGGGAAGAATACTTCGACCTAAAAAACATGGTTCATATTTTTACTCTTTAATTTCCCGTTACACCAGCGAAGAAGAGTTTGCTGCAAACAGACAAAAATTTCTTGCAGAACAAGGTTACAAATATCACATAGAGATCTGGGGTTAAGAGACAGATGAAAAAAAGTAATGATTTTACAAAACTGCTTCTCAGTATGGAAGATGAAACTTTCTTTTATATAATCAGAAACTATTTAGGACCGCTGCAGACACCCTTCCATAAACCTACACTAATAAAAAAGTTAATAAAATTCCTCTCCATAAAATCTGTTCAGGAAAAAATATTAGTATACATAGACACTCTTGATAAGAAAGTCCTGACTGCTGTTTTCTTATTATCTCGACCAACAATCCATGATATTTATCTTCTTTTTCATGATGAATATGAGTTTTTCCAACTGCAGCAAACAATCATTAATCTTGAAGAACGACTTCTCCTTCTCACAGCAGAGACAAATGCACAATTGCAAATTAATCCATTATTCAGCGAAATGATTACTACCCAGGTAGTTGATATCACTATGCTTCTCGGATCACATAAAACTCATGTAAATGCAGAGGAAACTGAAACTCACTGTTCTGCAGAATTTTTATTAAAACCTATTTTCACACCCTCACTGATAACATACTATTTTCATAATAAGTATGCTATTTCCCCTGATGGAAAATATAAGAAAAAAACCGAAGAGAATATACTGCACTATTTAGGTGATGAGAACCAGTCAGAATTGTTTTTACAGGCTTGTTATTTGGCTAATCATGCCCTGTTTGCATTGGGCTTTTTAACACAAAATAATTCAGAGATTGTTCTTAATGATAAGCTAATATTTGAAAATTATCTCAATGATACTAAAATCATACAACACCTAACCCCTTTTTATATTTTTGTACTTAGCTTAATTAGTTTCTTATCCCTTCCCGTTTCAGAAATATCAATACGTGTGATTACTTCATTTTTACTCTTATTAAATCGAGTGAGTGATTTCTGTTTTTCAAAAGACGATATTAGCAGAATGTTTTCTGCTGCAAACCTTCTTAATAAAATTTCAATAAAACTGCAAATAAATGAGAATAGTTTAATTGATTTACTTGTTTCTCATAAAATATTTCTTAACAATAATATCAATACAAACCTGGTCGATGATAACCCGCTTTTTTTTATAAATCCAACAATGATACCTCTGTTAAACTCACACTCTTCTACAGATAGTGAGAATAGTAATATAGATTTAAAGAGTAAACGAGTCCTCATGACAATAGATTCAGATTACTCAATTATTATAGATCCGGAAATTCCCATACACTCTTTTATCAAACTCTATCCTTTTATTGAACTTAGGAAAATTGATAATAAATATCTTTTTGAGCTCACTAAAAAAAGTTTTTTAAAGGCAATTGATTCAGGCAAAACTTTAGATCAATTTATTACTGCAAATAGTATTTTAACAAAAAGAGAAGTTCCTTCTCATATTCTCAGTAGTATGAAGAATTGGTTGGATGTATTTAATCGGATTGATATCTATCATGGAATAATTGTTAAAGCAGATCCTTTTCTTAGTCGTATTATAGAGACACATCCGGATATTAATAAGTATGTTATTGAAAAACTTTCAGATGGGATTTTTCTGATGGATAAAGAAAATGAAAAATTCTGGAGAGGATTACTTAACAATGCCGGGATAGATTTTCTCCCAACCACTAAAGCAGCAGTTTCAAATGTGCAAAATACTCAGACTGGTAATTCAGATTCTTCTCTCTATACGCACGAAAACAACTATTATCCTGAAAATTATATTACTATTATTTCCCAAGATATAAAGAGTATTAACTTTCCAATAAAAGAGATATCTACCGATGAAGATATACATTCTGAAAAGAAAATATTATCTGAAAAACTGAAAGCAATGAATTTCCCCGAAAAGGATTATGAAGAATTTAGCGCAAGAATAGAAAAAAAATTAATTCTGGTTCCCGAACAACTGCGGGGCTCTCCGTTGCATAGAACTATCTGGGAAGCTAAAGGATTAGATTATCAGGGAAAACTTAATCTTTGTAGAAATGCGCTTAAAAATGGAAATGATTTAATAGAGATCCATTTGAGAAATATTGATGGGAGTGAAATTGTAACTCTGTTAAGACCTGTTTCATTAGAGAATCCAGGAAAGGATGCATTACTCAAAGGAATAATTGTTCCGGAAGAAACTGAAGCAGAGTTTGCGGTCAGAAAAATATTTCTTCTGAGAAAGTTAAAAAGCTCACTTTTTTCACCCTAACAACAACTAACCTTGCGGATATTCTTTACCGGTGAAAGTTTTAAATTGTAGTAAGCCCTGTGCATAGAGCATTTCATATCCATATACTATTCTACAACCAGCCTGACTTGCACGATTTATGAGCCTGGTCATTCTTGGTTTATATACCAGATCATAAACAATTTCATCTCCACTGAAAGTATACTCTTCTGCTGGATCTTTTCCGGCATTGGGTTCCATCCCTACGCTAGTTGTCTGAACTACTAAATCAGGTCTATTTTGAGAATCTTCCATGGATATTACTGCAAGTTCTGATTTTTCTATTGCAGATGAACCAGTTTTTACGGCAAGTTTAACAGCAGAATCAAGGGTTCTGTTTACAATCAAAACACTACAACCATAGTTTCTTAACGCCCAAACTACAGATCTGGCAGCACCCCCTGCACCAATAACCAATGCTTTTTTAATATTTCCTGTTTCCAGATCTTCCTGTATTGGATGTAAAAAACCATAATAATCAGTATTGATCCCTTTCCATAATTTCTTTGTTTTTACTACCGTATTGCAACTTCCTATTTGCTTAACTTCATTTGAAATTATTCCTAAATAAGGCAATACATTCTGTTTATGGGGTACAGTAACTGAAAAACCTTTTATACCTATTTTCTCTGAAAATAAAAAAAAGGATCTCACAGAATCAACCAAAAAAGGAACATATACTGCATTAATTTCCAATTTATGAAACCCTGGATTATGTATAGCAGGAGAAGCAGTATGCATTATCGGATTTCCTATAATTCCATAAATTGCAGTTTCGTTTGATATCGTGTCCGCCTTATAAAGATTTTTCATCAGTTCCGGGGTTATCTGCCCAGGAGCCCCTTGAGAACTTCCAGGGGCAGAACAAAAACTGAGTAAAGATCCAGTTAGCTTATATAAAATACGTGTAGGAACACCATAATCTCCCATTCCCAAAAGTATTTTCTTATCTATATCCCTTAATTCCTTTTCCCCTTCAAATATTCTTGCCATATCTGCAAACGATTTTGGAGTTACCGCTGCTTTCGGTATTTCTCCCTGTTGAGAAATCTTATGCATCCGTTTAAAAAGATCACCGGGAACACCATAGAAGTCATGGAAAGATCTTATAATAGCGATACCATTTTGTTTAACACATATTTCCAGCTCATTTCTTCCCATATCTTCTTCAATATCAATATAGGAAAATTTCCCTTTAATAAGTTTTCGTAAAAGATTGAATCTGGAACGTTCTCCCTGGCTAAATTTTCCACCGTCTTTTACCTTTCGACAGGTTAAAATAACCGGTTTTTCACACAGTTCCGGGAAGCGGATAACTGAGTCAACAGGAATTGCTCCCTCCAGCATATCTACCCGCAGTTCAACCACATCAATCAGCTTTTTATATTTTTGATACTGGAGTAAATTATTTTCAATGTCTTTCTCTGTTAAAGTAAGGCAGATCATTTGTTATCTCCCGTTGATGTACAATAAGCTGCTTGTATACAGACTATACTAGTTAATAAAGCGGTAAATTACAAGAATAAATTGATATCTGCCTCAATATTGATAATAGTGCAGGATTATGCAATAAATAATCTATCTGTATAAATTGTTCCAGGAGAACATTGGTGCCATCACTTCAACTTGAAAACACTTCATTATCCTATGGAGACAGAGATATTCTCTCTTCTGTCTCTCTGACACTCTCTGACAAAAGCAGAACCGCACTATCCGGAGCAAACGGAAGTGGCAAATCAACTTTAATGAAAATTATCTGTGGACAAATAGAACCTGACAGGGGATTAATACATAAAACACGAGACTCCAGAATATCCTATTTACCACAATCTGATTATGTGTTTATGGATTCAACAGTCTATTTATCAGCTGATAGTGCTTTTGCCTATTTCCATGATTTACAGGAGAAACTTAAGGAACTTGAGCATAAAATCTCAGAGAATCCACACACAGCAAACATACGTTTGAATACCCTGCTATCTGAACATCATGATCTTCATGAAAAAATTCTTGCTAGTGGATATTATCAGCGTGAAACAAAAATTTATCAGGTTCTGCAGGGATTAGGATTTTCAAAAGAAGATATTTCCAGATCATGCAGTGAGTTTTCCGGCGGATGGCAAATGAGAATAGCTCTGGCCAGAACGTTACTCGGACAATCAGATTTTTTGCTTCTTGACGAGCCCACAAATTATCTTGATGTAGAAGCAAGAGTTTGGCTTAAGAACTATATAACAAGATATAAGGGAGGAATTTTTATAGTATCGCATGATAGAGATTTTTTGGATGAGACTGTTAGTGAAGTCCTTGAAATATTTAATGGCGCAATTACCAGATATGTTGGTAATTATTCCAGTTTTGAACTTCAGAGGAAACAGAGAACAGAACAATTAATTCAGCAATATACACAACAGCAGGAAGAAATTAAACGTATTGAACAATTTATTGAACGATTTAGATATAAAGAATCCAAAGCTCGTCAGGTACAAAGCCGTATAGTTAAGTTAGAAAAAATAGAGAAAATTGAAATTCCGGAAAATCTTAAAAAAATCAGTTTCACTTTCCCACCCTCTCAGCACTCTGGAAAACAGATATTTACCATTGAAAAGTTATCAAAATCGTATGATCAATTGAAAGTACTCACTGATCTTACTGTTTCTATTAAAAAGGGAGACAGACTTGCTGTTACAGGTCGCAACGGAGCCGGAAAAAGTACTCTGCTTCGTATTCTTTCTGAAATTGATACCGAGTTTCAAGGGAGTAAGAATAATGGTGCAGGATTGTCAATTGGTTACTTTGCTCAGGATTCAGATAAGATGCTTAATACTTCACAAACTGCTTATGAAGAGATTGAAGCAACATGTCCAACGCATCTTATTCCTAAATTACGTTCATATCTTGGATCTTTTCTATTTCGCGGTGATGATATATATAAAAAAACTGAAGTACTTAGCGGTGGAGAAAAAAGCCGCCTTTCACTTCTTAAATTGCTGTTAAAACCTCATAATGTTCTCATACTTGATGAACCCACAAACCATTTGGATATTGCAGCAAAAGATGTACTTCTGGAAGCCTTACAATCTTTTACGGGCACACTGATTTTTGTTTCTCACGATAGTTATTTTATAAGGAATCTTGCGACGAGAATTATGTATATGTCAGAATCCGGCGTTGAAATGTTTGAAGGCGATTACGATTATTTTTCATGGGTTCTCGAGAATCGAAATCAGTATATAATAGATGATGATAATAAAAAGGAACAGCTCAGATCAAATGTCCCAGCTTTTAACACGGCAACAGAGGCAGAGGTTGACTGGAAAACCCGAAATATGATTCGCAACAAAATAAAATCACTGCAAAAACAAGAAGAACAAATTCTATTTCATGTAGACCAATGTGATACAAAAATTGAAAAAATAACAGCAGCAATGTCTGATCCAGACAATTATCAATATGGTGATAAAATGAAACCATTAGTTAAGGAGCTTGAAAGAACCAAATCAGAACTACAGGAACATATGAACAATTGGGAATCTGTACATATTGAGCTTGAGGAGCTAACTTTGCATGATAATTAACAGCAATCAGAAAAAAATCATATTGGCATCTGCTTCAATTGCCAGAAAACAAATCCTAGAGCAAGTGGGTTTTATGGTGGTTGTCAAACCAACTGATGCTTTTGAAGAGAATAGTGTTGACCATCCTGGTGAAAATGTAAGATCACTTGCCCAACAGAAACTAGCAATATTTAAAAAAAAGACACCTGATTGGAAAAACCTTTTGGTTCCGGTAATAACAGCTGATACAATTGTTTTATGTCAGGAAAGTATCTTGGGAAAACCGGAAGGAAAAAACAGTGCAAAACAAATGCTGAAAAGACTATCAGGGACAGTTCATTCTGTGTATACAGGCTATTCAATTCTTTTTCCCGGTATCAGAAAAAGTGTATCCGGCTATGAGTCATCTGAAGTAACTTTTTTCTCGTTAAGTTCAAATGATATCGAAGATTATCTGGAAACGAATGAATGGATGAGAGCTGCAGGTGCATACAGAGTTCAGGGAGTTGGTTTGCGATTAATTTCTTCAATTAAAGGAAGTTATTTTACAATTGCAGGCTTGCCTATTCATCAGATTTCTGGCATATTACGTAAACAGGGCTTTTAAACCCTGAATCTCCGCCTTTATGGTGAGAAAAAGAGAAGGCCGGTGTGATTATTTTCACACCACTAGTGAATGGAGGAAACTTTGGCAGTAGTTAGTATGAAAAACCTGCTCGAATCAGGTGTGCACTTTGGTCATCAGACCAAGAGATGGAATCCCAAAATGAAAAAATTTATTTTTTCAGAACGTAATGGGATTCATATTATCGATTTACAGAAAACAACAGTCTGTATTAAAGAAGCCTATGACCTAATCAGGGAACAGGTAAAAAACGGAAAATCAGTTCTTTTTGTTGGAACAAAAAAACAAGCTCAGCAAGCAATTGAAACAGAGGCAAAACGTTGTGGGATGCCATATGTAAACAATCGATGGCTTGGTGGTATGTTAACTAATTTTTCCACAATCAAAAAATCAATACATCGTCTGAAAAAAATTGAAAAGATGGAAATTGATGGGACTTTTGAAAGTTTAACAAAGAAAGAGATTGCAAAACTCAATAAAGAACGTGCAAAATTAGAAAAAAACCTTGGTGGGATTAAAGAGATGAAAGATCCTCCAGGAGCAATTTTTATTATTGATACCAGAAAAGAAGTTATTGCTGTAGCAGAAGCAAAACGACTTGGAATACCCATTGTAGCTGTTGTAGATACAAATTGTGATCCAACTGATATTGATTATCCGATTCCCGGAAATGATGATGCAATAAGAGCTATCTCTTTATTTGCTGAGATAATTGCAAAAGCAGTTATTGATGCAGATAACGAAATTGGTTTTGAAATGATTGAAACTCTTGAAGAACCTGAAGAAGCTACAGAAAAAACTACAGAAAAAGCAGTTACTGAAGTTGAGGAACCAAAACCAGCTGAAACAGAGTATTCTGAAAAAGATTATAAAGATTTTGATCCTGCAAAGGCAAAAGAGAGTGAAGTAGTTGAACCAGTAGTAAGTGATGAAGCACTAGCCGGAGAAGCTGCTGCATTAGTTGACGAAAAAACATTATACGAAGAGTAATATAAATTCCCTGCTGCAGTACTAAGTAATATTTTCTACTATTATTTCTCACTGCATAGGGATTTTAATTTTTAAGGAGTTTAGAGTGAATATAAAAGCTGCAGATGTAAAAAAGCTTAGAGATAAGACTGGAGCAGGAATGCTTGACTGTAAAAACGCACTTGTAGAAACAAATGGTGATTTTCAGCTGGCAGAAAAAAAATTGAAAGAGTTAGGATTGGCAGCAGTTGCAAAGAGAAGTGGACGGGCAACAAACAATGGACGTGTATTTTCCCGTATTACCTCTTCAAAAGCTGCATTACTTGAATTAGCTTGTGAAACTGACTTTGTTGCACGTAATAAAGATTTCATTGCTCTTGGAGATACACTATTAAATACTATCTTTCAGAACGACCTAACTGAAATCAACAGTGAATTGGAAGATCTTGTTAAAGAACTAATTAGTACAATTAAAGAAAATATGACTTTAAAACGGTTTTCTGTGATGGATATAGCTGAAAATGAAGCAGCAGCTGATTACATTCATGGAGAAGGAGCCATTGGAGTTCTTGTAAAAATTAAGGCTGAAGACGCTTCTGTGCTTTCATCTGATAGAATCAAAGAGTTCTTATTCGATTGTGCTCTGCATATTGCCGCATTCAATCCTTTGTACCTGTCTGAAGAAAATGTTGATGCAGACTATCTGGCTGAACAGAAAGATATTTTTATAAATCAAGTTGCAGCTTTAGATAAACCTGCTAATATTGTTGAAAATATTGTAAAAGGAAAGCTTAACAAGCATCTTTCTGAAATCTGTTTTCTCAAACAGGGTTTTGTAAAAGATGATAAATCCAGTGTAGCTGCTGTATTAAAAGCACTTTCAAAAGAATTAGGAACAAAACTCGAAATTGTTGAGTATACATATTTCAGGGTTGGCAGTGAAGATTAATTTTTATTTGATTTTAGATTTTTCATATTTAGGAGATGTTTAATGAACTCTGTAATACAGAAATCAGAAGAGAGAATGAAAAAAAGTATTATTTCACTTGAAAACGAATTTAATTCTTTGCGAACTGGAAGAGCATCAGCATCTTTATTTGATAAAATTCGTGTTGAATGTTATGGACAACCTACTCCACTTTCTCAAATTGCAAGTATTTCGGTGCCGGAAGCACGCCTTGTTGTTATACAACCCTGGGATAAATCACTGCTGAATACTATCGAGAAGGCTTTATTAAAATCTGAATTATCTATTAATCCAAACAATGATGGAAAGCTCATCAGAATTAATATACCGCCACTTACTGAAGAGAGAAGAAAAGAACTCGTTAAGGTAGCAAAAAATACCGCTGAATCAAGTCGTGTTTCAATCAGGAATATTCGACGAGACAGCATAGAAGATTTAAAAAAACTTGAAAAACAAAAAGAGTTAAGTGAAGACCAACTAAAATTGGGACAGGATAAGATTCAAAAATTAACTGATAGGTTTGTTGCAAATATTAATTCTATTCTTAATCAAAAAGAGCATGAGATAATGGAAGTCTGATGAATGCAGGATTACAGCATATAGGAATTATTATGGACGGGAATGGCCGATGGGCTAATTCCCGTAATCTTTTAAGATCAGCTGGTCATTTAGAAGGCTTAAAAACTGCAAAAAAAATTATCCAGGCTTTCTCTGATAGAAATATTCCTTATATAACACTTTATGCTTTTTCCACAGAAAACTGGAAAAGATCGGGAACTGAAGTCTCTTATCTTATGAATTTAATCTCTAAATATATTAAGAAAGAGTATCCCTTTTATAATAAAAATAATATTAGAATTCTACATACGGGAAGTCAAGTAAATCTTCCCAATACTGTACTTAAAAATTTACAGAATGCCGTTAACTACACTTCCGGTCATACGGGTTTGACTGTCTGTCTTGCAGTAAATTACGGCGGAAGAGATGAGATTCTGAGGGCAATAAGAAATTATTCAGTTAGTGAATCATTTAATCAAAATTCTCCTCCTGAAGAGATTGAATTTTGTAAATATTTTGATAATCCCGGTATACCGGATCCAGATCTTATTATCAGAACTGCCGGAGAAAAACGATTAAGTAATTTTCTACTTTGGCAAAGTGCCTATTCAGAGTTGTTTTTTAGTGATAAACTATGGCCTGATTGGTCAGAAAATGATCTGGATAATGCTATAGAAGAATTCAGTAAAAGAAAAAGAAATTTTGGAGGAGTACAGCGGTGAATACAATTATGAAACGTGTATTTCTCACAGTTATTGGAATCCCTCTATTTTTAAGTATTATATTTTTTCTTGATCAAATTAATTTTTTAGCATTTATGATTGTTATTTTAATATTTGCTGTTCTTGGTTCTTATGAATTAAAAAAAATCATATCAAAAGCTGTATCAGTTAATTTAATCATTCCTCCATGGCTCGCGGTGTTCATTCCTTTGGCAGCATATATTGAAATGTTTTATCTACCTGAAATTCCTCTATTAATGCTGACCTCTATTTTACTAATTTCAATACTTTGTATATTTGAAATATTTAAAGGTTCAGCTGATAATTTCTCTGGTTCTGTATCACGCATTACTTCGCATATTTTCTTACTATTTTACCCATCAATTTTTATTACATATTTGATTAGAATCTCAGGGTTAGAACATGCTAGTTGGCTTCTTGTACTGCTGTTTCTGCTTGTTTTTTCAAATGATGTCTTTGCCTATGTATTCGGGATGCTTCTTGGCAATTCTTCAAGGAATATTTTTAAAGCAAGTCCTAAAAAAAGTTTAGCCGGCTTTATCGGCGGTTTACTAATGACCATAATAATTGGTTACATATATCTCTTATTAATCCCCGATATTAACCAGAGAGAAAATCTATTTCTCTATGGTATCCTTTTTTTCCTCATCTCTTTAACAGCAAATATTGGTGATTTAATTGTATCTGTTATCAAACGATCTGCTAATGTAAAAAACTCAGGGGATTTAATCCCGGGACGTGGAGGTATACTTGATACAATTGATTCTATTGTATTTAGTGCTCCATTATTTTATTTATTTATAATTTTAACTATACAGGTGTAACTCATGCAAAAAAAAATAATAATACTTGGGTGTACTGGCTCAATCGGCAGTAGTGCCCTTCAAGCAATATCATGTTTTCCTGAAAAATTCTTAATAGCTGCAATATCAGCAAATACAAATGAGAAGGAATTGCTTTCTATAAAAAAAAGATTCAATATTCCGGTTGCCGCTTTAGCAGGAAAATTTCCCGCAAGCAGCTCAGAAATTAAGTTTTCCGGTACTAAGGGTTTATTAGAGATGATAGAGACAACTAGTGCTGATATAGTTTTAAACGGAATATCCGGAGCTCATGGATTAAGACCTTCAATAGCAGCATTGGACTCTGGGAAAAATCTGGTTCTGGCAAATAAAGAGACTGTTGTAATGGCAAATTCTCTTATCTTTGATCTTGCTGAAAAAAACAACCTCTCAATTATACCAGTTGATTCAGAGCATGCAGCTATATTGCAACTGATAAGATTTAAGCCCGATAAATTTTTAAATAAGATAATTCTTACAGCATCAGGTGGCCCCTTTCGAAAAACACCAATAGAACTGTTTCATAAAATAACTCCAGAGGATGCGGTAAAACACCCTACATGGAGCATGGGAAGAAAAATATCAATAGATTCTGCTACACTGGCTAATAAAGGTTTAGAGGTAATTGAAACACATATGTTTTTTAACACTCCACCTGATAGAATTGAAGTTTTAATTCATCCGCAAAGCATTGTTCACTCAATGATTTCAACTACAGATGGAAGTATGTATGCTCAACTCAGTAGAACTGACATGAAAATACCTATTATGAACGCACTCATGTTTCCTGATATCACTGAAAAAGCTTTTAAACCATTTGATTTAGCAGGTCATACATTGTCATTTGAAAAACCCGATAAAGAAAAATTTCCAATGCTTGGTTTTGCATATCAAGCAGTGGAACTATTAGGTTCTTATACAATTGCATATAATGCGGTTAATGAAGTTGCAGTAGCCCATTTTATTTCCGGGGCTATAACATTTACCGATATAGCAACTTTAACATCCAAAGTTCTTCAACTTGATTGGACAAAGGCACCTGTATCTTTTAATGATGTCTTTGATATTGACAATGAGATAAGAATAAAAAGTAAGGAGCTGCTTAAAACCCTATGATATTGTGGACAATTTTATTAGGATTATTTGGGTTGGGCATAATCATTATTGTCCATGAATCAGGTCATCTTGTTGCAGCAAGAATATCAGGTATAGAAGTTGAAGCATTTGCTGTTGGTTGGGGAAAAAGTTTAAAATCTTTCACTTGTAGAGGTACTAAATATAGAATTAATATCTTCCCTGTTGGCGGGTATTGTAAGATGAAAGGTGAAGATGAGTTCCGAATGGCTATTGAAAATAAATGGTCTGTCTTCCCAAAAGAACCTGGTTCTCTTTTCTCTGTTTCTCCATTTAAAAGATTTATCACTTATGCGGCAGGTCCTTTTT
>Ga0075115_10000099_pt1 | contig 40487 bp, 39 predicted proteins | sample AntAceMetag02UKH_FD_69785 | JGI IMG/M metagenome (GOLD analysis project Ga0075115, IMG submission 69785) | Saline lake microbial communities from Ace Lake, Antarctica - Antarctic Ace Lake Metagenome 02UKH | ecosystem: Environmental > Aquatic > Non-marine Saline and Alkaline > Saline | place... | reverse complement strand
TCAATAAGCTGTTTAGATAGGGGTTTTTTTCCAAAATGAAGATCGTCAGGATATGCGGTAATGAAAGGAGAATCCTGTAGTACTGACCGAGCCTGAAGCATGGCATGGCCGGTTCCATTCATTTCCTGCTGTCGGATGATAGTTAAATTTATATCATAGGGTTTTATTTTAAGCAGTTTTCCCTCAGCCCCCTCTGCTTTAAAGACTGTTTCCAGCTCAATCTCACGATCAAAATAATCTTCCAAACTCTTCTTTCTGCGGGATGTTATCAATACAATATCCCGGATACCAGAAGCCACAAATTCATCAATAAGAAATGCGATTGCCGGTTTATCTATAAGAGGAAATAATTCCTTGGGAACAGTTTTAGATGCGGGGAGAAACCTTGTACCGTATCCGGCAGCTACTATCAAACCTTTCATATCAACCTCTTTATATGGCTTAGCTTATTATATTGTAGAATAATGATGATTGGTGATTTTTTCAAGGGAAGAGTCTGAAGTTTTCATCGATGAGGCTCTTCATAATCAGCTTAACTCCTATTGAATTTACATACGTAATAATGCTAGTTTATCGCTATTATGAAATTAAAAAATCTTTTATCACAATCTGTGATTTCAACAGATCTTCAGGGAACAAATAAGGAAGAGATTATCGGGGAACTCCTCGATATTCTCGTTAAAACAGGAAAAGTATTGGATCGAGATCTTGCATTTGCTGATCTAATGGCTAGGGAGAGTAAAATGTCTACAGGGATGCAGTTCGGTGTTGCCATCCCACATGCCAAAACCAAGGCGGTAAAAGAACTCATAGCTTGTATTGGGGTGCATAAAAAGGGAATTGAATTTGATTCTCTCGACGAAAAACTGAGTAGTATTTTTATTATGACTCTTTCACCGGTTGACAGGACAGGTCCGCACGTTCAGTTTCTGGCAGAGATCAGCATGGTGCTTAAGTCAAAAGATGCACGTTCAAGGTTACTGCAGGCGGAGACCTCAAAAGAGGCTCTGGCTGTATTTGGTTTATAGGTGAGACAATTTCAGAATTCTTTGAATTTTGAAATTGTCTTTTGAAGTTTTTGGAAAGATGTTGTGAAACTTATAGATTACAAAAGAATACAAATTCCCAAAAACTTCTGATTGAGAGGTGATCCCATGGCACATGAAATGATGATATTGGTACTCCAGCTCGGGTTGATACTGTTTTTTGCCCGTATTTCCGGCTGGTTTTTCTCCAGAAAACTCAAACAACCGCAGGTGTTGGGTGAACTTATTGCCGGAATGATAATCGGTCCCTATCTGCTGGGAGCTGTCAATATCCCCTTTCTAAACGGTCCAATTTTTCCTCTTTCAGATGGAACAATCCCGGTATCTCCGGAATTATACGGATTTGCCGTTCTTGGTTCGATTGTACTCCTTTTTACCTCAGGTCTGGAGACAGATCTTCCTACATTTATTAAATTTTCAGGAAAAGGATCAGTAGTTGGTTTGGGTGGAATTATTATCTCATTCCTTTTAGGCAGCGGTATAACGGTATTATTAAATCCTGTAGTTGACAGTTTTCTGCATCCTACCGCACTGTTTCTCGGTACGATCTCAACAGCAACTTCTGTCGGCATAACGGCAAGGATTCTCAGCGAGAAACGAAAACTCTCATCTCCTGAAGGTGTGACGATTCTTGCTGCTGCGGTACTTGATGATGTGCTTAGTATTGTACTGCTCTCGGTAGTTGTTGGAATGTCCGCAGCCTTAGCCGGAAACAGTATGTCTTGGGGTAATGTCGGAATCGTAGCGGTAAAAGCAATTGGATTTTGGGTGATTTGTACAGTCATTGGTATATTAGTTGCTCCGCTGATAACTAAAAAACTCAAACTGCTGGATTCTCTTGATCTAATTGCAGGGTTATCCTTTGGTATGGCCTTGATACTTGCCGGTATATCAGAAATGTTTGAGCTTGCCATGATTATTGGGGCTTATATTGTGGGCCTCTCTTTTTCACGGACAGATGTTGCTCATGAAATTCGTGAACGAATCCAGGGCGTCTACAATTTTCTTGTACCGGTATTTTTTTGTGTAATGGGGATGATGGTTAATTTTTCAGCGATGCGGGAGGTTCTCTGGTTTGGCCTGGCTTTCGCCGTTGTTGGATTCATTGGAAAACTGGTAGGGTGCGGTCTGCCTGCTCTGCTTGTTGGATTTAATCTCCGGGGCGCTTTTCGTATCGGGTCAGGTATGCTTCCCCGCGGTGAAGTGACTCTCATTGTAGCCGGTGTTGGTCTTTCCAGCGGGGCAATAGGTCCGGATATGTTTGGAGTCGCGATCATGACTATGCTTTTTGCGAGCATCGCATCTCCGCCGCTTCTTATAAAGAGTTTTAAAGGCGGATCGGGCTATAGAAAATCACTTGAGAAAGAGGCAAAGGATGTCGTGTCGATCGAGCTCTCTTTCCCAGGATATCGGGCTGCTGAATTTATGCGCAGATCATTGGCAGAGGGTTTCAGAGAGGAAGGATTCTTTATTCATCGTCTTGATCATAACAGGCTTGTGTACCAGATCCGACAGAATGATATCGTTTTCACCCTCATTCAGGAGCATGAGAAGCTTATTCTGAACACAACACCGGAAAACGAATCGTTTATTCGATTGATGATGATGGAAAGACTGCTGGAGTTCAAAGATTTTCTCAGTGGTTTGGAAAGTATGAAAAGTCCCGATATGATGGGTGCAGAATTAATGAAGGGTATATTTTCTCTTGAAGAAGATTAGATGAAAATGATCAGACTTTTCTTTTATTCAGCTTCTATTTCAGTTTCAACTTCTACTTCAGAATCGGGGCAGGGTGAGAATTCTGAATGGGAGATCCGGTATTTTTTTATAAACCCGGATGGTCTGTAACTCATTTTTGCCTGTCGCAAGCCGGCATTTCCCAGATCCTGTTCTCTATTAACTACTTCTATGCAGTCTGCCAGCATTTCTGCAAATGAACGGTTAATAAACTGATAGATTCCCTTATAATTGCCTACCGCTTTCTCAAAATGGATGGCAAACATATTGCCGTGAGCAATAATTTCTCCCATTGAATAGGCGCTGGGTTTTCCATCGGTATAGGTTATGCAGCCCTGCAGTTCGAGTTCCTCAAACTTATCAATGGCCTCATAAGCTGCATCATAATCACCATTCTCCTGTTTTTCTGTTTTCCAGGAATCAAGAATTGAGAAAAGATCTTTTTTGTGAATATCCGGATCAATTCTTTTCTCTTCATAGTTATAGTTATTGATAAATGCATTTACCAGATTTCTTTTCTTATGATATTTACGTCCGTTAAGCGATGCAAGATCGCTGCGGTTGTAGATGTAGTCGAAATTATTTCTATCCTGCTCTACACAGTAACCTTTGCGTTCAAGCAGTATCCTGTGCAGTTCTGCTGCCTGCTCAGGAAAATCCTTTATATAACAGTGACGGGTGAGAAGATCTTCCATCAGAGTAAGACCGGGAAATCCAAAGGGGAGCATAGCAAAGGTCTCAAATTTTTTTCCTTCATTCCCGGGAGTAGTTCCGGTAATAACGGGCAGGATATACCCCGCTTCTGTAGTATATTGAGAAAATTGATAATTATAGTAGTTCCTGAAAAGGAAAAGGTTTGCAAAGGTAAACTCAGATATTCCATTTTCCAATGTTCTGAAAAGCGGTTGTAGGAATTTCTTGTGAGATATACTGATTGGCTCAAATTCGGGATAAACTGGTAAATTCATAGAAATAACATAATCACGAATGGGGTGATAATCAAGAAAAATTTATCTGTTAGCCATTTTTAAATATCTACTAATATGTAATAATTTCTGATAGACTTTTCAAATGAGTACATTAAGTAAATTGCTGTTGCTGGCCGATGTTGCTGTGCTGGTTTTTGTGAGAATCCGTGTGGAGCATGTATGGGTATTTTGGCTCCTGGCAGGGATGATTATTCCGCTGACACTGCTGTTGTATCTAACCACTTTCCACATTTCACGAAAGCAGGCACTGAGAGCTCTTGGCAGTAAGAATGCAGCTGTATTGCCGTCAGTCTCATATGTCCCATCAGGTGATGCGGAAACAACTTCTCAAAGCAATTCATTCGGAAGACTAGCCGTAACCGATAAAAATATTGTGCTTCTCAGCAGACAAAAGGAGAGAATCAAGGAAATTGTCTCTTTTCACATAAGTAATATTTCAGAATTTGCTGTGGGAAAAGTGCTGCCCGGCCGATCCGGTATAACATTCACCCTGCAGGATAAGAGTACCAGGCAGTTTTCTGTACTTCGGGCAGGGGAGCTTCGTAATCAGCTTATGCAGGCTTTAGGTTGGGAAGAATCTTCAGATTGAATTTATCAATCTTTACTAATGTGATTTACTGAAAACTAAAATTTCCCTGAACCAGATGTTTGAGCATAATTGGTGCCTGCAGGGATAGATTGATGTTATTTTTCTCCAGAACTTCTAACAGATCCGGATTAAGATCGGTTATTTCCACAGTGAGTTCACTTACTTCACTTAAAAATGTATCGGTAGTATTTACTTCACCAAGGCCTGAGAAAGTAAAATGACCAACAGGATTGATAAGGCTGCCGGCTATCACTAACTCATTCCCCTCAGTTGATACCATAACTTTCCCGTCTGATTCCATAATCTCATCTGTTCCTATGCCAAGCAGCTGCGTACCAAGAGTGACGACTCGGGAAAATAGTTGGGGTTCAATACTAACATCACTTTTCATTAATGTCTGAACAAAATTACGGGTAACAGGAAGATCCGGCAGCAGTGCGGAGGTCATAAGTGCAATTTCCATCCCGGTAACGGGTGAAGTCCGTGATTTGATGCCATTGATAAAAATGTTGACAATTTCACTGTTCGCAACAGAAAAAGCCATTTTGTCGAGCTGAATTTGGAATTCCTGTTTATTTTGCAGTATTCGTTCAATATCGCCTGTCTGGATTTTTGAGAAGTATTCACGATCGAGTTTTCCAAGATACGAGATGGCTAGTTTTTTAGCAGTTGTCTCTATCGAGAAAGAATTTGTCATTACAAGAATCGGTTCGGTAAACTCAATACTGGCCTCTGATATAGCAGCATTATCCGATAGCATGGATACTGCATCTTTCATGGAAAAATTTATTTGTGTAGTTTTTGCCGAGAAAGATCCGGAATTTTTACCTGTTTCAGGATTAGTCAGGGGAGCATGAATATCAGTTATTACCGCATTGCTCCCTATCAGATCGATTGAGAGTTCGCCAAACGAAAGCCCCTCAATCCCGGAATTCTCCAGAGAATTCTTAAGCGTCTCACCAATTTTATCAGAACCAAAATTCTTAATAATAATCTGGGCAGCAAAGAGAATAATTACAACTATTATACATAATGCGATGATAAATTTTATTAATTTCATAAGCGTATATACAATGATAATACCGTTAAAACAGCATGAACGGCAATCAAAATCCTCCTGAGGTCAGCACTGCTATTTATAATAACATCTCTACCTTGTTCAAAGTTACAGAATAATTGCATAGGTTAATTCATGATGTTGAAATTGGGGATCAAATATACCTGATATTGAGAATTGCGGAATAGCATCCTGACCCGTTATGCTTTTAGAAACAATCTGCATGAGGGGAATAAAAAGGAGGTGCTTTATGAGAATGACTGCGGCTGTTGCGGTCCTGCTGTTAGCCGGAGGATTGCTTTTTGCGGCAAGTGGAAACAGCGATGAGAGTGAATTACCTGAAGGATCAATCACTTTTGGTCTGTTTATTGATACCGGTGTTGTAGATGCACTGGTATCTGATCATCTCTACGTAAAAGGAGGTATAGAGTTAGTTGTAACAGATGGATTTGTGCTGGATATGCCGGTAACGGTAGTTTTTGACCGCAGCGGCAGTGATATGGATAATAGAATTACCCTGCTTGATATTGGACTTCTTTTAAAATATTATCCGGGAAATCTCGGATTCTGGACTGGATTATCACTTTTTCAGGGAGTAAATTTTATCGGTAATAATCAACCTGAGCAACGTTACCATTATATGACCGAAATTGCTCTGGGATATACATTTATTTTACCAAACGGGCTATATATTGAACCATCGGTAATTTTTAGAGATCCTTTGAAAACATTTCATGACAGCCTCGACTATATTCAGGATTATGTTCCCGGATATGGTGATTTCAGAATCTGCCTGAATTTAGGTTGGCTTTTTTGGACAATATGCTGATCACAATTAGGGGTGAACAGGTAATGGTAAATGGTTGAGAGGTAACGTTCCGTGGTTAAGTTTGACTGGATTCTAATCTCCCCATATTGAATCCGGTTGAGTCGAAATACATGCAGAAAATCAAGAAACTAAATGACTGGAATTGCATACGCTTTCTGGTTGATGCAGATACTCTCACATACTGAAACAAGTTAAAAAATCGGTTGGGAGTAAAGAATATGAATAAAAAAGTAATATTGGTCGGGAAGAATTGTCTTTGTCTTTTTCTTATTGTATCAATAGCAGGGTGTTCTCTGGTTGACGGCACTTCTCGGAGTCGACCCGGAATAACTGAGATGATGAAGAGTGAAATGAGTGCGGTAGTGATTGATCAATGGGAATTAATAGAGCCTCAGCTTGCTGCGGAAAATGATGAAGAAGGGCTCGATAGTGGTAGGGGTGCCATTTCATTTGAATCTGTTAATCCGGAGGATGTAATCGCAGAGATGCTGAAAGAAGATATGGGAGAAGACTATTTATCATTTTTCCATTCAGCTGCTGTATCTGGGGATGCAGATGTTGTTCTGGCAAAAGCAAAGGATTTGCTGCCGGAAGAGGTGTATGAAGAGCTTCTTTCAGATGCTGATTCTGCACGAAGAAGTTTAACACAAGTGATGGAAGAGGGCTCGAGAGAGCTTAAAGATGAGTACAGGGAAGATTTTATGCGTGATATGCAGCATCTTATAACACGGAGTGTTGTACTGCTGGCTGCAGGAGTTGTCTACGCGTTTCTGCCAAGATTCTTCTTTTGGGGGAAAATATCTGCCGCTGCAGCTGTAAGTGTAGCTGCCGGAGCAGTTGCGGTAACTGTTATGTCTATTTGGCGCTTTTACGAGTTTGGCGGCGAAGTGGGTGTGAGTTTTGAAGAGTGGCTGAAAGAGGTTGCGGTAGAACCGCAGGCTAGTTATGCGCTTGGGGCTTCTGTAATCTCTATGGCTACCACCATGAAGATAAGCCCGGTATGCTGCGGGATTGTGCTTGCAGTATTTGCCATATATCAGGCTGTAGATATGCTTAGAACTATGATTGATGTATATGAACTCTAAAACGGTAAATTGTAAAACTGAGTAGAAATATATGTATTGACTAGTCTTGATAAAACCAACTATGATGAATAGATTAACAAAAACTTATACCGCCCGTAATTTCCTGGGCGGTTTACTTTTCATACGGCGGTTTTATAACATGATTTCAGCAGCAGTCTATACAGAGTCCATTCAGGTGTGCAGCCATCTCGAGATTTTTTTTAACGAGAGTAAGATTAGTAACATGATATGCTGTTCCGGTTTATATCAGATATTTTTTGATAAAGTTATTATGGATACAACACAACTGGCAATTATCGATATTACCGGCATGGATATGAGTGCATCAGGTTTTATCAGCAGAATTCTTTCCTACAATCCGGAATTAGATATTATAGCGATACACTTTGGTTCAATAGATCCTTCTGTAAGAAGTGTCGTCTCTTCTGTTGGAGTACCCAATATAACATGCTTTAGCAGAACCTATAGTGATATAGAAGATATCGACATACTTATAGCATCTTATTTTGCTGTTTATGTCTATGCACTATCATCAAGAGAACAACAAGTTCTGAGGATGATCAGTGAGGGTTTAAAAACTCTTGAAATTGCTGAATTGTTTGGGATCAGCAGCACTACCGTAACTGTTTACCGAAAAAAAATTGCCAAGAAGATTGGTTCAAACAGGATTGCCGTTCAAACAAGAACAGCATTGAATCTCAGCCTAACCCGTTTGTAATTTCTTTGTACAGTTCCACAGTGGGAAAAATGAAAATCATGATATACTACTTTACAATCAGGCTTGAAAGTTTTATCTCCTTGCTTCAGGATATAGGATAAAATCACAGATGAGAAAGGATGAATATAATGAACAGCAATGCGATAAAAGAGATGGAAAAATCAATACTGGATCGTTTCTTGCGCTATGTGAAGATTGATACGCAATCCAATCACCATAATCCGGAAAAACCGACAACCCCAGGACAATGGGATTTACTTCATATGCTTGAGAAAGAGCTTCGTGATATTGGCATAATAGATATCGAACTTGATCAGTATGGATATCTAATTGCCAGAATGCCGTCAACTCTACCGGCAGACCGGGAAGCTCCTGTTATTGGTTTTATGGCACACGTTGACACCGCAGCTGATATGAGCGGGAAAAATGTAAAACCGAAACTAATTGAGCAGTATGATGGAAATGATATTCCGCTAGGCGGGGAGTGGGTTCTTTCTCCTGATTCAAACCCGGAACTACTAAAATATGTAGGACAGACTCTGATTACCACCGATGGAACAACCCTCCTTGGTGCAGATGATAAAGCTGGTGCAGCCGAGATAATGGCAGCAGTAGAGTACCTGATGAAGCATCCTGACATTGAGCATGGCGAAGTTGAGCTGATTTTTACACCGGATGAAGAGACGGGAACAGGTATGGATCTCTTTCCGGTATCCAAACTGAAATCACGTTGCTGCTACACTATGGATGGAGGAGAGCGCGGAACAGTTGATGCAGAGTGTTTTAATGCGGCAAAGGTTGAAATCACTTTTACCGGAGTTATGTACCATCTTGGAGCTGCACGCGGACGTATGGTGAATGCGGTGACAATGGCAGGTGCATTTCTTGCATCACTTCCACAGGCGGAAAGTCCTGAAGCTACTGACGGTCGATACGGCTACTACTGCCCACTTGAAATTACCGGTACTGCAGAATCAGCAAAGCTGACATTGTACCTTAGAGATTTTGAAATTGAAGAAATTGAGCGGAGAAAAAAAGTTCTCGAATCAATGGCAGAAGTAATGGAGAATATCTATCAAGGCGGAAAAGTATCTGTTGAATTTAAGATGCAGTACTTGAATATGCGTGAGTACATCAGTAAGGATCCTCTTGTTATGGAGAAACTTGAGAAAGCTGCTGCGAATATTGGTATTATCGTGAGTAATGAAATAATCCGTGGAGGCACTGATGGTGCCCGTCTTTGTGCGATGGGAATTCCCACTCCAAACATTTTTACGGGTGGACATAACTATCATAGCAGATATGAATGGGCAGCACTTCTTGTTATGACCGAAGCCGCCCGGCTTATAGGGGAATTAATTGTACTCTGGAGTAAAGATTTCGAATGAGGGTACTCATGATACGAATGAGGGGAATATTCCTTTTCATTATGTTTTTTGCTGTATGGACTATTTGTACCTTACAGGCAGAAACTGCAGATTCCCTTTCAGTTGATGAATATTCAGCACTCATAACGATCTCAGTTGAATCTTCATTGGGATTAGAATTACCGGATAAGGATGTTTTGCGCATAGAGCAGGAGATAAGTACAGTTTTTCTCAGTGCACTGCAGCAAACCGCCCGATTCAGCAGTATAGAGACTGGCTCTGCTGAAACAGATTACTCCGATTATGAATTGGATACTATGGTTGTAAATCTGAAAATTTCTCAGGTGCTGATAGAAACAGACATTGAATCCGGAAAAAAAATATTTCATGCTGAAGTAGCAGCAGAATCGTATAGTAGTAATCAACAGGTAAATGATCGAACCAGTGTAGACTTTAAGCTGCTGGGTATTGGTGAATCATTTGAAGAGTCATTACAGTCTGCTGTAGCTAATCTCACGTACTCCGTTATGAGTATAGTCAGGATGCTTCCACTCCCGGGAACAGATTTAGCAATTTATGATATTTATAATGATTATCCCCTGGTCTTATTTGCTGAAGAATCTGTTCCGTCACCAGGTGATGATTATAATCTGGTGTCCGGTGCGGGGAAAGTTTTGGGACTCGCAGAAATATCCCGATTGGTACCTCTGGATGAGAGTGAAAGATCTGCTGCTGAACTGAAAATTATCTATACTGATATTTCAATTGTGCCCGGTATAGGGCTTCAGCCTTTAAAGAGCAGCCTGGTGCAAATACAAAGTGGTATGTCGTTGAGTTTTGGAGCTGTTGGTGCAGATATTTTATTCAGAGGAACCAATGGACAGGGATTCGTTCCTTCAGCCGGGGTAGGTGCAGTATGGGTTTGGGATGACCCTTATCCGACAGGATCTTTTTTCGTGCAGCAGTCTAATAGTGTTATGGCTATGGTTTCCGGAGGTTTTGCCTACAGAATAATTCCAGGAAGAAGATTGTCTAAACCTGGGAATCTGTTTTTTGGACGAGTTCGTATAGATTTAGGAACATCTTTTATAGGTGGATACTTTTTTAACATGAATTCATCCATTGCGAACGACTTGATCTACGGCAGCAGGTATACTGCGGGAATCTCCTGGTATATAACGGATTCCGTTGAAGTTTCTGCAAAGTGCCAATATGACCGAATTTACCAACTCAACGGGTCATTGGAACCCATTCTCTCAACGATTTTTGGAGGAGTTGGTGTAACTTTACGTCCTTGATTTTGATTACAGAGTGAGTCTGAAAATACTTAAAGCCTTTGAAATATTTTGCATTTTGGGATGGTTTAGAAATGAATGTGCGGGAAACAGGAGATTACTATGATCTTATTCAGATCAAAATCAAATGAAAGGCCTAAAAAAAATAGTGTGCACGTGTTTGCTAAAGCAGCAGCGGGAATTTTAATCCTGATACTGCTAACCGGATGTACCACTTATCTGAATACATTACGTGCAGAAATAGAAGGAGTTCCTTTTTGGACACTTCAGACGCCATCAAGTACTCTTCAGAGTGTATTTTTTGTGGGAGTAGGTACAGATGAGACAGGCGATGAAACATCAGCCCGACAATACGCAATCGAAAATATGCTTACAAAAATTTCAGTATACCTGAAATATACGATTTCTGAAGAATTCCGGCACGAGCTTATGAATACATTTTCAATCAGTACCATAGCTCTAACCATAACCGATGAGCACTTGGTGGAGATAGAAGGGGGTGGTGTAAGCATCTATCTTCTGGCAGGTTCTGATCGAAAAATCATCAGTAAATTGGTACGAGAGAATCTTGAATCATCACGGAATGCATCTCAACTCATTGATCAGCCAGTACTGCAGGCAGAAACAGCTTATAATAGAAAAGAAGATTTTACAGCACTCGAGCATTATATTGATGCTGCTGCACAAGCATATGTTTCCCCGTTGGAGGACGCCGGCGATATATATCAAGATGTTATGAACAAGATTATTCAGATAGTGAGCGGCCTTGTTATACAGGAAACTTCCTCAGATGCATCAAAAGGTGTTATAACGATGCAAGTTACCCGGGGGGCAGGTATATTCGCCCCTAAAATAGCAGACGTAACACTAAGGGCTGAATATCCAATAAAAAATTCTGCCGGAAAGGTCCGATACTCAGAACTCTTTTTATCAACAGACAAGAGTGGATCGGTAACTTTCAGTACAAATAATCCTGGATTTACCGGTCAGGGTGTCGTTAAAATTTATCTTGATATTGATAGGTTTATAGAAGAGCTGGAAGCGACAACCGGATCAGCTAATTCCCGGCTTATACAGTTTAAAGAGGAATCTTCAAAACTATTGTTTGAATTTCCATTTTCTCTTGTTTCTCCTGTTGCCGGAAAATTTGTAGTTCTTTCTCTGTTGGAGTTTGAAATGAACGGGACATTTATCTCCGACCATCCTGGTATGGAGAGAATGGCTGAGGTTATGGAAGAAGAGGGTGTTTGGGCAAATACTATGGTATTGGATGCAATAAATACCGGGTTTGATGATGACAATTCTGAAGAGAATATGCTGATAAGAATTCGTGATACATTTGACGGCCTTGTTACCGTTGCGGTGATAGGAAATGCTGGAATTTCCGGGACGGCTGAAGGCAGCGGAGGATATATTGCTACAGTGAAGGGGAATGTTAAGGCTGTATACCTGGCAACAGGGGTAGAGATTGACAGCAGCGGTGAATTGGTGGCCAATGGATTTGGTGGGACAATAGAAGCTGCAAAAAAGGCTGCCCTGAGTAGATTCGGAGAAATTGCAGCATCAAGAATAGTGAGTATTCTACTTTAAAAACCTTTTAAACGAGTTCAAGAAAATCTTCAGGATTATTAGATATTATTCCGCAAACTCCCATATCTATCATCCTCTTAGCTTCTTCAACATCATCAACTATCCATGAGATTATCGGATAACCCCTTCGTAAAGAATCTTTGTTAAAAATAGATTCTGTAAGCAGCTGTCTATTTGGTTTAAGAACTGAACAGCTGGCTATATATCTGCCGGCTCCATGCCTGAGCAGACGGGGTATACTCGGAGAGTCGCTGTAAATGACAGCAGTTGGTACGGTGTCTTCAGAGAGTTTTCGAAAAGATCTGAGCTGAAAGGGATTGAAGGAGGAGACCATACAGACATCTTCAAGTGAGAAATCCTGAATCATTTTCCACACTTTTTCACCAAGTTGCTTGTCAGTTATACTTCTGGATTTTAATTCGATATCGTAGTGCAGGGAATTTCCGTATTTACTAAATACCTCTCTAAGCAGTGGAATTCGTTCACCAGAATAATCAGGACTGAAAAAACTTCCAGCATCAAGCTCCAGTATCTTTTCATATGAAGTCTCTGCTGCCAAACTGTCATATCCGGTGACTCTTTTAAGATTAAAATCATGTGTAACAACAAGTTCTCCGGTTTTACAAACATGAATATCAAGCTCAACTGCAGATATGTTTTTTTCTATACACACATCGAATGAAGCCATCGTGTTCTCAGGAGCAATTTTGGGGCAACCTCTGTGACCCAAAAGCAGAGTTTTATTAGTGTATGGGGAGAAGAAGTTATACATTCCTTTTTTCATTTACTTTACTGCCTTATAGATAGTGTAGTTTGAATTCTTTGCAACTCTGGTAACGGAAGTATACATTATATCCAATACATTAAAATAACCAAGGTGATTATTTGCTACAAGCCACAACTCAAATCGATTACCATTTCTACTTCCGGGCCCAGATTAATGGTTTCAATTAAGAATTGTGTTCCATTAAAATCTCTTTTCATTTTGTCATTTCTTTGAGCAGTGCAATTTCATCAACCCAAATATCTGAATCAATTGTCTCCAAAATAAGCGGAATATTGTCAAAACGGGAATCTTTCATAAGAAGAGAGAAGGTATCCATTCCGATATTTCCTTTTCCCAGACTGTGGTGGCGGTCGACCCTGCTTGAATACGCGCTTTTTGCATCATTTAAATGTGCACCCATGAGTTTGTTAAAACCAATAATTGATTCAAACTGTTCCATGGTTTTCCCGTAGGTCTCTTCATTTCGGATGTCATACCCGGCTGCAAAAATATGGCAGGTATCAATACAGACACCAACCCGTTCTTTCTGCTGAACAAGATCAATAATCTCTGCAATCTCTTCAAACGTTCTGCCCAGCGCTGATCCCTGTCCGGCTGTAGTCTCGATAACAGCGGCTACACCTTCAGTTTCACTGAGTGCCTGATCAATTCCCTCGGCAACAAAACGGATTGATTCCCCGGGTTCAACAAGTTTCAGGTGTGCTCCCGGATGGAAATTAAGGCGGTCCAGACCAAGTGACTGTACTCTCTGCAGTTCATGAATAAATGAATCAAGGCTTTTCTTCCGTTTCTCAGGATCAGGATTGCCCAGATTGATGAGATAGCTGTCGTGGGGAAGCACCTGGAAAGGTTCATATCCGCACAGTTTCATCTGATCTTTGAATTGCGTAATATCTTCCGGAGTCAGGGGTTTCGCCTGCCATTGCCTTTGATTTTTAGTGAAAAGAGCAAACGCTGTTGCACCAATCTGCTTAGCGTTAGCCGGGGCATTAAACACCCCTCCCGATGCACTTACATGTGCTCCGATATATTTCATAATATCCTCCTTATAGTAGGGAAACAGGAAGAATCTTGTTTCTCTCTCTCTTACACTCTCTCTTACTCCCCGGTTTTCAGCCTCTGCACTACACGCATTCTCAGTAATGTTTTCATCTTCTTTAATTGTACTGAGAATCCGGCTTTGAGGGAAGTATTTTAGCTGCCGGATGTGGTATTGATAGATTTATAGGGGTGAATTATACTCCTAACGATGAAAACAAGTTATTACGATACAGACGATTTAATTACCGCCCTTGCTACCCCCTGGGGAGAGAGTGCTCTTGCAGTAATCCGTACTTCAGGACAGGGCTGTATTGATACAATAGCGAAGTGCTTTTTACAGCAGGAAAAACTATGCAAGGCTGAAAGCGGGACTCTTCTGCATGGTTTTTTTATTGATCCGGAGACTCGGGAACATCTGGATGAAATAGTGGCAGCCGTATACCGTGCACCTTCCGGATATACCGGCCAGGAGAGTGTTGAAATCTTTTGTCACGGCAGTCTTCCCGGAATTCAGCGGATAATGGAAACTCTCCATGCAGCGGGATTCAGGGATGCGCGGCCGGGTGAATTTACCATGCGTGCTTTTATGAACGGAAAATTTGACCTTACCAGTGCCGAGGCCGTACAGGAAATTGTTTCTGCAAAATCAAAAAAGGCTCAGTCGCTTGCCTTAGGAAGACTTTCAGGAAATCTATTCCATGAAATTGATACTATTAAGCATGAGCTGGTTACTATTCTCAGCATGATTGAGGTGCAGCTGGATTATGCTGAAGATGACATAGAGGAATCAATTGAACTCCCTATAGACCAGATGCAGGATCTTGGAAAAAAAATAGAACAGCTTGCAGCAACATACAGTACGGGAAGACTCTACTCGGAAGGCGCCCGGATTGTCCTGGCCGGGAGAACCAATTCCGGAAAATCATCACTCTTTAATCTGTTTCTTAAGGAAGATAGATCAATCGTCTCTGATATCCATGGGACCACCCGTGATTATATAGAATCCTGGATCACCATTCAGGGGATTCCGGTAAAACTTTTTGATACTGCCGGTTATCGTGAATCAAAAGACAGCATTGAAGAGGAAGGAATTCGCCGAAGTGCTATGGTAGCGGAAGCGGCAGATCTTATTCTCTACCTGATTGATGGATCGCTGGGAGTTACAGAAGAGAATGAAAACGATTTAAAGCTGCTCACGCTTTCCGGAGAGGCTGAAATCATACTGGTGTGGAATAAATCAGATATTTCATCCAATGAACCTATTGCAGACAGTATCCCTGTCAGTGCGGTTAATGGTGCAGGATTCGGATTGCTTGAACAGAAAATTTTCACAAAACTCCTGGGGCCCGGAGCATCAGTTTCTCAAGATTCAGAAATTATGATAGACTCATTGCGCCAGAAAGAGCTTCTGGACAGGGCTGCTGAAAGCCTTTTTGCAGCTGTTAAAACACTGGAAGATAAGATGCCGCTTGATGTTATAGCACCGGAAATAAGTGATGCTATAGATGCGCTGGGTGAATTGACCGGAGAGATAACCTCTGCAGATATTCTGGACAAGGTATTCTCAGGATTCTGTGTCGGAAAGTAGCAACCGGGATTATAAAGGACAAAAGAGTATGGATTTTGATGCCATAGTAATTGGCGCAGGTCATGCAGGAATAGAAGCTTCTCTTGCGCTGGCAAGGCTGCAGTTTTCGACTCTGCTTATAACACAAAACCTCGATGCGATAGGAAGATTATCCTGTAATCCGGCAATTGGCGGTTTGTCAAAAGGAAATATAGTTCGTGAAATTGATGCGTTAGGCGGGCAGATGGGGCAGCTTATAGATTCCACAATGATTCAGTTTCGCATTCTCAATAAGCGCAGAGGTCCTGCGGTTCAGGCGCCCAGGGCTCAGTCAGATAAATTTGCTTACAATATGCTGGCAAAAGAGACGGTTGAGACGCAAAAGGATTTGACTCTTTTTCAGGATACTGTAGTGGATATTATCCTGAACAGTTCCGGTGCGGAGATAGCCGGTGTGGTCACTGAACGCGGCAGGAAAATTTATGCCCGTACAGTGATACTCACCACAGGGACCTTCATGGAAGGAAAAATATTTATAGGAGATTATGAACACCAGTCAGGTCGGCTTGGAGAACCTGCGGCTATCGGATTGGGAACAGCTCTCCGGGGGAAAGGATTTACCTTAGGCCGGATGAAAACAGGTACTCCTGCAAGAGTAAAAAAATCATCCCTGGATTTCAGCAAAATGTCAGAACAGCCGGGCGATCCAATTATGCAGCCATTCTCCTTTATGAATTCGCATGTCGAACGTCCATCAGTTCCCTGCTGGATTACCTATACCAATAATATCACCCATGCCATTATTTCTGAGAACATTAAACGATCCCCGCTCTTTGGAGGTAAAATCGTAGGTTCAGGACCAAGATACTGTCCCTCAATAGAGGATAAGGTAGTTCGGTTTTCGGATCGGGACCGGCATCAGATATTTGTTGAGCCGGAGGGAATTAATACTGAAGAGATGTACCTGAACGGGATATCATCTTCGCTGCCTGAAGATGTTCAGGAGGACTTTATCCACTCAATCCAGGGACTTGAATTTGCAGAAATTATGCGGCCCGGTTATGCGGTAGAGTATGACTATCTGGATCCGACACAGCTCTATCCCAGTCTGGAGACAAAAAAGATCAGCGGGTTGTTTATCGCAGGTCAGACTAATGGAACTTCAGGATATGAAGAGGCAGCGGGGCAGGGGCTTATTGCCGGAATAAATGCAGCCAGAAAACTGCAGAATCTTGAACCGCTTATTCTTTCACGTGCTGAGGCCTATATTGGTGTACTCATTGATGATCTTGTGACGAAAGGTACAGAGGAACCCTACAGAATGTTTACTTCACGTGCAGAATATCGGTTAAATCTTCGACACGATACAGCAGATCAGCGGCTTACCGGGAAAGGTTTTGACATCGGGCTCTGTTCGTCAGAGCGTATGGATAAACTGCGGGAAAAACAGCAGCAGGCTGATGATATTCGTGAACTTCTTGGTCAGCATGCAGCAGAGGGGAAGAACTGGCTGCATCATTTAAAGAGACCTGAAATAACTATTAAAAATGCTGCAGCGGTGATTCCTGAACTTGAAAAATTCTCGGAACCTGTTATGCGCAAAGTGGAGCTCGATATTAAGTATGCCGGTTATATTGAACGGCAGCAGAGACAGGTAAATCGTTTTAGCAAGATGGAACGTATAAAGATTCCGCGTGATTTTGACTTCTTCGCTGTTGAAGGGTTGTCGAATGAGTCAAAGGAAAAATTCAGTAAAATCCGGCCGCTTTCTGTTGGGCAGGCATCCAGGATATCAGGAGTGAGAAACTCCGATGTTGCCGTGCTTATGATTGTTCTCGGGAGGAGAAAAGCATGACAAAAACTCGGGAACCTTTATTGGAAAAAGGACTTATTCAGTTGGGGATAGATTATACCTCTGCACAAATTGATGCGCTTTCAGCGTATGTTGATGAAATACTCTTTTGGAATGCAAAATATAAACTGGTTGCCGTAAGCAGCAGGGATGAGATAATTACGCGCCATATTCTTGACTCACTTGCTCCGTTACCTATTCTGCTTGAAAGCATAAATACATTCGGAAGACCAGTGACTATTGCTGATGTTGGTTCAGGAAACGGGATGCCGGGAATTCCGCTCTCAATCTTTTTGCCTGACTGCAATGTTACTCTCATTGAGCGTTCAGGCAGGAGAGCCGGATTTCTGAGAAATGCCCTTGTTCAATGTGAAGCTGATCGGGTAAGAAATGCAGATGTACAGTTGGATATTATTGATAAGGATATTCATGATGTGGTTGGATCATTTGATGTGATAGTATTTAGAGCATTTCGTGCATTATCTGATGTATTGCGGGCTCTCAGTCGGATAACAAGTGCCGATGGACTGCTTTTTGCGTATAAAAGTCGTCTTGAGACTATTGAACAGGAGTTAGCCGGGGTTCCTGAAGCGCAGCTGGGTGGGTGGAAACGGGATATTATCTCTTATACTGTTCCAACCCTTGAACTTGAACGCCGGATTCTCTTGCTTAAGAAAATCTGATGCAATTAGGGTTCTGCTCCTTTAGAATCGCTTGGTATAGATATGACAATAGGGCGTACTTCCTTTCATATCATAATAGTGCTGATGATATAATTCAGCAGGCCAGAATATTCCTGATGGAACCAATTTTGTTGCAACGTTAACTCCCTTATTTTCAAGAATTGATATAAGCTTCTCTGCTGTCTCTTTTTCATGTTTGTTATTATAAAAGAGTACTGATAAGTATTGAGAACCGATATCCGGACCCTGTCCGTTTTTCTGTGACGGATCATGTGTTTCAAAGTAGAGTTTGGCAAGCTTTTCAAATGATGTATGTTCAGGATCGTATAGCACTTCAATAGCTTCAACATGACCTGTTGAACCTGTACAAACCTGTTCATAGGTCGGGAATTCTGTTTCACCTCCGGTATAACCTGCTGTGGTAAGAATTACCCTGTCTGACCTGTCGAAATGGTACTGTGTTCCCCAAAAACAACCTGATGCAAAGAGAGCCCGTTGAGTTCTGGCATAGTGAATGGAGAGTGAATTAACGCAGTGCCGGGTGTTTTTCGAAGTATATTTTTCACCGGTAAAAATATGACCCAAATGACCTCCGCAGGCTGTACAGGTTATTTCGGTTCTTCTTCCATCTGCATCAGGGCTTTCTGTTACCGTTCCCGGGATTCTGTCATCAAAACTTGGCCATCCGCATTGCGAAGAAAATTTACTTTCTGATCGATAGAGTGGTTTTCCGCATTTTCTGCATATATAGACACCCTCATCAAAATGGTTCCAGTATTCACCAGTGAAGGGGGTTTCGGTACCTTTATGTTCAATTATTTCTGATTCTTTTCGATTTAGCGGATGCAAGTGAATATTTTTCATAAACCGCCTCCAATTTGAATATACAAAAGAATTTCAAAACAGGCAAAAAAAAACCAGCTATTTGTTAGCCGGTTTTTTTTGGAAGAAATAGTTTAGTCGATGGGTTAGCTGAAAAGCGGTCCCAATGTGCTGCAAGCACGATAATCAGATCCTTCCACATCCATACCGAATGCATTCCACATACTTGGTCTGAAAATCTTGCTGCTGTCGACATTGTGCATATTAACCGGGATTCTCAACATCGCACAAAGAGTGATCAAATCTGCTCCAATATGCCCATAACTGATTGCACCATGATTTGCTCCCCAATTTGCCATTACCGAGTAGACATCTTTGAATTTCTCATTTCCTTCTACTGTTCTTGGAGCGAACCAGGTGGTAGGCCAGGTTGGATTTGTGCGCTTGTCAAGTTTTTCATGTACTTCTGCGGGTACTTCCGCGGTATATCCTTCGGCAATCTGCATGACCGGACCGAGTCCTTTGACAATATTTATCCTGGACATGGTTACCGGCATGCCGCCCTTGCTCAGGAAATCGGTAGAATAACCTCCGCCTCTAAAATAACCACCATCGGCCACACAAAACTCGGTTGCATTAAGGCATGCTGCAGCATCTTCGGGTGTAATATCCCAGTGGGGTTTCATAACAGGGTTCCCCGCCTTATCACTCATTTCTCCTGTTGCATCGAGACAGGTTGAACCTGAGTTGATCAGGTGAATGAATCCTCCGGCTGCAGCTCCTTCAGGTTTCCATCCGGTTGCCTTCTCAATGGCTTCTGGGCTCCAGTAGGTTCTTACATCGGAAAAGATTTGTGCAGTATTGGTGAGCAAGTGCCCAAAAAGCATAGGAGCAGCATTAAGGGAGTCGTTTTCAGTTGCAAAAACAAAAGGTTCACGGATACCATTCCAATCAAAGGATGAATTGAGGATAGTCTCCATAAAATCACCATTAGCCCAGTGGTCGGTCCATGATCTCTGTCCCTGAAAACCACCTGCAATTGCGTTTCGTCCCAGAGCTTCTTCTCCAAATCCAATTTCAGCCAGCCGTGGATTACCAATCATAAGGTCACGCCCGATAAGGGTCATCTTCACACTGTATTCCCAATCTTTTTTTCTCTGTTCTGCAGATCTTTGCCATTCAGGTGGATTGGCTGTATCTTCCTGTTCTTTGCAGTTGATTGAGACCCACTCCATAGCAGCTTTGTACTCGTCCTCATCAAATATATTCTCTTCAACCCTGCGTGCGATTTCAGACATATCAACTACTTCAGTCCGCATGCCCAGATACTCCTGAAAGAAGTCCTGATCAACAATAGAACCGGCAATACCCATAGATGTTCCGCCAATTGACAGGTAACTTTTTCCTCTCATGTGAGCCGCAGCCAAACCGGCACGTGCAAATCCCAGTACTTTCTCTTTTACATCATCGGTTACTGTGGTATCACCGGCTTCCTGTACATCACGGCCGTATATACCGAATGCAGGTAATCCTTTTTGATTATGCCCTGCAAGTACAGCCGCAAGATATACAGCTCCGGGTCTTTCTGTTCCATTGAATCCCCAGACTGCTTTGATGGTCATTGGATCCATATCCATAGTCTCTGATCCATAACACCAGCAGGGAGTCACGGTAAGTGTTACTGCAACATCCTCTTTTGCAAATTTATCACGGCACATGGCTGCTTCAGCAACTCCGCCGATACAGGTGTTGGCAATAATACACTCAACAGGATGCCCGGAAGGGTGCCGTAGGTTTTCTGAGATGAGTTTCGCTGCAGTTTTTGCAAGATTCATGGTCTGATCTTCAAGGGATTCTCTTATCCCTTTTCTTCGTCCATCGATAGTAGGGCGAATACCTATTTTGGGAAGGCTCCCGCGAAGCCGGTATACCGGCTTGTTCGTTGCGATTGTTTTTGGATCTGCCATCTTTTTTCTCCTTACAGGCAAAGGTTCCTGTTAACCAAGAATATAATTAGTTTTATCTGGTATTCTCCATGTAATCGATTACATTATTACATGAAAATTTGAGGAATGCAAGAGAATTGAAAGGGATCTGTTATTGATCAGCGATAATGTCACCCTTCAGCAACTTAACCTATAGTGGAAGGGAAAATTCAGACATTGTAAATAGTATTGATGTATTATATTGTATAAAAAGAATGGTAAATTCAAAAAGAGTAATCATTTCCATAATAGCATCCCATATTAATAATGATCCGAAACTTGATTTGTGTATACTCTATGGATCAGCTGCTTTGGATAAACTTTCTGCACATAGTGATGTAGATATTGCAGTCGGCGCTGTTAAAAAACTAACCAATAACTATTGTCTGGAGCTTTCCAGAGAATTAACACTGGCAATAGACAGAGAGGTCTCAGTTATTGATATAGATAAAATGGAAGGGGCAATTCTTCAGGAAGTACTAACAAAAGGGATAACACTAAAGAACGGCGAGCCTAATTACAAAGCCCGGTTGATAGTAAAAATGTATGAATTTACTGAAGATATTTTACCATTCCAGATGATGGGAATTAATAAAAAGGTGGCTAAATTTTTAAATGGATAATCTGGTTATTACCAAGAAAATTGAATCATTAACTCATTGTTTAAACAGAATAGAAACAAAAAGACCTTCCGATATTACGATGCTTATGGATGATTATGATCTACAGGATATTATCTCTGTTAATCTTGAAAGAGCTATCCAATTGTGCGTTGATATTGCAGCAATTATTATTTCTGAGAAAGAGATAAAAACAGCCAATACCATGGCTGGAAGTTTTCAGGCACTGGAAAATGCGAAAATACTGCCTAAAGAGTTGTCCTTGAAAATGCAGAAATCAGTTGGTTTTCGAAATATCTCAGTGCATGAATATAGATCAATTGACTGGGAAATAGTATTTGAAATTATTCATGATCATCTGGTTAATTTCAAACATTTTATCAAATTTGTTATGGAACAGTTCTTATGAAAAAGAAGAAACATCCGAATATCTGAAAGAGATCTTATTCACCTGCAAAGGGAGGCTGTTGCGGAAGGATTACCTTATCAGACGTTGATTTCAAGCATTTTACACAAATTTGTCAATTGACTACTCATAAATAAGTAGGAGCGTACATGAATGAACCCTGAAAACTGTCATATGAGACATATAACGTGCAATTGTTAAATTGAGGGAAATCGATTACACTACATAATTATTGTATAGATGGAGGAATGATAAAACATTCCTTTAATGTTTTCACAGAAAATGATTTTCTATGAAAACTTATCGGAGATCTAAATGTTAAAAAATATTCCTGCAATTCTCTCTCCGGAATTATTAAAAATACTGATGGAGATGGGCCATGCTGATGAAATCGTTATCGCTGATGGAAACTTCCCTTCAGAAAGTATGGGACAGAGAGTAGTTCGGCTTGACGGCCATGGGGTTCCAGAGATTCTTGATGCGATAATGCAGTTTTTTCCTTTAGATCAATTTGATGAAGGTCATGCCGTACTGATGGAAGTAGTTTTCGGCGATACAACCGAGACCCCAATCTGGAACGAGTTCCGAAAAATTTTAAAGAAAAGAGATCCTGGTTTTGCCGGATTGACAAATATTGAGAGATTTTCCTTTTATGATCGTACAAAAAAAGCCTATGCAGTAATTGCAACAGGAGAAACTGCTCTCTATGCAAATATTCTTCTTAAGAAAGGTGTCGTCAAATCCTGATGCATAAATCCCGGTCAGCTACCATGAAGGATGTCGCCCAATGCTCCGGTTTCTCAACCGCAACTATTTCGCGTGTCCTCAATGATGACCCAAAAGTTAAAAAAGAGACAAGAACCAGTGTGCTGAATTGTATGGAAAAATTGGGCTATACCGTGAACCCCATCGCCAGGAGTCTTAAGACCAGCAGAACTCATACTATTGGCATAATCGCACCGGAATTCCAAAATGATTTTTTTATGGCAGTTGCTGAAGGAATTGAGGATTATCTTCGCGGGAAAGGGTATTTCTCCTTTATCTGCAACTCCAGAGAGAGTTCAGCTGAGGAAGAGGCTCTTATTCGCATGCTGATCGAGAAACAGGTCGACGGGATGATAATTATTCCTGCTGATTGTCAAAACGGGGATCATCTGCATATTTTGCAGGATCTTGATATCCCGTTTGTACTGGTAGACCGGTTGGTTGCAGGAATACCTGCAGATGCAGTCCTGACAGATAACTTCCGCGGCTCATTTGAGGCTGTTGAACGGTGTATTCTTGATGGTGCGGGAAAGATAGCTTTTATTGGAGGTAAGATGGCACTTACCTCTGCCGGCGAACGGTATGAAGGCTATATTGCTGCTATGAAAAAATACGGTAAACCAATCGATCAATCAATCCTGAAGTACGGTGATATGCATATCGAGAGCGGATATAAACTTATGGGTGAGCTGGTGGAATCAATGCCGGATATTGCTTATGTCTTCATTATTAATCTGTTTATGCGTATTGGTGCAGAAAAGTACCTGGTTGAGCATGGGGTATCCATGAATATTCGTATTGCTGCTTTTGATGAGTCTTCAATATCCTCTCTGTTTACTCACTCCTGGATAACTGTCCGGCAGCCACTGGCCGGTATTGGACAGCAGTCTGCCCGTTTGCTGTTGAGAAGAATCCGGAAAGAAGATCTACCGTTTCCGCAGGTGTATCGGGAAACGCCCGTGATCGTGACTTACCGGGGTATGTAACAGATCTAGCCATTTTTAACTATCTTTGAAGTTGATTATTTGAGAGGAATTATGACAAAAGAAAATGCAATAAAACTATTTCAAGACCAAAGAGTCCGCGTTCATTGGAATGAAAATCAAGAAAAATGGTATTTCTCAATAATTGATGTTATTGGTGTTTTGACTGAAAGTGAAAATCCAAGAAAGTATTGGAGTGTTTTGAAAACTCGATTAAAAAAGGAAGGAAGTGAAGTGGCTACAAATTGTAGCCGTTTGAAATTATTAGCAATTGATGGCAAAATGCGACTAACTGATGTTGCAGACACAGAGCAATTATTACGACTTATACAATCAATTCCTTCGCCTAAAGCCCCTAACAAAGGCTATAAAAAATAGGCGGATTAGTAGTGTCAGGACTTGTAGCTCGTTTGAACTTTCTCGTAATTTGAAAGTTTTGTGCTTCGAAATCGCGTGCTTTTCATATACTTAGCGTCTAGAAGCAATAACCAGAAAGGGTTGAAAGATGAATAGTTTAATTCCCCGGAATTCAAGGGGTTTAGAAATTTCAATGTTACTGTAAATAGTAATTTAAAAGGAATTTATTATGAGTGAGAAAAAAGATGTAATTAAAATAGATAATATTCAGAATCGTATTTTTGCAATTCGTGAGGTGCAAGTAATGCTTGACCGTGATTTAGCTGAAATGTATGGAGTTACAACAAGTAGGCTTAATGAACAAGTTAAGCGTAACATCGAAAGGTTTCCTGAGTACTTTATGTTTCAGTTAAATAAAGATGAACTGAAAAAATGGATGTCGCAAGTTGCGATATCCAATAAAGAAAAGATGGGAATTAGAAGAATGCCTTACGCCTTTACCGAACAAGGTGTATCAATGCTTTCGGCTGTTTTAAGGAGTGAAACAGCAATAAAAGTTAGCATTGAAATTATGAATGCTTTTGTAGAGATGAGAAAATTTATTGCCACAAATGCGGGAGTTTTTCAGCGACTTGATAAGGTAGAGCAAAAACTAATTGAAACCGATCAAAAATTTGAGCAAATTTTCAAAGCACTTGAGGATAAAAGCATAAAACCAAAACAAGACATTTTCTACGATGGACAGATTTTTGATGCTTACATTTTTATTGCCGACCTTATTAAATCTGCCAAAAGATCAATTCTGCTTATCGATAATTATATTGATGAATCTGTTTTACAACTCTTTACCAAACGAAAGAGAGCAGTATCTGTAAAGATCTACACCAAAAATATCACAAAAATACTAAAGCAAGATTTAGCAAAACATAACGCACAGTACTCCAGAATTGAAATAGAAAAGTTTACTAAAGCCCACGACCGCTTTTTGATAATTGACGATACCACTGTTTACCATTTTGGAGCAAGCCTGAAAGATTTAGGCAAAAAATGGTTTGCCTTTTCTAAAATGGATTTTAAAGCTGTGGAGATGATTGCCAAAGTGGCGGTTGAGCGGAGCCGAAACCAAAACGGAAAGTTGAAAAATGAGTAAAGGATATATGTATATACTAGAATGTGCCGATGGGAAAAGAAAGAATCGTTGATAAAAGGAATGCCTGAGAAATTGCATAAATTGGCAGAATGTATGAATGAGAGCCATTACTCGGGCTTCGACTCCGCTCAGCCCCCTGTTAAAGTGGCGGTTGAGCGTGGTGGTTGAGCGTGGTGGTTGAGCGTGGTGGTTGAGCGGAGCCGAAACCAGAACGGAGATGGTGATGAGTAAAAACAAACTAATTAGAAATAGCACCGCTGAATTTTTAATATTTACTGCTCAAGATGGTAAAAACAGCATTGAAGCGCGATATGAAGATGAAACTATTTGGCTCACTCAAAAACTTATGGGTGAACTTTTTGAAGTAGGTACGAATACCATAAATTATCATTTAAAAGAGATTTATAAAAATAACGAAATTGAAGAAAATTCGGCTATCCGCCGGATATGCAGAAACTGGCAACAGAGACCGTATTAAAACAGGCTGAACTAATTGCAAATGAGTTAACAAATGAATAAGTCCACGCTAAAGCCAGCAAGGGTTGTGTCAGAACAAAATGCGGAAATTTAAATATCTAATCTAGGCAGATAGTGCGGAGAACAATTGTTTTTGCGGAGAATATACTATATAATTACCGCAAGTCATACGGAGAATAAGAATGTATATATACGAACAATCTGACTGGCCGCAATTCAAATGGAATACCGAAAAAATTCTGATGTTGCTGACTGAAGTAAGAAATTTGCAAGGTCAAGTGGTTGGAAGAATGGGAACATTGGGTTTTGATCTGAGGAATCAGGCAAATCTTGAAATTCACACTCAGGATGTTTTAAAATCAACAGAAATAGAGGGTGAAATACTAAATCCTGACCAAGTACGATCATCAATAGCACGTCGATTAGGCTTAGATATATCCGGGCTGGTTCGTTCTAACAGAAATGTAGATGGTGTTGTTGAAATGATGATTGATGCAACAGAAAACTTTAACAAACCATTGAATAAGGATAGGCTATTTGCCTGGCATAATGCATTATTTCCAGCAGGTTATAGCGGAATGTACAAAGTACTTGTAGGACAATGGAGAGATAATTCAAAAGGACCTATGCAAGTTGTTTCCGGATCAATGGGGAAAGAGAAAGTTCATTATCAAGCCCCTTCTGCAAACTCTCTTGAAATAGAAATGGAAAGATTTATCACATGGATAAACGGTAGGCAAGATATCGATTTAGTTATTAAAGCTGCTCTTTCTCATTTATGGTTTGTCACACTTCACCCATTTGAAGATGGTAATGGTAGAATAGCCAGAGCAATAACTGACATGATCTTAGCTCAATCTGATAATCAATCTTATCGCTTTTATAGCATGTCTTCTCAAATAAGAAATGAGAGAAAGCATTACTATGACATACTGGAAAGAACACAAAAAGGAGATCTCAACATAACAGATTGGCTGGAATGGTTCTTGATTTGTTTATTACATGCTTTGAAGTCTTCTGAAATGATTTTGGGAAAAGTGATTTTTAAGCACAACTTTTGGATGAGCAACTCTTCATCCATCAAAAATGAAAGACAAAGAAAATTACTAAACCGACTATTGGATGGATTTGACGGAAAACTAACCACTTCAAAGTGGGCAAAGATTGGTAAGTGCTCACAGGATACTGCCTCCAGGGATATTCAAGACTTAATTGAAAAGGGCGTATTGTATAAACTTCCAGGAGGAGGGCGAAGTACTGGATATGATTTAATAAACGAAATGAATAATAAAACCCCAGCAGGTAACAATATATAAAAAATACAATTTCATAAAAATATTCCCATCTCATTATCGTAAAAAATTTATTTTCCGCTAAATCTCTCTTTTTATCTTGATCTATTTTCTAAAAAGAAATAAAATAGAAAGCGAAAAGAAACTATTAGAAAAGTTAAAGGAAATCTAATGAACGGTATAACGAAAAGAGAGAATCAAATACTTGAGCTGTTGAGAAATGGTTCAGATGTATCTGTATCACGCTTGAGTGATATTCTCGATGTTTCTGTTGTAACTGTACGGGCTGATTTGAAGTTACTTGAGGAAAAGGGACTTATTCTGCGGACCAGAGGCGGTGCTGTTCCGGCTTTCCATCCCGATATGCTAGATAAAAAATCAAGCAGAAATCATGAAAAAGAGAGAATTGCAAAGGCTGCCGCTGCACTGGTGTCTGACGGAGATCAGATTATGATCACCAACGGAACTACTTCTGCACTTGTCGGCAGGTATCTTCTGGGAAAGCGTGATCTTCAGGTGGTAACAAACTCCACCTTGCTGCTGCCGTATGCAAGGGTTAATTCCCATCTCAATCTAACACTTATAGGTGGTGAATTCAGGCCTTCAGCTGAAGCGCTGGTAGGGCCGGAAGCTATTCGCAGATTGGATCAATTCCATGTCTCTATGACTATTTCCGGAACTGATGGATTTACACTTGAGCATGGTATGACAACCCATCTTATTGAGAATGCCGAGATGGTGAGAAAAATGTGTGAACAGGCCGAAAAGCGTGTTCTGGTAGTGGATTCATCAAAATTCGGTAAAATGGGTTTTATTAAAATTCTGCCGATAGAGAAAATTGACATGATTATTACGGATACCGGTTTGCCGGAATCAATTGCTGCAGAGTTTAAGGAACGTGGAGTAGAGGTTCTGAGAGTTTGACAGAAGCCGTTTTTTATATAATTGGCTCTGATTCTCAAAATAAGGAGTGCATAATGGCGCAACAGGTTTTAATGCCGAAGCAGGGAAATTCAGTAGAGACATGTATTATTATTGAGTGGAAAAAACAGGAAGGAGATAGTGTCGCTATAGGAGATATCCTTTGTGAGGCTGAAACTGATAAGGCAACTATTGAAGTAGAGTCTACAGCTGAAGGAATTCTTCTAAAACAACTCTTCCAGGTTGATGATGAAGTACCTGTCCAGGTACCGTTGGTAATTGTGGGAGAAGCGGGAGAGGATATATCAGCAATGGTATCTTCTACTGGTAGTGAGAGCGGCGGCGGGGCAGAAAGTGCTGGAACAACAGCTGTGAAAGTTGATGCAGATCCCGTTCCAGAGGCTGCGGTTGTTACAGCTGCCAAGGCACCTGAAGTACAGAGTGTATCTGCTGCTTCAGGAATTTCTCCCAGAGCAAAAAAACTTGCAGCGAACAAGGGAATTAACTACATGAATGTTGCAGGAACCGGCCCTAAGGGACGAATAATAGAGCGTGATATTGAATCAGCTTCTTCCGGAAGGCAGCTGTTGACACCTGCAGCAGCAGCTGCATTAGCATCAGGTGATTATAGTGTACCTGATGGCAGAGGTTCCGGAATAGGCGGCCGGGTTCGCACATCCGATCTGCAGACTCCGGAGTCAGGAAATGTGCCGGAGACTATTTCAGGAGATTTTCCGGGAACTTTTACGGAAAAACCGGTAAGAAGTATTCGAAAAATTACCGCACAAAGAATGTTTGAATCTATCTCTACAACTTGTCAATTAACCCTGCATGCAACCGCAGATGCCTCCAGATTAAAAAAGGTTCGTGCACGATTCAAAGCTGCCGGATCTGAAACGGGATTGTCGGCCATAAATATAAATGATCTAATTCTGTTTGCAGCAGCAAAAACCCTGATTGATTTCTCTTTTGTAAACTCTCACTTTTTAGGTGATAAAATCATCGAATTCAATAATGTACATCTTGGAACAGCAGTAGATACCGAAAGAGGATTGATGGTTCCGGTTATTAAATTTGCTGATTCTCTCTCAATAAGAGAGCTTTCAACTGAAGCAAAACGGTTGGCTGAATCCTGTAAAGCCGGGAAAATTTCACCGGATGAACTTGACGGGGGAACTTTTACGGTTACCAATCTGGGTGCTTTCGGTATTGACCGATTTACCCCGGTTCTTAATATACCGCAAACAGCTATTTTAGGTGTTGGTGGAATTGATCTGAAACCGGTTGAATCCTCAGAAGGTGAGGGTGAAGGAGTGCAGTTTATTCCGCATATAAGCCTCTCCCTCACATTTGATCATCAGGCAATTGACGGAGCCCCTGCTGCAAGATTCCTAAAAGCATTGGCTGATAATATCAGGAACATCGACTTGTTGATGGTCCGCTAATAAGAGATAGGAGAAGTGATGGAAATATATGATTTAATAGTTATCGGGGCTGGCCCCGGGGGCTATGTAGCTGCTGAAAGGGCAGGAGAACTAGGTAAAAAAGTACTGCTTATTGAAAAAGAGCATATGGGCGGAGTCTGTACAAACTCAGGCTGTATTCCGACAAAATCCCTGCTGAATTCTGCCAAACACTATGTTCATGCATTAGAGGGCGAAAAATATGGAGTTACCTGCAGCAGTGTGGAGTTTGATCTTCCCACTGCAATGATCTGGAAGCAGAATGCGATTGAAACACTCAGAAAAGGTATTCAGTACCTGATGAAAAAGAGCGGAGTAGTTGTCGTTTCAGGTACAGCTGAATTCCTGGATACGTCACATGTTTCTGTTGGTGATGCGGTGTATGAAGGGAAAAACATTCTTATTGCCACAGGATCATCAACTGTTGTTCCCCCCATAAAGGGCTTTGACAGCTCGATCGTTACCACCAGCCGGGAAATTCTGGAAATTGAGAAGATGCCGAAAAAACTGACCGTTATTGGCGGTGGGGTTATTGGTGTCGAATTTGCCTCGTTTTTCAGTTCTGCCGGTGCAGAGGTAACAGTAATTGAGATGATGCCGGAGATTGTGCCCCTTATGGAACCGGAATTTTCGAAGCTTCTTCGCAGGGAGATGAAAAAAGTCACCTTTAAGCTGGGATGCAGAGTCTTTGAAATTACTGAAACCGGTGTGAACTATACCGATGCGAAAGGTGTAAATCAGACCGTTGAAGCCGATACCGTGCTGATGAGTGTGGGAAGAAAACCCAATATTGATGGTTTGGAAAAACTGAAAACTAATCAGGGATTTGGTCTCGATTTCAATAAAAGCGGTATATCCGTAAATGAGAAAATGCAGACCAACCTGCCAAATGTATATGCAGTTGGTGATGTGACCGGAAAATCTCTGCTGGCACATTCTGCCTCCCGAATGGGGGAAGTTGCGATTGCAAATATGTTCGGCAGCGGAAGTATCATGCGATACGATGCAATACCCTGGGTTGTCTACACTCTGCCGGAAGCAGCCGGCTGCGGAATGACGGAACAGGAAGCAAAAGAAGCCGGTTATCAGGTTGTTTCAGCCTCCATGCAGATGCGTGCCAACGGCAGGTTTCTTGCAGAATGGGGTAAAAAGGCCGGCGGTCTCTGTAAAGTAGTTGCCGATGCCGGGTCAGGAAAGATTCTGGGTATTCACCTGTTAGGTGGAGCCGCAAGTGAGATGATTTTCGGTGCTGCTGCATTTATTGAAGCAGAATTACGTGTGCAGGATGTACGGGAAATAATTTTTCCGCATCCGACAATTTCAGAGATCATAAAAGATGTCTGTATAGCTATAAATTTGTAGAGAACCAAGGAGAAACAGATGCCCAAGAGTCTAACCATTGATCCGGTTGCAATCCGGAAATCAGAAAAATTATCACTAAAATCCATTCCGATGAATACCTATAAATCCGATTTTGCCAAAGAAAAAAAGCTGTATGGAAATAAAGGATTAATAGCAATGTATCGGGATATGCTCCTAATCCGCGAATTTGAAACCATGCTCGACCTGATTAAGAGAGAGGGAAGTTATGAAGGTTTAGCGTATAATCATCGTGGACCGGCTCACCTCTCTATTGGACAGGAATCAGCTGCAGTCGGGCAGTGCGTGAATCTTGATCCTGAAGATTTTATATTTGGATCCCATAGAAGTCACGGTGAAATTCTTGCAAAAAGTTTTTCTGCTATCCGTAAGATAGGGGATGACAATTTAGTAACCGTTATGAAAGAGTTTATGGATGGAGATGTTCTCTCTATCGTGGAAAAGGACTTTATCGGAAAAGATACACAGGATCAGGCTGAAAACTTTGTTCTGTATGGTGCCCTAGCAGAGATTTTTGCCCGGAAAACCGGTTTTAATCGGGGTCTCGGCGGATCAATGCATACCTTTTTTGCACCCTTCGGCAGTATGCCGAATAACGCCATTGTCGGCGGCAGCGGGGATATCGCTGTAGGTGCTGCACTCTATAAGAAAATCAACCGGAAACCCGGTATAGTAATAGCAAATGTCGGTGATGCCTCAATGGCATGCGGACCTGTTTGGGAAGGATTGATGCTGGCTGCAATGGATCAGTATAACACCCTCTGGGGTGATATGGCCGGAGCTCCGCCCTACATGCTTAATGTCTTTAACAACTTCTATGGAATGGGTGGACAGACCATAGGAGAGACCATGGGTTATGGAACACCTGCACGAATTGGTTATGGTGTTAATGCAGATGGTATGCATGCTGAAAGAGTTGACGGGTTTAACCCGCTGGCAGTAGCTGATGCTGTATCACGAAAGAAAAAACTCCTTATTGAGGGGCGTGGTCCGGTACTTATGGATACTATTACCTATCGGCTTTCCGGTCACTCTCCCTCCGATGTATCATCGTACCGAACCAGAGAAGAGATTGAAACATTTAAAGAACAGGACAGTCTGGTCTCCTTTGCAGAATATCTTGAGGAAAACAAGGTATTATCAGCTTCAGATATTGCAGATCTTAAGCAGGAAGTGGTTGGTAAGATAAGCAAGACCATGGAACTGGCAATTGACAGTAAGAAATCTCCGCATGTTGACGGTGGATTTATTGAATCAGTAATGTTTTCCAATCAGAAAGTTGAGAAGCTTGATGATCGTGAACCGGAACTGCTGGAAAAACCTGAAGATAACGAACGGGTTAAGCAGATTGCAAGAAAGAAACGGTTTTATCTTGATGAGAATGGAAAGAAAGTGTCTTCAGCACGGCTCTATGCCTACCGTGATGGTATATTTGAGGCGATGGTTCACGGTTTTACCACAGACCCTACTATGGTAGCGTATGGAGAGGATAACCGGGATTGGGGTGGAGCTTTTGCCTGTTATAGAGGGCTTACAGAACTGCTCCCGTACCACAGATTTTTCAACTCACCAATCTCTGAAGCTTCAATTGTAGGAAGCGGTGTCGGTTATGCTATGGCTGGCGGCAGGGCGGTTGTTGAATTGATGTATTGTGACTTTATGGGTCGGGCAGGTGATGAAATCTTTAATCAGATGCCTAAATGGCAGGCAATGAGTGCGGGAGTTTTAAAAATGCCGCTGGTACTCAGAGTTTCGGTCGGTAGTAAATACGGTGCTCAGCATTCACAGGATTGGTCAGCACTTACCGCACATATTCCGGGACTTAAAGTAATGTTTCCTGCTACACCTTATGATGCTAAGGGGATGTTAAACCTTGCACTGCGGGGAACAGACCCTGTAGTATTTTTCGAGAGCCAGAAACTCTACGGAATCGGCGAGCAGTTTGAGACCGGCGGAGTCCCTGAAGGGTATTATGAGACTTCTGAAGGGGAACCTGCAGTACGAAAAGAGGGAAAAGACCTTACCATTATTACCATCGGCGCAACACTCTATACAGCAATGGATGCTGCGGAGAAACTGAAAGAACAGTATGGACTGGATGCTGAAGTGATAGACCTGAGATTTATCAACCCGCTTAACTACGAAACTCTGGTTGCCTCTGTGAAGAAAACCGGACGGGTTCTTCTGACATCAGATGCCAGTGAACGTGGATCATTTCTCCATACTGTTGCATCAAATCTGGGCAGACTTGCCTTTGATTATCTGGATGCACCTCCGGTAGTTCTTGGATCAAGAAACTGGATTACACCTCCGGCAGAGATGGAAGAGCTGTTTTTTGCACAGCCTGAGTGGATTCTTGATACTATTCATGAACAAATTCTTCCTCTTCCCGGACATCAGGTGCAGACAATCCAGACCGATGGTGAGTTTTACCGATTAAGTAAACTGGGAGTCTAAAGATTATTTTTATGAATAAAGATATGCAAAACGTGATAGGGGAGCTAAACTCCCCTGATTATTCCAAACGGGTCGCAGCGCTCCGGGAAATGGGAAAATCCATAAAGGAAGGTGCCATAACCCGGGAAGCTACCCGGGAAGTTAATAATCATGTTCATACGACCTATTCATTCAGCCCCTATGAACCTGCTATGGCGGCCTATAAAGCATGGGAAGCCGGCCTGCAGATCGTAGGGAGCATGGATCATGACAGTATTTCAGCGGCTGAAGAGACCCTGTTTGCGGGCTCTCAATTGGGAATAGCGACAACCGTAGGGTTTGAAATTCGATGTAGTTTTAAAGATACACAATTGAGCGACAGGAAGATAAATAATCCTGATTCTAAGGGCATTGTGTATATGTGTATCCATGGTGTTCCTTCAGATAAAATTGCGGTATGCAGGGAATTCCTGAAACCGATCAATACTATACGAAATAAAAGAAGCCGGGCTGAGACTGCCGCATTAAATGAGCTGATTTCCGGTTATGGAATACCTCCTCTGAATTTTGATCGTGATGTCTCTTCTCTCTCCAGAAGTAAAGAGGGCGGCAGTATAACAGAAAGGCATATATTAGCTGCACTGGCCGGGAGAATAATTGAGGTTCGAGGAAAAGGTCAGCCGATTGTTGATTTCCTGGAAAAAGAGCTGAAGATGTCTCTTAGTGAACAAGTTCGGCTGATATTTCTTGATAAAGAGAATCCTCACTATATATATGATCTTCTTGGAACGTTGAAGGGCAGTTTTCTGCCGGAGTTTTTTATTCAACCTGAACCGGAAGAGACAATTCTTGCAAAAAAGGTGGTTGACTTTGCACGCTCAATCGGGGCAATTCCCGCATATGCGTATCTGGGAGATATAACAGAAAGCCCGACAGGTGATAAAAAAGCGGAAAAATTCGAGGATAGTTATCTGGATGAACTTTTTAGTGTTCTTCATGAAATCGGTTATACTGCGGTAACTTATATGCCGCCGAGAAATACCAAAGAACAGTTACTGAGAGTGCAGAAACTTGCAGCCAAATATGGTTTGATGGAGATAAGCGGGGTAGATATTAATTCATCCCGTCAAACCTTTAATTGTCCGGAGATGCTGCAGCCTGAATTTGTCCACTTGCTGGATTCAGCCTGGGCATTGGTTGCACACGAGAAACTTGCTTCTGCAGATTCAGATTTAGGTCTGTTTCAGCCCGGGAATCCATTGGCAGATAAAACAATTGCTGAACGAATATCGGTATATGCTGAAATTGGACGGCAATTGAATCCGTTTTCACTGAAAATACCGCTTGCTGATATAAAAAAAGGTTTAGGTTATGAAGATATATAAAAAGGAATGGGATGTAATCATTCCGCCGTATGTTCGCGGATTGACTTTTGATGGGGTTAAAGGTCTTTTCGTGCATACGGTAGCAGTTGCAGGCGGTACTGCAGTTGAAGCTGATCTGGTTATTGAGACAGTTGAGTATGATCCTGCTGATAACGGGGATGTTAAAGCACTTCTCAGGCTTGTTGGAGAAAAGTTTACTGAGTATACAAAGAAAACAGGTCAGTATCCTGGCACAATACTGCTCGGATGTGAAAGGATCATCAGAATTGGTGGAGATTATTCTCAATCAGTCGCCGATGCAGACTGTTCAATAATTCCAGGAACCAAAGGATCAGAGAACCGGTCTGATGTGGTGCGGGGAAAAATTGCATTAGTCACCGGCGGAGCACAAGGATTTGGTGAAGGAATGGTTACTGAACTTGCCGGAGCTGGAGCATTTGTCTATATTGCAGATATGAATTTTACCGGTGCGCAAAAACTGGCCGATTCATTAAATAGTGAAGCAGGAACAGTTATTGCCAAAGCATTGGAAGTGAATGTGACAAGTGATGAGTCAGTTGCTGCCATGATGGAGTCAGTAGCTCGGGAAACAGGCGGTCTAGATCTGTTTATCAGCAATGCAGGAGTTTTGAAAGCCGGCAGTGTGAAAGATATGGAGTTAAAGGATTTTAACTTTGTGACATCTGTCGACTACACAGGTTTTTTCCTTTGTACTAAATACTCATCCAAATTATTGTCTTATCAAAATGCCGCAGCTAAAGAGTATATGACCGATATCATAGCTATCAGCTCAAAATCCGGTCTTGAGGGATCCAACAAAAACGGAGCCTATGCCGGAGCAAAATTCGGGACAATTGGCCTGACACAAAGTTTTGCTTTAGAACTTGTTACCGATAATATTAAAGTGAATGCAATTTGCCCGGGCAATTTTCTTGACGGTCCGCTTTGGTCGGATCCTGATAGAGGGTTGTTTGTCCAATACCTGCATACAGGGAAAGTTTCCGGGGCAAAGACGATTGAGGATGTAAGAAAATTCTATGAAGCAAAAGTGCCCTTGAACAGGGGTTGTAAAACGATAGATGTTATTAAAGCTGTCTTCTATATTGTAGAACAGCAGTATGAAACCGGTCAGGCTGTACCGGTTACCGGCGGACAGGTAATGCTTAATTAATCAGAACCGGTCGTCGCACGAATAAACAGCAGCTTAGGAATAGGAACAAAAAATGAGAACAAAAGCAGTACGAATATATGGACAAAAAGATCTTCGTTTAGAAGAGTTTGATCTTCCCGAGATGAAAGATGATGAAATAGCAGCAGAAATTATCACCAATAGTATCTGCATGTCTACCTATAAAGCGGCTAATCAGGGAGCAGACCATAAAAGAGTTCCCAAAGATATCGCTGAAAATCCAACCATCATTGGTCATGAGTTTTGTGGAATAATTTTGGAAGTTGGCAAGAAATGGGCGCATAAGTTCAAGAAAGGCCAAAAATTTTCAATACAGCCGGCACTGAATTATAAAGGAAGCCTTGATGCTCCTGGATACTCTTTTCGCTGGATTGGTGGTAATGCAACACATATCCTTATTCCCAATGAAGTTATGGAGATGGATTGCCTTCTCACTTATGAAGGTGATGCTTTTTTTATGGGATCTCTTTCTGAACCGGTATCCTGCATAATAGGTACCTATCATGCGATGTATCATATTCCGCAGGGAACGTATGTGCATGATATGGGAATAGTTGAAGGCGGCAGCCTGGCTATTCTTGCCGGAGTTGGTCCTATGGGTCTTGGAGCAATAGATTATGCTCTTCATAATGATCGAAAACCTGGTTTGCTGGTAGTAACTGATATTGATGATGCACGGTTGGAACGGGCTGCACAGCTCTATACTGTTGAACACGCCGCTGATTTAGGTGTTAAACTTGTCTATCTCAATACCGGGAAGGCAGAGAATCCTGTAGAAGCACTTATGGAGTGTACCGATGGAAAAGGCTGCGATGATGTTCTGGTAATGACCCCCGTTCGTCCTGTAGTAGAACAGGGGAGTAAAATTCTTGGTAAGGATGGGTGTTTAAACTTTTTTGCCGGACCAAGTAATACAGAATTTTCTGCTGAGCTCAATTTCTATAACGTACACTATGCGGCACACCACATTGTGGGTACCAGCGGTGGAAATACTGATGACATGAAAGAGTCTCTTAAGATGATGGAGAAAGGATTAATCAATCCTGCTGCAATGATTACCCATATCGGCGGGATGGATGCAGTTATTGGCACAGTACTAAATCTGCCGTCAATTCCCGGTGGAAAAAAGCTAATATATACCCATATTGATTTACCGCTTACCGCAATAACCGATTTTACAGAAGCAAGTAAGGAAAACCCGATTTTTACTGAACTTGATGCCATTGTAAAAAGAAATAATGGACTCTGGTGTCTGGATGCAGAAAAATATCTGCTTTCTCACGTGTAAAATCTTACAATTGAATTAATGCAAAGGGAGAGGGTAATATGAAGAGATATATTGCAGTAGATCTGGGAGCTTCAAACGGTCGGATCGTTGTGGGTAATCTCCACGAGTTTACCGTAACAAACAGGTTTGTTACCAGAAATGATCGGGTGAATGGCAGTATCTATTGGGATATTCTCTATATCTTCTCCGAAATAAAAAAGGGTCTGAAAAAGGCGTTTTCCCTCTTTCCCGGAGAGGGGGAGATCTCCGGGATCAGTATTGATACCTGGGGAGTCGATTACGGCCTTCTGGATGCTCATGGAGCATTAATCGGGCTTCCGTACCACTATCGTGATTCTCGTACTGACGGGATGATGGAAGAGGTTTTTAGTACGATTTCCCGGGAGGAGATCTATAAGGAGACAGGAATCCAGTTTATGCAGCTGAATACGATTTATCAGCTTGCAGCAATGAAAAAATATCAGCCTGATCTTCTTGGAGCTGCCAAAACGTATCTCTCAGTACCGGACTTGCTGAATTTCTGGCTCTGCGGTGTTGCAAAGAATGAGTTTTCTCATGTGTCAACCACCCAGCTCTATAATCCTGAAACGAAAGACTGGTCCTGGAAAATAATTGATTCATTAGGCCTGAATCGGGATATCTTTTGTGAAATAGTTCCAAGCGGTACTGTTTTAGGCCCCTTTCGAACGGAAGTTGCTGCAAAAATTGGTGCTCCCGCATCTGTACAGGTAATTGCCGGGGGAAGTCATGATACAGCCGCCGCCGTAGCAGCAGTTCCGGTAGTTGATGATAAACCAAATATCTATATAAGCAGCGGAACATGGTCACTGCTTGGCATCGAATCTGATACACCGATTATTTCAGAAAAATCACTGGCCTATAACTTCACCAATGAGGGAGCTGCAAGCGGGAAAGTACGTTTCATGAAGAATATTATGGGTATGTGGATTCAGCAGGAGTGTCTCCGATGGTGGGAAGCTGCTGGTGAAACGATTACCTTTAAAGATCTGGATGCAGAAACACTTGAATGTGCTGATTTCCCATCAACCATCGATCCGAATGACAACCGTTTTCTTAAACCGAACTCATCAAAGGATCCTATGCCGAAGAGAGTTGAGGATTACTGCAGAGAGAATGATCTTCCTGTTCCTGTGAAAAAAGGTGAGTTCATGGCCGTTATATATCGTGGTTTGGCAGAAGCCTATGCCCGTTATACCCGGCAGTTATCTGATATTACAGGTATTCAGTATAAACACCTCTATGTGATAGGCGGAGGATGCAAGAATTCCATTCTTAATCAGTGGACAGCTGATGCATCAGGAATTCGGGTGAGTGCAGGTCCTGTTGAGGCAACAGCGCTTGGAAATATTCTCATTCAGGCTCTGGCTCTTAATGATATTCCTGATAAGCAAACTGGACGCAAGTTAATCAGACAGTATCATGAATTCACACTTTTTGAACCAAAATGAAAAAAATACTGATTCTACTGATATTACTATCTATTATTAGTTCTGCAGCTGTTTACGGTTCGGATTTGAGTTTTACCATCAGTGTCGACTGGCAAATGAGTGTACAAGGTGGTGTAGAGTATCGTTTTAATGATTATTTTGGCATGAAGGCAGATCTTGGTGTGTCAATTATGGGATTATTAAATTTTGATCTGTTTGCGATGATAGATACAATCCCGGAGGATAATCCCTGGCGTCTCAGTCTACTGCTTGGGGTTCCTAATCTACTTGTACCATTGACTTTCAATGCTGCAATGGTCTCTCTTGGTGGAGCTGTTGAGGTGGGACGGCAATTAAGTGATACTGTTCAACTTAATCTACGGGTCGGTACTGGTTTTCCTCTGTTCTTTGAGAGCGAGAAGGAGATGATACGGGATATTGATTTTCCGTTTGGGCTCTGGCCTGAGTGTGTTTTGGAATTTAGTTTTCTGCAATAGATTTAAAAAAACTACTTTAGCAAAGCATGACTTGAATTCAGGTCTTTGTCTTATAACATTTTTTGGGTTTTTGCCTGGTAAATGTGTAACATTCAAGTAGGCTTACTGTTTATGAAGCAAGAGCTAACAGGAGATAGTTCAAATTCTATCTCTTATTTCGCGATATTTTTTGGAGGATTACATGAAGAAACTGATTACTTTACTTTTGGTTTTGCTGATAATTGGATCAAGTACCGCAATTTTTGCACAAAAAAACGGCCCTGAATATGCAGATAGGGCAGGACGAATAAGACTTGGGGCTGATTTAACCATGCCCACACTATTTATCAGCCTGGAACTCACAGAGTTTTTAGGTGGACCGACTATTCATTATGGATTAACAGATACCATTGAGTTAAAAGGTGAGCATCAAACCCAATACATTGGTCACAAAAGTTACCGAATCCTCTAGCATAGGTGCGGAGGAAGCAAATGAGAAATATCGAACCATATCCGAAGAAAGAGCGGGAAAGGGTTATCAGAGATTACCTGCAATCTGGACTGACCATCTATAAGTACAGTAAACGATCAGAGGTGGCCGTATCAAATTCAACGCTCAAACGATGGGTGGAAAAGCATTCACAAGCTGTAGAAACCGATCTGCTAGAAACAGAAACACCAAATATAACCGAGCAGCTTGGTATGGTCTGTTATACATTTGACGAATCAAATCATACTGCTGCTGATCACCAAATTACAGATGAACGAAAATTAACCCTTGAAGAGATGGTCTTATTTCATAAAGAGGTCTATGAATGCAGTTGCATTCTCCAGCGGCTTAACTGCACTGCTGAAAATGCGGTCAAGGTGAAATACCTTCTGGAGGTGCTGTGATGGGTCTTCCTTTTGACACCTCATTGGAAGGGAAGAAGATTTTTCTACGGGTAGGCTCCACAGACTTTCGGCGAGGAGTCCGAGGAATGATCTCATTGGTTCTTGGATCCATGAATCTGCCTCTTGATGAGCAATCGATCTTCGTATTCTGTTCGACGAGCAGGAAGCAGATTCGAATCGTCTACAGCGAAGGAGCCGGGTGCTGGATGTGTACCCGAGTTATCCGGTATGGGCGGTTTCCCTGGCCAAAGGACAGGAATGCTGCCGCATTAATTACTGCTGAAGAACTTCGAAAGCTGTTGAGTGATCCGGTCTCCCTTGAACAGCTGCAGGCTCGCAAGCAGGTGTCACGAATAGCCCTGCATCTGTAAAATAACACGAAAAAAGTAAAGAAAATTTCTATGGAAACAACAAACGGTTGGATTTTAACCGGGAGTAATGGATTTGACTCATAAGAAGGGTAAAAGATCTGTATTTTTGTTAATCAAGGGGCTATGGAAGCAGAAAAAGGCGTACTT
>Ga0075115_10000098_pt1 | contig 40596 bp, 42 predicted proteins | sample AntAceMetag02UKH_FD_69785 | JGI IMG/M metagenome (GOLD analysis project Ga0075115, IMG submission 69785) | Saline lake microbial communities from Ace Lake, Antarctica - Antarctic Ace Lake Metagenome 02UKH | ecosystem: Environmental > Aquatic > Non-marine Saline and Alkaline > Saline | place... | reverse complement strand
CATCCACGTTGAAGGAACCGGTCTAGGCAACATCGTTTCGGACAATGATGTAGTCGAGGATACCATAGGTGCCATCCAGGTCACCGCCAAAGAGACTCAGGTCAAGGGCAACAAGTGCAAGGATCTCATCATTGATGCGGAGTCCTGCTGTCTTGAGGCCAACTGGGTGACTAACCTCTGCAAACTGACAGCTGACTACCAACGACTGTCCGACAATCGTATCCACACCTTGGAAGCCGGGTTCGACGTGTCCACCGACAGCTTTGTCAGTTCCTGGCACATCATCCAGGGCAATTCCCTGACGACCCTCTATCCGGGGTCGGATTGTGTGGTGGGTGGGAACATCGCCGATACCTGCTATGCCCGTAGCCGCTGTACCCTCAACGACAACACCATCTCCCATTTGCTGGACTACAAAGCTGGACCTGTGGGGCCTCACCTGCTTGAATCAGGCGACCGAATCTCCATGACTGGGAACAGGTTCTCATCCACCATCGGGGACGGCGCCGACGGGATATTCGGGTGCGAGCGTGCTGTTTTTGACGGCAACCTCTTCCTGGCCGGTCGGGTCGAGATCGTAGGTCCCGACAACAGCTTTACGGGGAATCAGGTTCAGGCTGGGGACTGCCGTATCGATGGGACGAACAATGTAGTTTCTGGCAACAACGTCACAAGTGGGGACCTCGAAATCTACGACACGAAAGAAACGACGGGCCAGTCATCTGTGACGGGGAATGTGGTTCAAGGGGCTCACGATATCATCGTCAACTCCAATGCACCGGACACGGTAGTTTCCGGGAATCATGTTGGTGTGGACATCAACATCCAAGCCACCGGATGCACGGTTAACGGAAACCGGGTCAACGCGGATATCGCGTTGGGCGCAACAATCGGCGATTGCACGATAGTGGGCAACAACTGCAACAATATCACTGGCAACGCGCTCCAGAACATTGCGGTTGCCAACCGGGTGCGCAACAACTTGGTATTCGGGCTACCTACGGCTGGGCCGAATATCGAGAACAACGCGCCTTGAGGTAGGATATGCGAGTTCTGGCTGATTTGAGAACGCACCTGACCGGGGCACCACTCATCACCCAGGTGGAGAAGGTCCCACCTCGGGGTGAGATTGTGGCCATCAACGGCAAGTACATTGTGCCCATTGTCAATGGGGTGGATTTCCCCATTGACTCGTCGGACTATATCCTGGACGGTGCCGGGGAGATTGACGGCGGGGACATTTCCAGCATTTCTTACGCCCACTTGGTCTCGATGTACCCAATGTTCGGCAACATCTACTTCAATCCGTTGCTGACACCCGACCACGTGGCCGAACTGGACCTGACTGCTCAGTTCAAAGAGCTCGATCCCCCGAACGTGCCCATCTACTTCCCGACCCGAGCACAGACCGGGCGAGAGCAGGGCATCCCGGGCATGGATTCCGGGCAGATGCCGACCCACACGGCCATCCTGCCAATCAACAATGGCACGACGCCGCCCCGGCCGGGTATCTTGATTACGGACGAAATTGATATCGGTCCGTATACGGGTGGGGTGGGGGCCGACGAATTCATGGTCTACTGGTGGCTCTACGACTTTGACGTCACCGACGACGTGTATTCGACATGGGGCGCTACAGCAGGGCAGAATACCCCATCCGTCCGGTCCATCACCGAAACCGACCAGGAACCGGATGGGTTTTCTGTCTATCTGACTCCCGATGGTGGGGCCAACTGGTGTCCGGTCGGTCTATTGGAGCCGGTGGCTCTCTCGTTCAAGACGACCAGCTTTCGGCTGGCGTTCAGGAACGATTCGGACAGCAAGGTCTTCATGGCGACCTTCGCTATACTTTTTTGATAGGGGCGGCATTGTGATCATAGACGGAAATCATCCACTGGCTCCCTATCTCTGCCTGTTCCGAGATGGGAACAGGCTACACCTTGTGCAGTTTGTTGACACGGAACAAAAGGTGGCCTGGGTACTATCCGAAGTTCCGTTCGACAAAATTACTGTTGACCCAAAAATACCTGATTCGATCAGGGCACTGAAACCCGCAGATATGCTTGTTGGGGGAGAGTAGCGACATGGCAAAGGATTTTGGGACCGGCGTTAGCCGCACCTTGGATGCTGCGATGCGGCAGTTTACCGCTGTAGTGTTCCAGGACAGCAAGCCTCCTCTCGACGCGGAGTTCAACCTTCAGGATGATATCCATACCGAAAACCTGTCCAAACTCATCCGAGCCGAGATGCCGTCGGGGTTCTTCATCGATCCAACTCGGGCAATCCAGGATTACCTGTTCGATCCCAACTGGTCGAACTATTTCATCCTGGGTAACCCCCGGACGGTCAAGGGCTCGCTCGATGGGCCCGAGAAGATGCCAATAGTTTGGGCCAACATCAACGGCTGGGTCATTCCGGTCTTGGGGACCGACATCTCCACCGAAGGTGATCTGACCAACCTGATCAAGCTCTATCCGCCGCCGGAGTCGGACAGCCGTATCGATTACGTGTTCCTCGAAGCTTGGCAATGTCGAGTGGACCCGAACCCGTCGGAGATCAACAAGCCCGCCGCCGATAAGCTCTGGAAGTATGGCAACGTCAAGTACGGTGGTACCAACCTGACGGACGATTTGGAAGATCCAGCTATTGGTTTCGCGACAACTGGACGCATTCAGGTCCAGTATAGGTTGCGGGTGTACGGCCGGGGTGTCGGACTCGGCGCCAGCGTGAACTTGGACATCTATCCCGATGGCCTCGGAGACCCGAATATTCTGGGTCAGGCGACGGCGGCTCTTCCTGTGGGTGGCTTTTACTACACGAACATGCGGGAGGATCTCAGCGACCCATCCCTGTGGAGGGCCGGTAACGGCAATCCGAACAACGACCTGGGCACCGTCGATGGGTATACCTACGCCATCCCTGTCTGCGCCATTTTCCGCCGCAACAGCAACGTCTACGTGGCGGTCGCTCAGTCAGGCAACCCGAACCAAAACGGCGGTTTCAACCGGCTGCCCGGGACGAAGTACCTGCCCGACCCGTTGACCGGTGACAAAGCCCTGACAACGGCCACTCTGACCAATCTCTTATTGGCCACCGATGGGGCGGACCCATCTGGTGCCGACGCCGTGGTCGATGTCACGAACCTCAACGGCTCCGGGCTCGAAGACAGCCGACACGTCCTGTCCAGCACGTTCTTGGTCATCAATGACGAGATCCTTGGGCTATCCGAAGTGGACCTTGTCAACAACACTATTACCATTCCAGCCGGCGACCGGGGACGGTACGCTACAGCCGCAGCAGGCCATCAGGCCGGGACCACCCTCTACTTCTACAACTCCCGTCCCGACGGGATGTACTCCGACCAGATAGCTGACACCGACGTCCTGGACCTCCGTCGGGGCGTCAATGCCAACGACTGGGACTTCGGTAGGCTGCTCCAGCACAACATCGGGGTCCTCGCCAAGGGTACTTTGCGGACTGCCTGGAAGAAGGCCGGGGCGGGCGACACCCAAGGTGTCGTGGCCCACGAGGTGGACTACCTGTACGCCGATGGTTCGACCGACGTTCCGAATCACACAGAGGCCCTTGATGGCCCGGATGGTATCCGTACTGTGTGGTCTGATGCTGCCACCTACGAACCGGATGTCACCCTCCTGCTTGACAACAACGCAGCACAGGATGCCGGGACGGTTGGGTTCACGTCAGCGACTTTTGACGCCACGGTCGAGTGGGACGTGGGGCCGGACTTCCACCCTAGCGGTTTCATGAACGTGGCGGGCCTGGCGGCCAACGATGTTTTCACGAATGGTTCCTCCATTTTCCTGTTTCTGGGAGGGGACGATGGCACCCGGGGTGCCCGGGGAACGTTCAGGGACGGCAGCACGCGGGCTGTTCGGGCCATCATGCCCGATGAGTTCTGGAAGACCAGCTATCCGACGGTTGCCCCCGATAGCGGCAACCAGTACCCGGTGACTGTCCGATTCATCAACCAACGGGCGCATGAACCGGCCCCGGCTGATCTGGACCCGACTCTATCGGAACGGCATCCTGGACCGATGTACTCTTGGCGGGAGGCCGATTTCGAGAAGCCCTTCATCGTCTTGGGTGGTCTGCTTCGGACGGATTTACGCATCACGGGGATTCCGGTCTCGGCTTTGTCCTCGGCGGGAAGCGTCCATGAGATCGACGTGGGTCTCGACTTCGATGCCGCCGGGGCATACTACGAAAAAGACGCCAACGGGAATTTCCTCAACGACCCGGACCAGATCACACAACCATTGCTCCGGGATTCCCGGACGCTATACGGGATGCTCACTGGAGACGGCCGAGATTCGACAGGGGTTTCCTCGGAAGTCTATCTGGTCTTGTATGGGGATGATTCCGACCGAAACAACAATGGTGTGTTCAAGGTCATCGGCGCCGGTCAGACAACCGGGTACACCACCTACAATGCATCCAATTCCACAAGTCTCGTTGTCTCCCCGCTTAGCCAGGACTTCTCTGCGTTCAACCCCGTGACCGGTAAGACCTTGACGGTCGAGTGGCGTTCCCAGGAGCACAACGCCGACGACACATCCACCCACGATGCCAGCGTGGCCGACTTCGTGATCGGCTTGACCGACATCGGGGGGTTCGCTACCGGACCACAGAACGCATATCCGTGGCAGGCTGTGACGCTGGGTTCGGGGGAAGCCTACGACAACTCCATGCCGGTTGATTCCGGTGACCCGACCGTGGCGGCCATCCCGGCCAAGATGGTCATCGGGATGGCCCTGATGTACCACCCAGGACGGAGTGGTATGGCGAGGGTGCCCGACGATATCGTGCGGTTCGCCATGAAGGGCGGCGTCTCCGAGACCCTGGGGGCTTATTTGCGCCAGGCGCCGGCTACTGTGGATACGACATTCTCGTCGGTATCCGGTGCCCCCGACAACGAAGCATTCTGGGACCCAATACATGCCCAGCTCTGGAACCGGCTGCCCGGTTGTGGTTGGTTCGCTCCTGATGCCCCCAGCTACGGTGGGGATATCGTTGGGTTCACCGAATCCGACCGGGAGCACGAGCTGTTCCACGATCGGGGTTCCAAGACCTTCATCTTCCGGCCATTCCGGGACCGAGAGATGACCTTGCAGGCAATGACATTCCCAATCGTGGCCGTGCCGGTGGACAAGTGCCTCATCGGTGATTACACCTACCCCAGCACGGTGGCCAAGGACGGCCTGCTGTTGTTCACCCACACGACCGGTCAAGAGTCCACATCCGGCAAGCGGATGGGCTTCGTGATGCCTCGGGAATTCATGCCCCGGTTCGGGCGTCAGGATATCCCCTACTGGAAGGATATCAACGCTGGGGCAGGCCCGTTCCTGCCGGGCATCAATCATCTGTTCCGAGATTCATCCACTCTCACCGCTCCGGTATTCAACATCATCGGGGGTGAGACAAATCACGGGACACCGGAAGTCAATCCGTTGTTCTTTACGACCAATGACCCGAGCCATTATGGAGCGGCCGGGACAATCATCGACGCCACGAACAACCGGCCCCACTACAAGGCCCGCAAGACGACCGATATAGATCCGGTTTGCGCGGATGCACCGGAAGTCATCGAGGCGTTGCGGGCCGTCAATTCATCCGACTTGGGCAAGGGGCTCAAGGGCATCCAGCTGCCCCCATACCTGGGCATCGCCCGGCTGTACGGCGTGTACGACGCCCGGGACTTCGAAACCAAGGGCGGCCGGACGTTCAAGGCCAACCGCTATCAGATGGATGACGATCCGGCCCCGAACCTCATCCGGGAGGACGCCGATGAGCAGACGTTGTACATCCTTCAGGACGGAGCCAAAGACCTGACTCATGAGGATGCTGACCACACGTACATCATCCCGTCGAACGTGCTCGACATCACCCGAGCGATTCAGTACCAGGAGGGGGATGCTTTCGAGGACTACAACTATGTGGTCGAGCTGACGGCTTTCGGGTTCTCCAAAGGCTTCATCAATCTGAACAACTTCGTGCTTGTGCGGCGTTACAACGGTGGCGGGGGAGAAAACACTGATGGGACCGACCCACAGCTGGAAGGTATCCACCAGGTCATCCCTTGTCCCGCCGGGTACAACGACCAGCTTTATGGCGCCTACAACCGGACCGTCTATCAGGGTGATCCCTACATGACTCGTCAGGGGGACACCACGATGGAGTCCGACTATGAACACCGGTATGGTCAGCTCTCCATCGGAGCCCAGTACCAACTACGGACTCCTATCCAGCAGTTTGATGCCGACGGGAACTTCGTCCCCCAAACCCCGAATGCCCGGACCTTTGAGGTTCTGGCGGCGATGGACTTCTACACGACATTGGGCACCGGAAAAGTGGGTGGGGATCTCTTTGCCGGGACCCCCTTGGACATCGGGTTCACCCAGAACACTCCTGATGCAGCGTACCGGGCACCTGATTCCAATGATTCTCGGACGTGGCGGATCCTGCCTCGGACCTTCACTGAAGGCCAGAAGACCAGCACTAACCGAGCTCGGGCTTCTGTTGAGATTTTGGACAACGACAACATGATAAGGGCGAACACATCAGCGGACGCTTTCGCATTGAGGTTCGGTCTTCTGGACGGTACCGCCGTGACCTTGTACGGGATGACAACGACATTCAAACCCACCTTGCAGCCGGTTTTGGGTGTGCCCGACGAGGACATTTTCATCGTGGACACTACTGGAGAGTCCCACGATGTCGTTTTCCATGCGGTTGCCGATTTCGGGACCTTACGGCCGGAATGGCCCGACATGGTGAAACAGGTGACCCTTGATTCGGGCACCTATCCGGAACTGGCTGGGGTCGGGAGCTACACCCAGAGTATCAATGTGACTGCACCTGATTCTGTCGAAGGTCTGAAAGGCGGTGTTGTTTTCGACGCCTTCGTTTCGGGCCTGAACGAGATCACAGTCCGGGCGGTTTACACGGCCAATCCGGTCCCGTTTGAGGCATTCCCCGAAGCGAGTGGGCACAATGTGCGCATCCACACTTGGGACATTCCATCTGTGGCCCCTGGGGCCACAGTCACTGAGTTCGTTGCTTGGTCCGGCGCAGCAACTGCTTCGACCGAAGACACCGTCGTGGTCATTAGCCACACCAACAACATCGCAGCCCAGCTGATCATCACAGCCCATGCAGCGGCTAGTTCGCTACGCATTGTTGCTTTCAACCCAACGGCCGCTCCCATTGATCCCCCATCCGTTGATTTCAGAATCGCTGTTCTCAAAGATTTGGTCATGACGGACTGGCAACTTGCAGTCGCCAAGACCCTCACCATTCACATCACGAGGGGTGATGGCAGCAAGGACTTCACGGCCAACAACCTTGTCGGCATCATCAACGCTCACTCGAAGCTCCAGCAGAGCGTCAAGGCGTTCAACGACGGCACCCCGAAGATTACCGTGGAGGCCACCCCAACAGGGGTAGAGGGGAATGGCTTGCGGATAGAGTCCTTGCTGGTGAACATCACCAACCCGCCCAGTGGGCTATCTCTCAGTGACACCCTCAAGCTGGCCACGACCTACCCGAACACCTGGCCGGTAGGTGCCCCTGTGACGGGGATCAACTTCGCCAACGGTGAGGACCTGCTTCTGAACGCTGGGGACGGAACCAGCCAGCTGGACCTGACTGGCATGATTGAGCGCCTCCCCCTAGGAGCAGCCCTCCAGGATTCTGACTTCCTGTGCGAGAACCCTCTGGGAGATGACGCTTCGGCCATGCAGACCCGTGCCGTGGGTCCTCGACCCATCCAGACGCTGATGCCCCTGACGACCGGTGGGGAGGAGTTTGAGCGATTCCTGGGAGAACCTGGCAGCCTGCTGGCTCTGTCCGACGGGTCCGTCTCAGTGCTCAACTTCGGGGCTTGGACGAGCCAGACCCCGACGGGCTCCCGCATCTACCGGATTTTCCGGGGTGGGGGACCGACCTACGTCATGTCGGGGGACAACCCCGGTGGTCCCATCGATTGGGTTTCGGAGACATTCCCGTCTTCGAGCACCCCGGTACTCAGGGGTGGGGTGTTGGTTTGCCGTGCTCTGCTTGTCCGGAACTTCTATGAGGAAGCGAATCCAGCCGGTGGCCCCACCAAGACCACCGACGGTGATGAGATCCAGATGGTCCTTATCACCCACGGAATCCTCGGCAACGGGAGCACCCAGCAGGATGGGGTCACCCTCGACGGTATCATTTCCCCATCAGGCTACGGAGAGGGGTTCGCTTCGAGTGAGCGTTACCGCATCGACGGGCGTCCCATGTTCCGTGGCTTCAACCGGGAGACTCCGAATGCGGCCACGGTCCAACTGGCCGTCTTCCCGGAGGGGCAGCGGGAGATCCCGACCACTAGTGGAGGAACTTGTCCATGATCAAGCATTCCATTTCCATCGATGACGCCATCGGGCTGCTCAATGAGATAGCAACCGTTGATCCGGAAGCTGCCCACAACCTGGTCGAACAGCGTGTAGAATGCACCGAGAGGCTCAGGGGACATGCGACCATCCAGGTGTTGCAGCCGGACGGAGAAAAGCCCTCTGTGGGCCTCCTAGGCATCATAAACGGCATGTTTGGAGCCGACGAAGATGGGTGGGGTCCCATCTGCGCTGTGTTCGAGGACGATGGCAAGCTTTCCCGGTTCCAACGTAGCCCAGCCAAATTGTGAGGTAGATCATCCCATGCCTTTCATCCGACGACATGAGATAGGCGTCCAGATTCGGGGCAACTACGACGAAGCCCACAAGCGACAGCTGCGTCGGGCGTTGCTCAATCCGAATCTGGACGAGGCCCAGCACAGATACATCCGGGACCAGCTGGCTACCGTGGGCCACGCCAAGAAATACGACGCCAAGGCGCCCCCGAAGGTCGGGGCAGTTGTTCTGGACCCGAAGGCTTCGCCGCCTCCATCCAAACTGGAACAGGATCGGGAGCAGCTGGAGTCCCGGAAGAGACCTGAATTGGTACAAATGGTCCGAGATCGTGGGCTCCCTGTGTCGGGGACCAAAGCCCAACTCATTGATAGGCTTCTCGGACAATAAAGGAGATATTTATGCGACGGTTCGTACCTTTCGTACTTTTCGCTCTGTTGATGTGGGCATGGCCCGCTTCGACGGTTGCTATGCCTGATGTGAAGGCTCCTGTGGCAGAGGTGGCCGCCCCAGCGGATGTAGCCCCACCCCCTGCCGATGTGGTCCCGGCATCGAAGGACACACCCACACCGACGACGGAACCGGCGAAGGCAGCAGCGGAACCCGACAAGGCTGCAACCGATCTGGAACCCAAGGCTCCGGACAAGGTGCCCGAGACTCCGGAGGAAGCCGGTCAAGTCCTCAATGACCTGCTCGTGGCATTGCAGGGGGGACACTGGGCTGTTGCCGTAGGGTTCGCCTTGATGCTGATCATCTGGGTCCTGCGACGAATCAACATCCTGACGAAGATGCCCGACAAGGCCGTGCCGTGGGTCGCTGCTGCTCTCGGCATCGTCGGGTACATCGCCGTTGGGTTATCCCAGGGGATGGTCTGGCACACCGCACTGGTACAGGGCTTCCTGGCTGGGGCATCCGCCGTCAACTTCTGGGAGCTTCTCTTCAAGCACCTACTGAAGAAGAAACCCGCTGAGAAGCCGGCCGACGAAGAGGCCAAAGACAAACCTGCGGAGGAAGAGAAGCCTTCCGAAAAAGGTGAGGACAAGCCCGAAGAGAAGAAGCCCGAGTAGCCTACACCCGCACCTCCGACAACACTTCCCGGACTTTCATCAAGAGCTTGCCGAGCATGTTCTTGCCAGAGCCGTCTCCACCATCACCCCAGTATCGGTCGTTGGACGTGTGCTCTACTAGGATAGCGTCCCCGGTGTTCAACAGGATTTCCCGCAAGATCCGATACTGGGTGAACTTGGCCAGCAAAGCCAGGTACATGATGCCGTCTTTGGCTTCCTCCCAATCGGGACGAAGGGGGTGTGCCCGGCTGCGTCCTTTGTTGGCAGCCATCCCGGCGGTTCCAGATGCCCAGATACTCTCGGCCCACTCTGGGTCCGTCGGGGAGAATTTGGCCGCTTGGAAGAAGTGTTCGCTGGTGAGCCAACGAACACCGTCGATGATGATGGGGGCATCCAAGAAGTTCGAGAACTGCCCGTAAGTATCCCGAGTCTTGTAAAAGTGGATAGTTTCCATAGATTCCTCCGCCGGGTGTTCGGATGGATTTAGACCGACACTCCAAAGTGATTCTTCACGAGTTCCCTGACCAGGCCCAGGTGCCGGGTGGCCACCGTCCAGCACTTGCCGGTCCACTCGCGGTCCCGATAGGGCACCCGGCGCTTGAGCTCGTCCTTGAAGGGGGCGCAGTAAGGGGTGGAGACCTCATAGACGTTTCCGGCGCTGCGGATTTGACAACCGCCTCCATTGGTTACCCTGTTCCCGTTGCTGCCGTTGGGAGTCCGGGGGCGGGGGTCCCGAAACGCCCGCAGGTCCTGCCAGGACGCCCGTTGGATGGGCCAGACACCTTTGGAATTGCAGGCCAGCTCGCCGCCGAAGTGGCAGCCCAGCACGGTCAGGAAATAGTCCTCTTGCTTGATCGGGATCTTCCAACCGACCTTGTGCCCGAGCTTGCGGGGGTGTTCCGCGTCGTCCAGCAAGGGTTCATTGCCGGGGATACAAGCAATGTCCCGCTTCAGCTTCCATTGGTTGGGCAAATAGGTTAGGAGGTAGTCGCCCATGTCCTCGATGCGGGCGACCGTCCGGTCCACTTCGAGCTTGTCGGCCAACTCGGTGTACCCGAGTGCCCGGATAATGCCCGAGCACCTGAAGACTTCTTCCCGGTCCTGGTAGTGACAGCTGGCCCAGTAAACCAAAATGTTGGAACCCTTACGAGCGTTGCGGCGCTTGTTGCTGACGACCTTCAGGAAGGCATCAATAATGTGGTTGGGTAGCCCGCTTATTTGGAGGAGACCCAGAGCTTTCCGGATCATCTTGATGGTTGGGATGTGGTCGGGCCTGTAGTACTTGCGAGAGCACACTGGACCTATGCCGTGTTCGACCGATTCGGCGTCCGTCAGGTGAGCCCGACAGACACAACAGTTGGTGGCGACCATTTCGGTGATTGCAACGTGGCTGCTCATGGGGTTCCCCCTTTGTCCCTTCGCTTTGCCTACCCGTTCGCCAGCGAGGCTAAGCCCAAAGGATTTCGAGCAGTTCAATCTCCTTCTCGGTGAGGGGCCGGCCGAACACGAACGTGGTCGTCTCGAAGTCGCCTTCGACATAGGCGACGGTGCGGCCCATCTCCCCGGCAATCTCATGGGCCAGGTCTTCGGCCTTGCCGTCCCCTACGATGACCCCGTCTCGGCCGACCTTGGCTGGGAATACGACTCCCTCTTCGGTGGCTTCGAGAATCTTCATGATGTCCCCCTCGGCCCCGTCTGGGGCCGTTCGTTGTTACGCCGCTGCAATTATCTGCTGCGCCAATGATTCCCACTGTTCGGGGTTGTCATCGCCGTAGAAACACGCATGCTGTCCAATGTTGCGCACCCACCCTGCCGCACTGGTGGTGTCATCCCGCTGCAAGGCGCGGACGGCCTTGTCGGCCATGCTACGCGTTGCCATGTACTGGACATCATCACCCGTCGTCGCAAACATTGTCGCCAAGTACGTTTTGAGCGCCGTGATTGTTTCTGTGATGATTGCGTTGTTCAAGGTGTCCCCCTTTTCCCGTCTGGTCCAGATCATGATGCGGCATCCTCCAGGGGGCTGTGTACTGTCCCCCTTTCACCTTCATCACTCGCACGGACCTACGGCTAAGCCCATGTGTGAGTGGTTTTCTTGAAGAACGTGGATGTCGTTTTATGGGCTTAGCCTGGGGGCCTAATGAGTAGATAGGGTGAAAGGGGAGCAAAGGGGTTCCCCGAAGGAGCAACAATGAGCCAAAAGTACAATCCCATGAAGGTCGCCCAGGGTTGCCGCCGGAAGGCTCATTTTGAGATGGGTGGTTCCACGGCGACCTGGCGTGGCCGGGCAGTAGTTGAGCCCGACCGTAAGAAGGAATCTCGTCGCACGGCGTGCCGTGGGCGCGTGCGGATGGAGGACTAGTGGCTTACTTGACAATCACAGACGCAAGAGATATCGCCAAGCGAGGACGTCCGTGGTCACTCCGTCTGGAGTACACGGGCAGCAACAGCAGTAACAATTCTGGATGGTCGGACAAGTTTTGGTTTGCTACCGGCCGAGGCATCAATGAACCCGTGGAGATAGGGTGGGGCAGGAATGGTAACAAGCCCCAGATACGGCTGACGGACTTTCCCACAGTCGAGGATAGGGTGAGTAGTAAGTTGGGTAATGGCTACTCCTACGTGGACGCCTCGTACCGGCGGATGAGCCCGGAGAGCCTGTCTAAGCTCGCGAAACCAACTTCGGCCACACCACTCCAGCCGACCCCAGCTCCGGCGCCCGCAATGCCGGCTTCGATCACATCGAAGCACACCGTATCGGCCGCCCAGGATGCTCTGGGAGTCCCTTGGAGCCTCATCCACTCGCTGCGCATCAAGCGCAGCAAAGGTAGCACTAATATCGTTGGGTACGATGCCCTGGATGAGAATGAAGACCTCCTGCTCACGATGACCGCCACGAGTGGTCTGGACTTCGCTCGGGACTACAATGTCGAGATAGAGTTCGCATAGGAGATAACATGGAAACCCGACAACTGAATGTGCTCGTTCCCCTGAACGATGAGCAACTGACCTTACTCGAATGGCTCGGGCAGTGGGCGCCAGCCATCCATCAGGCCGACTGGAAGAGATGCCGGGCGTGGCCACCGGGATTCCGACATGTCCCAGACCTTTCGGTGGGCTACTACCCGACATCCAAGGAATACGAAGAAGCCAAACGGACCATGAGCGTGCCGCCTGATCTGATCTTGCGGCACACCCGCGGTCTGGTTAACACGGTCATCCCTTACGAATTGGTTGAAGGGGTTTCGAGATGTTGTCGTTTGACTCCCCGTGGTCGGGCGGCACTCAAACATCATGGTCGTCCGTGCCCCGACGAGTTCGAATCGCACGCCCCCAACGTGTTCGACCCGGTGAGCCTGCTCCCGGTCGTGCTGCGGGGGATGTACAAGTTCAGACACAGCTACAAAGTCGCCGGGACACCAATGGAGGACACCCCGGAGACCTGGAAGGAACTGTTGGCCGAATACCGAGAAGAGGACTACCGGGGGCGCCACACTATCACCCGGGCCAACGCCATCCTGAGCCAGGCGTCGAGTACCGGGACCTCCCTAAATGGCTCTCTACGCAGGCACAACACGTTCCTGTGCCTGTCCGTCCACAGCAACGACAACCGACAAATCTGTGAGATTGCCTTCTCACTGGAAGGCTTTGCCGACCTGCTGACCAGCAACGCGCATGTACCGACCACCGTCCTCGCCTATACCGGCAACGACGGAAGGCAGCGCACCGAACCGGCGGCACCGCCGGTTTCACCGGAACGGCGCATGCAGGCCCGTTTGGAGGGTGCCACCGACCGGGAATCGGTGCTCATCCAGGAGATCATGGCCAAGGTCGAAGGCTACAAGATGGGCAAGAAGGCCAAGACCGAGCTGCTCTTTCTGCTGGACGTGGCCAAGAGCAACGGAGAAGCCAATCTGGCCTACGCTGCCAGCCAAGCTGTCGATGAGGTCTCGGTCGCAGTTGAATCCATGCTTACCGTAGCAGTGGACCGGGCGGAGATGGCTGGCGCCAGTCCATTGACCCTTACAACTCGGGGGGTGTTGGGTGCCCTGGGGGACGGGGGGGATAAATAGCATGGCTTCAAAACACGAGACCATCTACAGGCACAAGCAGATGGGAACCCGAATCGGCACCCCGGCCGGGGTCAAACCCGGAGATCTGGTGACTTTTTGTACAGATGGAGGATTCTACACCCGCACCGTAAAGATGGTTAACGAAAAAAGTCGGTTTGTGCTGATGGAGGCCATGACTTTTGACGGAATCACCATCTGCAAGGCTCAAGAAGTCCCTTTCAAGGATATCCGGGAAGTACTACGCCCCAAGAAGAAAGACGCCGGGAAGGCAAAACGGCGGGGGAGGTAGGACCGGATGTCCGCTCCCTTCCCGGCAAGGTGGGTCGGTGGTGAACCCCTGTTACATCCGGAATGGTAGGACTAGATAACCTTACCACACGAAAACCTCTGTTGGTCTCTTTAGCGTACTCCCTAGATTCCCTATTGACCAGGTTATGTAGAATGGCATGTGGGAGAAAATACCATGGCGTGGCACAATTTTCGGTGGGAAGGGGATGATTGGTGGTGGGAAATCGTCCGGCTGGACGAGATGGGCCTTCCTGCCTGGGCGAACTTCCGGGTCCCCGATAAGCTCATGCACTTCCTGGCTTGTTTCGCCCTGGGTTGGTTGATGTACGCTTTGGTGGGCAAGTGGGTTGGCAAATATTGGGCCGTCGTTATCCCTTGGGTCTTGATGATGGGTCTATGGGAAGTGCTCTGGGACGGGTGCTTCCGGTACGGTGCATCCTGGAGAGACATGATAGCCAACACGCTCGGCAGTCTGTTATGTTTGTGGTGGTTGTTTTCTTACAGCCATGTCGGGCAGTCACAGTTGTAACGCTATTGGGTGCCCTCATTGGAGGTCGCAATGTACCGGCAGCAGATCATCAACCACCGGGGCCGACTTTTGTCCCCGGATACAGCCAAAGCCCTTGATGCGCTGACTGTTAAAGCGTCAGAGGCTGGATGGCGCCTCGATGTTCTCGGGCCAACTCCTGCGGACAAGTGGGACCCGATGTCCATGGTCGTCGCCGGCCGGGAAATGGAACTGCGCTTGATTCGGTCGGACATCGAGGATCCCCAGTTGGCATTGAATGCTCTGTGGGGGTTCGCAGTGCCCTTGGGGTTTACCCCCTGGCTCCGTTACCCTATCGCCGGGGATCGTGATCAGATTTTCCATTACTTTGGCCTTTGGCGCATCTTGTACGATCGTCTGATGTCGGAGGGGCGTGGTCATTTATGTTGGCCCTCTCTTTGTGCAGCGGCCCAATGCGATATGGGCATGTGGCAAGGGACCAAGGCGGATGAGCGATTCGTCCAGGCCCAACTCCATCGGATGGGGCGAAACTGTGGTCCCATAGATGGTGTCATCGGGGCCCGAACGGCTGACGCTATTGAGACTTTGGGGCTGCCCAACTCTGGGTTCCCACAGGTTCTGGAGTACCTACGGACAGCCGACCCACCCCCAGCGCCAAAGATGCCCCGGCAAGTAGGGCATATTGCTGTGCCCAGCCGAAATATCGCTGTAGCAGCCTTTGGGGACATCAAAACCGTACGGACCATGCAAGGGGCTACCCTGACCATCGACGGTCCAGGACGAGTCATCTTGGACGTTGGAGCGCCCACATGAAAGAGGATGAGATTCTGGACAAGATAGCAGAGGAACTGCTCCAGGTTGTCTACAAGCAAGGCAAACCTATTGTCCGACAGGTCCTCATCACAGCCAATGCCAACGGGTTCCCCGTAGAGTTCCTTCAGTATGTGTTCTGGCTTCTGGTCGAGAATCAACGGGATTGGCCGCCCTCATTGAAGCCGCCCCAAAAGAAAGCTCTGGCGCTTATCCGCAGTATCTTGCTCAATTCCGGGGAGATGCCTTCGTATCGGTCGGGGCTTGAAGTCCCTCCAGGGGACACGGAACCGCATTTAGATGCCGCATTCGAAGCCCTGAGTATTTGGGCCCAGAAGCTGGCGGTACCTATTGGTAAAGGGTATTTCAAGATACTCAAGAGATACTCGAAGGCCATACGAAGGGCCAACCCTGAAATTCCGAAACGGATGGGGGTGCTGTATCTGAAATCGGCTTTTGGGTCAGCGTTGCGTTACCGCCCTCAAAGGTTCGATCGAGGCCAGCTGCTGTACCAAACCCTCAATACACTCATGTACTAAGGGGGCTCAGTTCTGGCCGGGGTGGGTAACAATGTCAAATGAGGAGCTTACCCGTATGACCCTCGACATTGCCATCAAGAAAGCGGATGAACAGGGCCAGCTCGCCCATACCTTCCGACGTCTCCAGCAAATCCGGAATCAGACTGATCTGACGCTCCGAAAGACCAAATATCTCAAGGATACGTTCACCGGGTTCGATGGGGAAGAGCACCCGTTGACCATCCGCTACTATCAGGTCCAGGGCATCCTGCACCTGGTCGTGATGCGCCGGTTCATCTTGGGCGACGATACTGGTTTGGGAAAGTGCCAGCCCTACAATACGTTGGTCCTCACCGATTGTGGTCTGCTCCAGATGGGGGAAATCGAGGACTGGTCGGAGATGGAGCCGAACTCTTTCCGTCCTATGAGCCGTTCGGTTCATGTCCTTGTTGATGGTGAACGTCGTTCTATCAAGAATTTCTACTATGGTGGGGTGAAGCCCACCATCACAGCAACGACCCGCTACGGGTTCGGGAACACGGGATCACAGGTCCACCCCATGCTGGTTCTCAGGGGGGGAAGGCACCAGTGGGTCGAGGCCCGTGATCTCAACGAGGGGGACTACCTCTGCATAGAGCGGCGAGAGATGTCGTTCCCGGAGCAGGAGCCCAGACTGGCCCGTGGTCCTGGCCCCGATAGGATGACCCCAAGTCTGGCTCGTTTCCTTGGCTACTACGTCGGGGAAGGGAGTTTGACCTCCAAGTACCAGGTCGTCGTAAGCCAGTGCCCTAAGGTAAATCCGGAGGTCCATGCAGACATTCTCCGTCTCTTCTTGGAGAACTTCGGGCGAGAGCCCCTTCGGCCGAAAGTGGCAAGTCTCTACCTTAGCGACGTGAAGCTGCGCAGGTGGCTGGAATCCCTCGGACTGGGCTACTGCCGATCCCCGGATCGGTCAGTGCCAGCCTGTATCCTTCAGGCAACCAAAGAGTCCAGCCGAGAGTTCCTTCGGGCCTTGTTCGAGGGGGAGGGACACGTCAGCAAGACCCACATCGAGTGCAGCACGGCATCGGAGGAGCTGGGACGCCAGATCCAAATCATGTTGCTCCGTTTCGGGGTGGTGTCCAACCGATCTATCAAGAAGGTCAAAGCATACCCCGATAGCACCTACTGGCGGTTGACCATCTGCGGCGAGGATGCCCGGATGTTCCAAGAGCATATCGGTTTTGTCTCCACCAGGAAGTGCGAAGCTCTACGAGATTGCTTGGCTCGCCCCCGGAACACCAACCATGATGTGGTCCCGGAGATTCAGTGGATATTTGAGCAGGTCCGGTCTGATCTGCTCAAAGCGACCTCCCGCTCAGGGGACAATGCGAACCGAACGGGATCGGGGATTAAGCAGTTTGGGGTCTCCCTGGTCAACACCCTGAACAACATCAGGAACTACGGTCGGAACCCAAGCTATGCCTTCATCAAAAAGGTGGTGGGCTTGCTGGAGGAGCAGGCACCAGGAGCGGAATCCCTGACCTTGCTGATGGCTTTCTTGAATACCCGTTACTTCTATGACCCTGTGGTATCCTTGGAAGAGGGCGAAGAAGAAGTCTTCGACATTGCGGTTGCGGATCCCCGCCATTGCTTCACCGCCAACGGTTTTGTCAACCACAACACCGTAGAGTGCATTGGTGCCCTTTGTTACATCTGGGAGAAGGAACCTAATCGCAAGGTGCTCATCCTGACGACCAAGAGTGCCGTCACGCAGTGGCGTGATGAGTTCGTCAAGTTCACCATGGGCATCAAGGTTATTGTCGGCAAAGGTACCAAGAAGCAACGGGACAAAGCCAGGGAGATGTTCGAGGCGTCCACGGGGCCAACAGCCCTCATCATGGGTTACCGGTCGGCTGTACAGGATTTCACCCAGATGCAAAAGTGGCGCGGTCATATTTTCGTAGCTGATGAGGCAACGGCATTCAAAAACCCCAAGACCCAAATCCATCAAGTTTGCCGACACTTGGCCTCTCCAGACCGAGCAGATAGGGCATGGGGTCTTACAGCCACACTGATCAAGAATCACCTGATGGAGGGGTACGGCATCTATCAGGTGATCGTGCCGGGTCTGTTCGGCATGACACATAACCAATTCATGATGTACTACTGCCTTGTCCGGATGCAGCGCATTCCCCGGTCGAATCGCCAGGTCCCTGTTATTGTCGGGTACACACCTCAGAGGATTAAGGAGTTTCGAGGGATCATTGATCCGTTTTTCATCGGACGTCCCAAGCATGAGGTTGCCAGTGACCTCCCCACGCTTACGAGTCGGACCATCGAGTTCCCACTGACGAAGGAGCAAGAGGACAAGTACCTTGAAGCTCTGGAGGGCCTCCTGGAAGTCGGAGAAGGCGACGGTGCTGCGGTCAAAGAGGTCACTAAGCTGACGGCTATTACCTACTGCCAGGAAATAGTCGATCACCTGGGGCTCATCGACTGCGAGGGGGAGTCGGCCAAGCTCAATGTCCTGCTCGACCTTTTGACCGACGGGGACTTTACCGATGAGAAGGTCATCATCTTCACTCGATTCCGCAAGATGGTGGACCTGCTGATGCCCGTTCTGGCCCGCAGGAAGGTCAAAGCCGTCCGCATCACCGGGTCCGAAAACGAGAACCAGCGTGCTCAGGCTATGGCCAAGTTTCAGGATCCCAATGACGAGACCCGAGTCGTCTGCATCACGACAGCCGGGTCCGAGGCTATCAATCTGCAGGCCGCCAAAGCGCTCATCTGTTTCGACACCCCCTGGTCGGCGGGGGACTTCCTCCAGCTGTTGGGTCGGATGATTCGCATTGGGTCGGCTCACGACAAGTGTTACGTTGTTCATTTGTTGGGGTGTCGGCAAAAAAAACACACGGTGGATCACCGGGTCATGCAGGTGCTGCACAAGAAGATGGAATTGGTTGAGGCTGTCCTGGGCAAACGCATCAAGGGTGAAGGCGATGAAGCCATCATTGAGGTCCGGAATGAAATTTCCGACCTGTTTTCTTCATTGCGTCAAGACGCCCTAGACGCTGGAGGGAAAAGGTGACTGGCGACTATCCGAAGGGGGATGGACAGCCGGATTGTGGGAAGTGCTTGGGTCGAGGTGTTGTCCCAGTGCCCTCCGACAGACGTCCCAAAGGGAGTCTCGGAGAATTGACCCAACCCTGTTCGTGTGTATTGTCCCGGACCATCCTGGCGAACCTGGACCGGGGGTGGAAGGGGATATCAAAAGCCCGTCCCCTCCCGGGTTCCCCACTTTACGGAAAGATCAATCAGAATCTTTGGATCACCGGGTCTATCCTCCAACTTCGTCAGCACATTCGGCACGTGGCGGTTCGAATGGGGCCTTATTGGAATTTTCAGGTCGTGTCTGATGCCGTGATGATGGATGCGTGGCTTTCTCTGGATGTATCCAAGGTTTGGGATCCTGATATTGAGGCAATTCGACAGACGGTTTCTAACCGATATGCCCGACTGTCTGATCTTGTTGATCCTGCGGATCTTTTGATCATCCAACTGGGAGTTAAAGCCGCTAGGAACAAGGCAATGCCTGAAGTTTTTTTGGAAGCCTTGAATCGACGATACTTGATGCAGCAAGACAAGCCCACATGGGTCATGGACCAACCGGTTTACCCCCTCACTGAGGGTCACATTTCTTACAATGACCGGATAGCAGAGCTTTTATCCACCTGGGAGCACATCGAACTGGGAGAGGGGCAGGGGGAAGGTGGAGGCCCTGACGGTGGTGCGCAAATGCTGCTCATGGGGTCAGAAAACACGGATCCTTGGGAAAACCAGGTTGGGGATCTGGACACCTCAGTTTCGGATAAGAAAAAGTGGGGGGGAAAACGATGAAAACTCTCCTGCGCTCCACTTTCGTCGGAAAGCCCAGTGACGACACCGACCAGCTGTTCCAGAACTACCAGGCACTTAACACATCTCGCCTGGAGTTTGATATCAAAGAGGATGATATCGTTTGGAAATTCATCCAAGAGTTCGTCCGGTCGTACAACCATATCCCCGAATTCAACACAATTCTCAGCCATTTTGTCGGAGGCGGGGAAGACACGGTGGCCGATAGGCTCGAAGCCCTGTTGCCTCTTCCGGTGTTCACAGGCGGGGATTTCAAAACTCGATTGGAGGATAAGGCCGAAGATCGTCGTCAGCGCCTGACCATAGAGCTCTTGCAACAAGCGGGGACTATCCTACAGACAGGCGCAGCCATTACTTCTCCAAACGGTCGGGACACCAAGGAGCTCAAGGGGCCGGTGGATGCTATTCGGTTCGTCATGGATAACAGCCACGATATCATAGCACCAACGATGGGTGCCCGACTTTCAGGGTCCGTGACTAAGGATGGCCCAGACTTCAAGGCTCGTTATGAGAAGGTCAAGGCCGATCCCTTATCCGGTATCGGGCAGCACACGGGTCTCACCCAGATGGACGTGGCCCTCAATGGAGCCAAGAAATCAGAAATGTGGCTCCACACGGCGTTCGCAGGTGGCATGAAATCGACATTCGCCCTGAACTGGGCTTACAACCAGGCCATCCACTACGGGCACGATTGTCTGTTCGTGTCCTTGGAGATGCCCTACGAGCAGCTGCGCAACATACTGTACGCCATGCACAGCCAACATGAAAAGTTCAAGGGTGTGCGGTACCAGCTGGGTCTTCAAAGAGACGTCAATGCCAGCATTGGACTGCCCTATGAAGCCCTCAAGTATTCAGCGCTCTCTGATTGGCACCCCAATGCCGAAAGGTTCTTGTGGGAATATGTGGTGCCCGACTTCACTGGCACCTTGGTCGTAGACGGTATCGACCCGGCAACTGGTGAACAGTGGCTTAGACCGACGTCTTACGGCGAAGTCCTCTTTGAAGTACCTGACCCTGACAATCCTGATTTCACCGTCACGGACCTTCGGCAGATCGCAGAACGTACTTTCTCGAAAACACCGTTCTCCTCTCTGTTTATAGACCATGCCGGGCTGATGACATCCCGCAAGTGGATCAACAACACGACGGAACGACTCAACGCTGTTTTGCGGGATCTGAAGCAAATGGCGATGAACTTCAACCGGGGTCTGGGGATGGCCGTCATCCCCTTATTCCAGATCAATCGGGACGGCTACAAGACGGCAATGAAACGAAAAGATAGGACCGGCACAGCTCGATATGACTTGACCGCATTATCATATGCGAATGAAGCGGAAAGGTCCTCCGATATTGTGACGGCCTCTTGGATAGATGATGACTTGCGTAGGGAAAACAGGGTTCAGTTTCAGTGCCTCAAGTCCCGGGACCAAGCTCCATTTGAAATGTTCTTGGCTCGTGTGGAATGGTCTTGCCGACGGGTTTTGACCTGCATGGATGTCACAATGACCCCAGCAGAAAAAGAAGCTGCTGGGGATGAGATAGATGCGGCCGAACAACTACTGAACAAATAGGGGGAGGGTGATGGCCGAGACATTAGGACAACGAAAAGCACGCCAGCAACGTTTGGCCAAAATGAGCCCGGAGGCTCGGGCGGCATACCAGTCAAGGATCGCCCGAAGAAGGAAACAGAAGGCGATGATGGCCGCCCGCAAAAAGGCTGAGGCCCAACGGAAGGCCAAAGCCAAGGCTGCCAAGAAAATCACGGTCAAGGTCGGTGCCGTCGAGGCTACCATAGATGCCGGTGCTGACAAAACGTTCGGGACCGAGGATGACACGGTAAAACTGGCCAAAGCCGGGACGGCAGGCTACCGCACAATGTTGGTCAAGCAGCTTCGGGAGATAGCCAAAGACCGCAGTATTCCGGGGTGTGGTAAGATGACCAAGGCGAATTTGGTCAAGGCGCTCAGGAAGCACGACAAGGCCCAAGGCTGACGGGAAGCCCAGATGACACAACAGAATCCTCCTCCAGGAGAAATGGTGGAATATCTCCTGGACCTGATATCTCCGCCCGGACAACGGGCAATTTACTGGGACAGCTTGGACATCAACTGGTCCGGATTCGAGGACAATAGCCTCTGTGGGGTCATTGTCCGGGGAACCCCGACCGATGATGAGTCGGCCCAGATTCTGCGCATCCTCAAGCCGGGGGCACACCTGCTGCTCATTGCCCCCGACGAAGAACCGACCGGACACACGGGAGCCTGCCATGTTGAAGACGCCGGATTTGAAATTCGGGACGCTATCCTTTGGGTCAGGGAGTCGGGTCGTACACATTACGTCCCCAAGGCGTCCAGGAGCGAGCGTGAGGCCGGTTGCAGCCATCTGAAGGGCCACATAGAGGATGACCCCGAGATGCGCGTCAAGATGCACCTGAGCCCCGACGATGAGGTCTGCGTCCGTGAGCGTTTGCTGGAATTTGGAGTCGAGGTAGGTCATATCGAGTCCCTTTTCGAGTAGAAACGGAGGCAAGGAGGGATTCATGCCGAAGAAGAAAAATGACCGGTTGGTACGCCATGTCCCCACAACTCTGGGGTTCTCTCTTCCCGTCATCTTCACGAAACGGAATCTGACCAGCAAATCCAGGTCGGGCTCCCTGCACCACTTGAGGGTGAAGTGGTGTGTGGAATGCGGACAGGAACGGGATCTGTTGGACTTCCTGGTTCGGCTCCGAAAGGGCCCCTGGCGTGGGAAAGATGGCACCCTCCACGAGGGGTATACCTACCTCTGTGGCGGGATAGGGGAGGACCACCGAAAGTGCTTCCGGCACTTCGATGTGGTTGTCATCGAAGTGCCGGCCGTGGCTTCCCGGGATAACCCTTTCAAGTTCCGCATCGACGATCTGCGAGACGAGTCCGGGCGTCCCGTGGGCATCATGGACAGCAAGTCCGGCAAGTGGCGCAAAATAAAACGGGTCGGGTGTCGGGTCATGCGACCGAAGGGTGTTCCGACGGCTATCCGGTTCCAGCCCCGGGAAGACCGGGGCTATCCCAAGAAGAAACAGCCCGAGTACGACAACATCGAACATTCGGTGCTTGATCTTTGTGCTGGTGTTGAGTAGGCTGTTGGCATGAATCTGTGGAGCACCAAAGCCCGGCAGGGGCATCGGCTACACCGTATCTGCCCCTACCAAGGGAGCTTCCCGCCCCAGCTTCCGGCCTACTTCCTGGGTCTTGTCCCCGATGCCAAAACCGTCCTGGACCCATTTACCGGACGGGGGACGGTCATTTTGGAGGCGGTTCTACACGGGAAGACTGTCTACGGGGTGGACGTGAATCCGGTGGCCCTTGCTCTGTCGAGGGTGAAGCTCAACTGTGCGAGCAAGGTCGATATCATCAACGAGATAGAGGGCCTCGATCTGTCCGGTTCGGCTCCTTCGCCGCCGGACGATGTGGAACCCTTCTTTCACCCGGAGACCTGGGAACAGGTGTACAACCTGCGCGGCATCGAGCGTTCTCCAACGTTGACCGCTCTCATTTTGGGGCGCCTGCATGGGCACTCGCCCGGGTTCTTCTCCACAACGACTTTCAACGTCATTTCGGTCAATGCGGCGAGTCTCCGGCGGGCCAGAAAAAAGCACGGCACAAGGCCAGAGCCTCGGGACGTGAAAAAGATTCTGCTCAGTGCGGCTAGCCGGTTCATCCCCGATATTGGTGTTCAGGGAGAGGGGGAGATACTGAAGGGAGATGCTCGGAACCTCCCTTTTCCGGACAACAGCGTGGACTTCGTGGTCACGTCCCCACCGTTTCTCGACGTCATCGACTACGCCGACGTCAACTGGTTACGCCTTTGGTTTTTGGGTGCGGAGAGCCCACTAACGTTCATTCGGAAGACCCGGGACTACACCAACTTCATCTGTGCTTGCCTCCGGGAGCTGGCCCGGGTAGCCAAACCGACGGCCCACATCGTCTTCGAGGTCGGTCCCGTCAAGCGGGATCTCAAGCTCAGTGATCTCATCGTGCATGCCGCAGCGGGGATTCTCCACGTCGAACAAACGGTGACCCAATCCTTCGAAGGTGATGGGGTTCCCAAAATTTCGAGGGCGATGAAGAAAGGACAGAAGACTACCACCATGGAGAACAACTGTGTAGTCATGCGGCCGTTCGAGGGTACGGTGGACCTTGAAATCAAGGTCCCCGAGGAAGAACCTTCCATTCTCGACCTATTTTGAGGTTACATGAAACGCAGCGAGATACCTGAAGAATTGCTTGATTTCTTCGTGGTGGCGGACCCGAAGGTCAAGAATTTTCATCCAACCATAAAATCCTTGATCCTGATGGAGAAGTTGCTGGCCGATGTCCCGAAAGACAGAGGGCCCGTGCTCGACCCGTTCGTTGGGTCGGGTACCACGGTTGGTGCTTGCCTTCGGACAGGTCACGACTGTATCGTCATCGACCAGGAGGAGGACTACCTGGAGATAGCTGACGCACGGGTGTGGTTCTGGGAAGGTGAGACTCGGGCTGTCCGGAATTGGCGGCAGCCTAACATCGAGTCTGACGTAGAATCGACCCCGAAACCCCCAGAGAAGCCGATGAATATCTTCGATTTCTTCTATGGAGACGACAAGTGACTCAAAGCATCCGACTCAGGCTCGGTGACTGCATCGAGCGGATGAAAGAGATGGGGGACGGGAGCATCGGGGCCGTCATCACCGACCCACCTTACTTTTTGGGCTTCATGGGTAAGGATTTCGACAAGCAAGGCGGTGCCCATCTTGACCCCCATCTGATGCAAGAGCGTCATCGAAAATGGCTCACTGAAGCCTTCCGGGTTCTCGTGCCAGGCGGGGTCGCCAAGGTTTTTGGCGGAACTCGTACCTTCCACCGGCTCGCTCAGGCAATGGAAGCTGTGGGGTTCGTGCTCGAACCCGGGAAATCACTTGAGGCATGGGCTTACGGATCAGGTTTTCCAAAATCCCTCAATGTTTCCAGGGGGTTAGACAAGATGGCAGGGATTGACACAACAGCACCGGACTGGGAGCCCACTACCCCCGAGGCCAAACTTTGGTCGGGATATGGAACTGCTCTGAAACCGGCATTCGAGCCTTTCCTGGTCGGGCGGAAGCCCGAATGATCGTCATCCACCTGGCCCGTAAACCCCTGAGTGAGCCCTCTGTGGCGGCCAACGTGTTGGAGTATGGGACCGGCGGGATCAATGTGGATGGGTGCCGAATCGGTGCTGGGGAAGTTTTGACGGGCGGCGGAGGCAAGCTTTGGTCCCATTATCGAGATGGGACGGGGGACCGGGCCGAACCCAAAACCAATCAGGGCCTGGGGCGTTGGCCGGCCAACCTCATCCTGGAGCATCTTCAGTTTGTATGGTATACTCTCCGTAAGGATATTTCGGAGGTGGACTATGAGCAGGCCATTGCCCACTACGGCGTTGAGCAAACCATGCAAGCACTGTGGCAAACTCATCAAAGGGATGCCGTCGCAACTGGCGAAGAGAGCATTCTGTTCCCGCAAGTGCGCAGGAGCAGCGGGGGCAGCGGCGGCTCGGGGCAAGCGGAAGACCGTGTGGGTGGAGATTATTTGTCAGCAGTGCGGCAAGGAGTTCGAAGTGACCCCGGCGTGGGTTCGCAACGGGCGGAGGAAGTTCTGCTCGAAGAAGTGCCACATGAAGGGGAACTATCGACCCAACCGCACGGGCAAGCGTCACAAAGAATCGTCCCGCAAGAGGATAGCCGATGCCATGTCTGGGAAGTTCTTGCGAGAGAACTCCTCGCAGTGGAAGGGGGGCCATTACTACTCCGCAACGGGGTACGTTTACGTCATGGTGGATATTCTCGGCCCAGAAAAACAGGCGTTAGCCCGGACAATGCTCGTTGGGAAAAAGAACCAGAAGTACGTTTTGGAACACAGGGTCGAAGCAGCGGCAAATCTGGGGAGAGCCCTCCTCAACACGGAGGTTGTGCATCATCTGAATGGCGTGAAGGACGACAATCGACCCGAGAACCTGATTGTGCAGCCCCGGAAGGATCACACTCAAACCCATCGGGAGACGGAACGGGAACTTCGACGGTTGCGGCAACGGGTCAAGGATTTGGAAACGGAGAACTTATCTTTGAAGTCGAGGCTGACTACCTTGGGGATCTAGGTCACCTGTTTCGTCACAGCACTACCGAACGCTGCCGGGTCGTGGGGATCAAGGAAGTCCGGGACCCTAGTGGACCTGTGAGTGGCCAGGAGCCCAGCAAGTCCACCGAGAATGTCTATGGCTCCTGGAAGCGGGCACCCTACGAGCGGAGCGGCACCGAAACCGTCGAGGACTGGGTCTGTGCCGACGACTGCCCCGTCAAGGACATTGAACGCCAGAGCCTCGCGCTGGGCATCCACCCAGCGGGCAACAAGGGACCGATGACCAAGCATATGGTGGGGAACGTCGTTTATGGGGGTGCCATCAAGCCCAGACAGGAAGACCCAGACTACTACAAAGACGGACATTCTGGGAAGGGTGCATCCCGCTTCTTCAAGCAGGTCGAGCCCGATCAGCCCTTCAAGCGTTCCCACCACCTGGCCCCGTGCCCTGAATGTGGCAAACCCGCTATCGACCACCCGACCGACGGTAGAATGCCTTTTCTGACCGTCCTGTGTGACGGCACCCGTGTGAAACTCTGACCGACGGAGAAGACTCATGACCGACTATGCAGACCTGTTCACCGGCAAGGGTTTTCGGCCAGAGCCGGACAGCCCCGACCACTGGGGCTACGAGGACAAGCTCAAGCCCAAGATGAAACTGGGGACTGCCGGAGACATCGACCTCCGGGAGTTCACGTCCCCACGCCACGACCAACGACACAGCTCGTCCTGTGTGGCGCAGGCCGTCGTGAAGGCGCTGGAGATCAAGCGCATCATGAAGGAAGGCCACGACGCCCATGTGGATCTGTCCCGGCTGGCAGTCTACTACCTGGCCCGGGAGCTCATGTTGCCGAAAGAAACGCACATGGATGACGGGACTTTCGTGTCCCACGCCTGTGACGTGCTCCGCCGGTGGGGTGTCTGCCTCGAACAGGAATGGCCGTTCAAGCTGGACAAGATCACGACCTCTCCTTCTTGGATGGCGATGCGGTCGGCCTACCTGCACAAGATCGATGGCTACTACAAGATCCGCTCGACCGGACAAAAACGGGTGGACGAAGTCGTACGGTGCCTCCAGGCGGGCAACCCGGTCGTCTACGGCACCAATGTCGGTTCCAACTGGATGACCTACCGGGCGAACAGTGACCCGCTCCAAATCCCGGACGATAATCACGGCGGCCACGCTACCGTGCTGCTCGGTTGGAAGGATGGCCTGTTCATCGGGGAGAATTCGTGGGGGGTCGGCTGGGGCCAGAACGGCTTCTATCTGATGGACCCGTCGGTCATTGCCTGGGGGGGCTCTCGCGACTTTTGGATCGTGCAAGAGGGCTTCGAAGAATACAAAGGAGGTGCATGATGAAACGCATTCTGACTGTGGTTGCTCTCGTCTTCGCCTTCGCCGCCTTGACCGGTGGTCACTGCAAGCCGGGACCGACTCCTATCGAGCCGGAGGACACGGACAAGTGTGCCGCAGCCTGCCAACGGCTCCAGGAGCTGAAGTGTCCGGAGGCGGAACCGTTGGCGGACGGCACGACCTGTGTCCAGTTCTGTGAACAGACTCAGCGCAATGGCCACGCCCTCAACCCGACGTGCATTGCGACTGTCAAGAGCTGTGCCGAAGTCAACACGAAGTGCAACAGGCCCCAATATTTCAATAGACCCACCCCCAATTAGAGGTGAGAACTGTCAGGATAGCCGAAAAGGGGCTTCAAGGTCAAGACGGACAGTGGACGCAGGACTATAGGGCCCCACCGGCGTCAGCGGGTTCGGGCCCGTCTGGATTTCGACTTGGCGTGGGTGGAGATGTGGAAAGCGCTTACTGGCGATGGGACTTCGAGAAAGCCTTGAGCACGCCGTAGGTGGCGAGGCGCTTTTCGATGAGCCGGTCCACTTCCTCCGGCGTCAGCGGGTTCGGGCCCGTCTGGATTTCGTTGAAGGTCTTGCAGAAGTCGCGCACCCGTTGGTCGGCCCGGCGCTCCATCCCCTTCTGCCCCGCCCCGGCGGCATATTCGTTGGGTTCCATCGGTCTCCTCCTACTCATTCTTTGTTGTCCCCTTGCACCTTCTCTACTTGCCCGGTAGGTCCGCTAAGCCACTTTTCGAGTAAAAGTAATCATGGGACGAAAACGTAACAAGAAGCGTCTCGCTCGGGTCAAGGACGAAATCCCCATCGTTTCGGTGTTGGCCACTTATGGTTACCATGTCCGGACGGACGGAGGGGACCGGGAACAGCAGTTCCCCTGTGACCTGCACGGCGACGGACAGGACAACAAGCCATCGGCTCGGGTCTACCCCCAGTCGAATTCGTGGTATTGTTTCGGGTGCCGGCTCACCCGGGACACGGTGCAGACGGTACGGGACAAGGAAGATCTCGGATTCCTTGATGCCGTTGCCTACCTGGAAAAGAAGTACCATCTACCTCCGTTACCTTGGGAAGAGGATGATGGGGAAGATCAGGATGAGCAGGTGGCCATCCTGTCCCATCAGGGCAAGACTTTCGAGGATGACTGCAACAGATTTCGCACATTCCTGGATCCCATTACCCGAGAGCGCACCTTGCCTATGCGTTCTACCTTGACTTACTGGGAGGGGTTCGACAAGCTCGTCTACATGGTGGCTATGGACATGCTGAAAGAGGATACGGGTCGCCAAGCCCTCAACCAATTACGTTTGCGTCTCATTGAGGCGGTTAAAGAGGAGTACGCCGTTGCCCTTGGATGATGTGATTCGGTTCACCATTTCGGGACCAGAGTGGGGAGACACCCTAATAGCCAGGCCACTTCCGGTAGATGGAGACGCCTGGGGATTTCTGGCACCTCTCCGTGGGACATCTTGGGGTGATTTGTTACCGGTCATTTCAGGTGAATCCCTGTCTCATGCTCTTCATGGCTGGGTGACGCCATTGATGAACCAGATAGGCCGACCACCACATGCTCAGTTGGATCTTGTCCCTGTCCCTTTCCGGACCTGTGGGAACACCGACTGCATCATGGCCGACCCGAAAATTTGTCATCCATGCTTGAGGATGCCGGACTGTTATGAACCTCCGGCCCTCCAGGCATTTGAGGCCCGAAGGGCCGCCACCATCGTTGTTTTGTGTTGGAAGGAGGGCCGGTATGTTGTCATTGTAGAGGGGGCTGAGTTCAGTCTGTAGTAGAGTAAAGTAAAAGAGGAAGAAAAAAAACATCATGCCTGAACCATTGAACCTTGCCGACTTCCTGATAGACCAACAGCATCCGACAGTCAAAGAACGAGATTGGATGAAGGACAAGAAGTTCGTCTTGGTCAGGCCGGACATACTGGACGAATGTATCGACTCGTGCATCCAGTCCGGCCGGTACGCCATCGACTTGGAGACCACCGGACTGGACAACAGGGTCGCCAACGGACGCACAGTGGACCACATCGCTGGGGTCTGTCTGTCCCCTGATGGGGTGCGGGGCTATTACATCCCGTTAGGACACGTCAAGGTAGACCGGGCAGGCAACCGGACTCCCCGGGACTGCAATGTCCCACGGTCGGTATTTGACAAGGCTATCAGGCGGCTCATCAAAGCTACCGAAGATGGCCTGACCGTCGCCATTTTCCACCATGGCAAGTTTGACCAGGAGTTTCTCCAGTTCAACGGTGCAGAGCCTTGGGGGGAATGGGATAAGCCCATGATCTGGGATGACACGGTGCTCCTGGCCTACCTGGGAAATTCCCGCAAGCGAGACAAGCAACTCAAAAGCCTATCCAGAGAGTTGTTGGGCATCGAGCAAGTAGAGCTCAAAGAACTCTACCCAGAAGGCCACAAAGGCCCAATAGATTTCTCTGTGCTCGATCCGGAAGATCAGAGTGTCTTGTGGTATGGGGGTGGTGACGCCATTTGCACATGGTTACTCTACCCTGTTTTAGCACCAGCAGTGCTTGAACCTGCCTCTGATGGGGTAAACCAGAAGCTCATTTACAACATCGAGAAGACCTGTGTGGCTGCTACTCGATGGATGGAACGTAATCGCATCCATATCGACCGGAAAAAGGTGCTGGATCTCATTCATCTGGGCCAACAAGAATGGTATGACTCCATCATGGAGGTCTACCAGGAGGCCGACCGTCTCCTGGGCCGGGACGTGATGCCGGGATACTACAAGGCCCTGCAGACTTTCTTCGTGGCCGATGACCCCAAGATATTCATTCCCCGGATGCTTGACCGGGCCAAAGAGATGGCAAAGGCAAAATATCCCGACCCGCAGGGGAAGATCAAAGGCCGAGCCGACAAGGAATGGCCGCCCATTTATGACGTCAATGCCCCTAAACAGCTCGGAACTATGTTTGACGAGATGGGGGTTCCGAATCTCAAGCGGACGGAAAAATCAAATCAGGTCAAGACCAGCAAGGATGAACTCAAGCGGGTCATTGACCAAACTGGGGACAAGTTTCCGTTCATGGACAAGATTCGACGGTTTCGGGAGACCCACAAGGCCCTGACCAGTTACCTTTATCCGATGTATCTGGATTGTGACCGGTCCAACGACACCATGCGCGTCAATTTCCGGGGTGACAAGGTGGACACCGGCCGGTTCTCGACCCCCAGCAAGAACGCTGCCCGTGGTCGGCTGGAGGGGTGGCCCCAGGTCAACTTCCAGTCCATCCCAGCAACGTATGACCCCAGCCGGCCTGCTTGTATGACCCGACTCCGGGAGTGCATTACGGCTCGGCCAACACCGGAAGGTCATCCCCCGAAGTACGTCGTAGCTTGTGTGGAAGAGGGGGCTTTGGTACCCACCAAGCACGGTCTTGTTCCCATCGAACAGATACAATCCAATGACCAAGTACGCACCGAAACGGGTTGGGCTGATGCATCCCGAGTCATCGAGAAGGGCCATAGACATGTCCTCCGAATCACCACGTCCAAGGGTTTTTCCCTCCGTGTGACTCCGGAACATCTAGTGCGGTCAGTGGGCTCGGATGGGTTGGTTTGGAAACCGGCGCAGGCGCTGCAATCTGGTGATTGGGTGGTCCAGGTATACCCAGACAGGCTCTCGGTTGAAGAAACTTTTCGAGAGCCTGTTGTGCTCCCGCCAACTCCAGAACTGCGTCCTTGGGAAAGGCCCATCAAAACCCCAAATGTGCTTACAGTAGAAATCGCCGAACTTTTGGGTCGCTTCATGGGAGATGGGTGGATTGGTCATAGCAAAGGGATCCCCAGATATGTGGGGATCTCATTAGGGAACGACGTGGATGAACTGCTTCCGTTCTTGAATGTCGTGGCTGATCGTTTGTTTGGGGTTTTATTCACCGAGAAGGGAAAGGGTGATGTGGTAAAGTGGTCAAACCCTCTAACCCGATGGTGGTTGGAACTATCAGGTAAAAAATCCACAAGTGACATGTGGATGCCGTCGGTTATTTGGGCTGCCTCTGTACGAGAACAGGCGGCGTTTATCCGTGGGTTGTTCGATGCCGATGGTTCTGTAGGTTCTAGGTCGGGAGATGGTCTGTCCATCTGGATCACATCCAGTCGGTTCGCCCAGGATACCCAACTCCTGCTTTTGGAGCTCGGTGTCCAGGCTACGCGTCGTTGGGAACAACGAGAAACCAATTACGGGCATTGCTCCGGGTGGCTTTTGACCATCACAGGGAAGCGGAATCTCAAGCAGTTTGGTTTGGCCGGATTCGTAACGAAACGAAAGCAACAGGCATATCAAGCATTGCTTGAAGCAGGGTACAACCGGGATATGACCGAAGTATTCCCGTTAGAACTTGCACAGCTGGCTGTCCCGAGACAGCGCCACCCAAACACAAATCGAGTTCATACAAATGGTCGCCGGAAGGGGCGGGTGAGTCGCCAACTCTTGAGTGTTGCTTGTCAGCATCCGGATGACATCGATCCGATTTGGATGAATCGGTTATTGGGCCAACCCTACTTTTATGACACCGTGGAAACCGTTGTCCCAGACGGGGAAGCACGGGTATTTGATATCACGGTGCCGAAAGAAAGACACTTCATGGCGAATGGCCTAATCGTTCATAATTGTGATTTTTCTGGGGTCGAACTTCGAATTGTCACCAACTTATCCCGAGAACCCAAATGGCTAGCCGAGTTCTTCCACTGTGCCAACTGTGACCGGACATTTGATAGGGGAGACGGTCAAACAACCCCGGAGCCACCCCCACCTCGATGTCCCAATTGTGGGTCAGACAAGATTGGGGACCTTCACACACTGACCGCCCTGGAAATCTATGGCCAGGATGCCATTAGTCGGGACAATTGGAAGGCCCTGCGTGGGTTCGCAAAATCTTCCAACTTTGCTCTCTGCTATGGTGGTGGTGGCTTGGCTGTCACCCGAGCGGCGAAGGTGGACAAGCATGAGGGTTGGCGCATCAAAAACCAGTTTGACCGGGCCTATACCGGTCTCAAACATTGGTGGGGGACTCAACATACTTTCGCCCGGCTACACCTCATGGTCCGTACATCGTTCGCCCGGATGTATCCGGTGCCCGATATCAAGCACGACAATGGCGGATTCCGTTCTAAGGCCGAACGAAACAGTATTAATGGTCCGATCCAGGGGACATCGGCCGACATCACCAAGATCGCCATGGTCCTTGTTTACAAGGAGTGCAAGAGACGTAACTGGCTCGACAAGTGCGCCATGATCATCACGATGCACGATGAGCTCGTTTTCGAGATTGACGGAGACATCCTAGAAGAGGCTATCGCTGTCATCGTTCCCATCATGACTCGCAATCCGTTCATTATGGCGATGAAATGGCCTATTCCGCTTACCTGTGACGTGGAGATAGGACCTGACTGGACGGTTCCTTGGGATCTGAACGAGATGCGCCATGGGGAAATTCGGTTCATCGGTAATACCAAGTACACAGAAAAAATGCGGGACAAGGGCAAGATGCCCGCTGATGCCGTTTGGGAGCATATGAATCAGTGGCCTGCAGAATTGATGCCCTGGTTCCCTGACACATCAGGTGCCGATGCAGACCCCCCCGATAAGAATCCCCCGAGTGGTTCTGGAGGCTCCAATTCATCGGGCCCCCCAGAACCACCCTCTGATGGAGGGGCAACAGGTATCATGTCTGTGGCTACTTCACCGGCGGTGGGTGCGCCACCTGGGGGGGATTTCTCCTACAGGTTGAGGGTGCCGCCAACCATTGGGCTCGTCCGACTCTTAGCCGAAACCATTGTCACCTGTCGTGGACGAGGTACCCGGAATCTTCGACTTTTCACCCGGCAAGGTGAAGAGTTGACAGGTTGGAAAGATAAGCTGGGGGTAGAGTCTCTGTATGTCCATCCGATGGAGTTCACCATCTTGGCCCGAGAACATGGAATTTGATCATGATGCCTATCTACAACACCGACCTGAATGGTACCCCCGAGACACTCGTCTGCCTGCACTGGCGGACTTTCCCCCCGTGGAACAAGTTCACCTACCCTGACAAGACACCAACCGATCTTTGGCAGGAGGGTGCAATTGGGGGTAACGAATACCAGCAGGCCTTGACCTGGGCCCGTATTTGCAACAAGTTTTCCATGGACGAGGGTTGCAAGGACTGTGAAATGGTCCGTAAGATGGGGGTCCACGAGCTCAAGCCCGCGATGATGAAACTAGATGGCACCGATATTGTGCCGACTACGGATACGCCAACTTTCGAGGTTCTACCCCAAAATCGGAACCACCTGCTCCAAGGACGACATACCCAGATGACTCGGCCCGAAGCCAGGAAAAAATAATGGCGGATCTGCTCGAAGGGTGTATCTCTAGCATTGACCCAAAGAGGAAGGATTATCGAGCATTCCAAGAAACATTCTGTGTTCGATGCCGGAATACAACATGTGAACATGCTCTAGGACACAAAGACAAGTTCGCTTTGCGGACAAGTCAGCAGGTCCAACGGATGCTCCACGCCGACCAGGCCAACCCCAAGCAGCCGAAGTATGCCCACCTGGAGGACTTCGAGGACCGGTTCCGCCAGGCCATGCAGAAAGAGATCGTAGACAAGAAGGGTGACTGGGCGGTGCCCGAAGTCCCCATCTTGGACGGGTGTCAGCAGGAGGCCCCGTCTCACACCACGTCGGCGGTGGACCGGGCTGTCCAGTCCCTGGCCGGAACCCGGGGACACGAAGTGGTGCTCCCAGAACCCGACCGAGATTCGGACGAGTTCATCCGGGGCGCCCGAGAGTACATGGATGACGAGGAGCCCCCATTCGATGTCCGCACCGAGGATGTGGCCGAATCCGCCGGGGGTGAAGTCGTGGAACCCCCAGGTCCCCCGAAGCCAGCTCCGACCGTTCCCCGGATAGGTAATACCCCGGTCCCCAGGGGCGGCATCATTGTCGGCAAGGGTCCGACTCCCAGCCGAGTCCGTCTACCCGACCCCTGGACGCCCCCGAAGTCACCGGGGACCGTCGTAAAGCCCGGTGGCACGTTCCAGTTCGACAAACCCGACGAAGGTGACAACGATGGATAAGCAAGTCCAGCAAGCTCTGTCCGTTTTGATGGGCCGGATGGTTACGGACACCCCCGAACTCTCCAAAGTGCTCGACCAGGCCAAGGCCGAAAAGTGGTCCGAAGAGAAGACCATGACCGAGCTGATGCAGCAGGTCCACGAGAACCCGAACCTGGCCGACCGGTTCACCGAAGCTTTCCGTGAGTCCGTGAGCAGCATTGCCCCCGCCCCGGAGGTCCCTGACGGACTGTTCCAGGGGGAGGCGAGCAAGCGTTGGCGGCTCCCGCCGTTGTTCGAGGCTGCTCTGATAGAACGTATCCAATACGATGGGGATATCCCAGAACATCGCACAGGACCAATGCCGCCCGGGACCGACCCGGCCGTTTCGGTTAAGACCAAAGCACGCAGCCCTGTAGCGCTCGGACGCATGTTGGAGAACGCGTCGAAGACGGTCCGCCGCCAGGTCGAAGCGCGCGATGCCGAACGACTTCAGCTTGTAGAATCTGTAGCAGAGGGTCAAACCGACAGTACGGCACTTCAGAAGCTGGCAGAGCATGGGGAGGTAGTGAAACGAGATGGTGAAGTCCAGTTGGATGTCTTGCGTCGGGGTTCTGCCAAGACGGACCATCCATCCTATCGTCGAGGTGAAGTTCCAAAGGCGGTTGTCGTCCGGCGACCGAAGGGATCCTTCCTGGCTACGATGAGTCCAGAGGACCGACAGAAACACGCTTGGAAGTTCCTGTCCACGACTCAGGGGCGCCGGTCTGCCATCGACACCATCCGGGGAATCGTTGCCAAACAACTGGCGGCCGACGGCATTGACGTGGCCGAACGGGAGTACGACAAGTCGTCCACCCTGGAGCCCATGGCCCACCACCAATGGACGGTTAACCTCTCGGGCCAGGGATCCACCCAGCCTGCATTTTCCCTCATCGACATGGCCGCCAAGGTACTTGCCAAGGGGTTGGTCCGGGATCTCGGGGATAACCACCCGGCGGGTCTCCACCTGGAAGTGGTCACCGCCAACGAGCTCGACAGCCGCAATGTCGGTTGGGCTGCCCGTCTGGTAGCCTCGACTCTTCCACTGATCGAGTAGAAGAAGTGGCGGACATTAACCTGGGGCTGCGTTTTGCACTTCACCATCTCCGCCGGGTGGGAGAGAACAGTATGGCCAAGGCCAAGGACATGGAGTGCATGAACCTGCTGACCGACATGCAGGAGGTCATCCACCGGGCCGACTCGTCTGGGAAATGGGTCGTCATTGTCTGCCCGAATTCCGACGTGGCCGCTTCCTGCTGTGAGATTCTGGCGGCATCCATCCCAAATGGTTCCCTGTTCTCGGGACGCACGGCAGTGCTGAAGCCCCGGGGGCGTATTTCTGTTGTCGTCGCCGTCGAAGAGGTGTTCATCCCCGAAGGGACCGCCTTCGTGGTATCATTTCTGGGATGGACGTCGAAGAACACCAACGACGGGATGGCCAAGTGGCAGAAGAAGGCGGCCGGAGTATTTCGCCTGGGGGACTGATCCCCCGCCCCCGCATCTGGACCTTCAGCATCTCGTCTGGCCCCTTCTTCCAGATAGCCTTGCCGAACAACCCGCCGCTCGACTACAAGGGCGGCCGGGAAATCTGGAAAATCTCGGCCATCGAGAGCACAGCGTCGGCCGTGCTCTCGATGCTGGAGTCGTTGGGGGTGGCCGTCACCCGCTACACCGAGAAAGAAACTCTGGAGCAAACTCGGGAGAGACGTAAGTTGCTCGGACTTTGATTCGGTTCGGTAGCAAGCCTATATCACCACTTTTACGAGGTAGTAATTTACCCGGTCTCGGGACTTGGAGATATACCAATGGCCGCCAGTGTCGAACGAACATTACGAAAGAAGCTCATCCGCAAAGCCCACCACAACAAGACCCTTCAGGCACGGGTGCTGCCTTTGGTTCAGGCCCCTCTGGGCCAGAGTCGGATGCTGACCGCCAGCCAGCGGTTCGATCTGGTGGAAGCCATCCGGCTTGTCAGCGGCAAGGAAGCCGCCGGATTGGTTTCCATCGAGAAGATGCCGGGCTTCAGCCCGATGCAACTGCGCCAACAGATCGACAGGGTAGGTCAGATGCGCCGGGAGATCGAGGTGTTGGCCAGCCAGTACGAGGCTGTCCTGAAACAACTGAGGGATCTGGAGAAGGAAGAAAGGAAGGGCCTCGGCGCGCTCAAGAAGGCCGCTTCCGAGATGCGGGCCAAGGGCAAGTTCTGCGCCGATGCGGAGAATGCCCTGCTTCAGTTTACGGCCTATTCCCAAGAAAAGCGGCCGGGCATCGAGCAGATGATCGCTCATCCCGAGGACACCAAGTGGGGTGTGAAAGCGGGGGACCTGTTCGGGCGTATCGCCAACAAGCTTGGGGCCGACATCGCCAAAGACGTCGAAACCATGTACGAGCAGTGCGCCGAAGACCTCACCCACACGGCATCGGCCATCCGGGGTCTCAAGGTCGTAGTCAAGACCTCCAACCTGCCCCAGGAAGTCATCAAGACCGCCGGACTCGTGGACACCCTGGTCTCCATCAAGGAATGGATCGCTGGCAAGGCAAATTCCGTCGCCCAGCGTATCCTCAACTTCGCCGGGGACATCAGCCGATGGCTGAAGGGCTTCGTGGAACGCACCAAGCTCGTTGGGAAAGCCAACACGGATCTCAAGAAGTCTCTCGACGGTGCGATGAAAAACGTGGACCGCCTACTCGCCGGAGCGTAGCCCCCCCCTGTCCCCAATGTGAAAGCAAACGCCACCAGCCCACTCGGGCAAGCTTGTTGTAGACCTGCCGGGCACAAATAGCCCCCTTCTACCCGGACAACTATCATATCCGACCTAATGGAAACTTTTTCGCCAGAGTGATGTGGAATATTGACTTTTGGTAGGTCTAGTTGTCTGCCGGGTAGGGTTCTTGACAGCACCAGGTAAAGGTGCTCAAATCTACTAGAATCTGTCGATAAAACCAGTTGACAACGGCGTCAGAAGGTGCCATAATGACGCCATGAAGATTTCCATCAAAATCCATGTCGATGCCGACCACGACCAGTGGCTCCGAAAACAAGCCGCCTACAAACGGTGCTCCATCTCCCAAGTCATCCGCTTACTTATCGTAGATGAACAAAGGCGGCAGGAAGCCAAGGCGGAATCATCCAAATGAAGTGCCGCATTTTCCGACTTCACAAGGATACCAACTCCGGCAAGGTCGCCCGGCTGGAAGCCCTGCACGTCGAATATGTCAAGTACGTCCGCATCTGCGTGCAAACGATGCTTGACCAACGTACCCACACAATGCCCAAGTCGGCCAAACAGGCATTCTTCCCTCGGGCAACCCGTCTCTCTTCTCAAATTGAGAAGAACGCCCGTGACCATGCCCTTCAAATAGTGAGCACATGGGCGAAAGGTATCTACGCTCGGAAGATCAAGCCGACTATCACCAACCTTCAACACGAAGGTATCCTGACCGAACAAGACGCCAAAGCCCTTTACACCATAGGCACGAAACTTCTCAGTAAGCCCTGGAGGTTCGTCACCCAAGACCACCTAGATGCCTATCACGCCCTGTTGGGCGCCTACGGCGGCAACCCACCAACTGTAAGGGATAACCTCCCCATGAGGTTGTCGGAGATGACCACCCGGTTGGAGGACACCGATGAAGCCCCGCTTGGGGACTTTTGGCTTCGGTTATCCAGCTTGCAACCCCGCAAATCGGTTTGGCTTCCGTTGGTCGGGAACCCTTACGTCCAACAAGCCAATCAGGTCTCCAGGGGGATTTCTGCACGGAAAACAAAGCGGGGCTTCTGGCGATTTGAGGCCGTCAGTAAGGTCGAGTGGGCTGTTCCCGAGGCTAGGGGGGGTTGGGTCAAACTAGGCGTTGACGTGGGCTTGAACGTTCTTGCAGCCACGTCTGGTGGTATGATCTACGGCGAGCACATCAAGCCAAAGTTCGACAAGCTGTATGCTCACATCAAGCGACTTCGGGTCAACCGTCAACGTCAGGGCTTGAAAGAGAACAGTCCCCGTCTGGATCGGTTGGAGTCCCGCCTGACAGGATTGGTGAAGACAGAAACAGGTCAAGTGGTAAACACCCTCATCCAAAAGCACCCTGAAACGGTGTTCGTGGTTGAGGATCTTGACTTGTCAGGATGTCGGGGTCAGAAGCGGTTTGCCTATCGAGCTTTACAGGTCAACTTGGAAAGGAAAGCCCCGACCAAGAAGATAAACCCAGCTTACACGTCGCAAGAGTGCCCCTCTTGCGGCTACGTTCATCGTGGCAACCGAAAGTCAACGAAATTCCAATGCCGTAGTTGTGGCAGGAAAGCTCACGCTGATTGGGTGGGAAGTCGTAATGTGCTCAGACGTTCTGAGGACGAACACATCACGACTGGAGATCGCCCAAGGAGCGTAAAACGAGTGCTGAGAGAGCGATATCGTGTTAAGCGGGACAGTTTCTCGGGATTCGGGAGGCTTAGAGCACCTTCATTCGCGCCCTTACCGTTGGGCCGGAGGCTTACTACCGAGGTACTTGGGCCACCAAGAATCGGCACAGCTTCAAACTTGATGCCTGCCTGTTAGATTCAGGTAGGTTTTGAGGAACGGTAAAAGGTTCAAAAGGGCTGGAAACCGAACACGGAGAACAAAAACATGCCCTGGACGAAAAAAGTTTATCGACTCCCCCTCCGGGAGGACTGGGCCGATGCTTTATTGTCGGCTCACTCACAGGATCCCCCTTTGGGGAGGTCTGTAGCCGAACGCTTGGATGATGCCAAGCTGGAACTGCGTAATGCCATCGGGGAAGCCACTTCAGTTATCTCCAAGAGCCCACTGATGCAAACAGTGGCCAACGCAGCGGCCAAGGAAGTGGGCAAGAGGGGGAACCCGCTCATCAGTATCGATATTGACGGCACGGTGATGCTCGAAATCTATTCCAAGGCCACTACCAAGAAAGGAGATGACGTTCCAACAAAGGTTGTGGATCTGAAAGCAGGGGCGAAGAAATCCCCCCTGCCTCCTCTTAGTGTCCTTCGAACGGTGGCCGTTGAGCTCAACATTGATACGTCCGGGATGGGACGCTCCAAGAAGGACATCATGGCCGCCATTGAGAAGAAGCGGAAAGAGGGACAGAAGGGACAGACAAAGTGGGCCAAGACAGCCCCGGCCGCGGTGCCTTCATCCGTCGTCAATATCGATACTGGGATGTCCAACGGTGACCTTCCCTTTTCCGGGTCTGATCTCCCGGAGGATCCCCTGGAAGATATCAAGGATGCCGTTTCACGGACCGGTAAGAATCAGTTATCCTGATCCCCACCACTAACCGTGTTTGAAGCTGTGCCGGTGCTCACCTTTACGGTGGATCCCCCGGTAGTAAGCCTCGGGCCTGACGGTAAAGGCGCAGACGGAGGCGGTCTAGGCCCCCCAGATCCTAAGGAACTGTCCCTACGTCGCCGTAAGTATCGCTCTCTTAGCACCCGTTTCACGCTCTTAGGATGATCATCACAGGTAATACCTTTGTCCCCAGAACGTCTGAGGGTACCACCCGCTCCTACCCAATCAGCATGAGCTTGCCGACCACATGAACGACAAGAAAACTTGATTCCCGCTCGATTACTCCGATGTGCATATCCACAAGAAGGACATTCTTGCGATGTATACGCCGGATTCACTACTTCAATCGGGGCTTTCCTTTCCAAGTTGGTCTGTAAGGCCCGATAGGCAAACCTCTTCTGGCCACGACACCCCCTCAAATCAAGATCCTCAATCACGAAAACCGTATGCGGATGCCGTCCAACCAGCCTATTGGCTATGGTGTTCGTGGCTGTCTTGATCTGACCCGTCTGACGGGATTCGAGACGATCGAGTCTTGGACTATTTTCTCGGAATCCTTGACGCCGACGATTAGATCTGACCGACCCCACTGTTCGGTAAATCTTGTCGAATTTCGGCTTGAAGTCAGATCCGTATAAGTCACCGTCTGACGTGGCTGCCAGAACGTTTAGTCCTACGTCCACACCCAGCTTGGAATCACTTGGAGAGGCATCAGGTACTTTCCATTCTCGTTTGTCTAATGCCTCAAATCTCCATCGACCCTGTTTTGTCTTTCGAGCCTGGATGCCTTTGGAGACCTGATCCGCTTGGTTGACATATGGATTTCCGATCAGGGGGAGC
>Ga0075115_10000097_pt1 | contig 40814 bp, 58 predicted proteins | sample AntAceMetag02UKH_FD_69785 | JGI IMG/M metagenome (GOLD analysis project Ga0075115, IMG submission 69785) | Saline lake microbial communities from Ace Lake, Antarctica - Antarctic Ace Lake Metagenome 02UKH | ecosystem: Environmental > Aquatic > Non-marine Saline and Alkaline > Saline | place... | reverse complement strand
GGATCACGATTCCGTACAAACGAAAGACCTCCATAAGGAGGCCGTAACAGTCCAGCCCGGTATTGAGGTCGCGGCCAAGGTACGAATACGGCACGCGGAGAAGGTGCGACAGTTCAGGCATATACCCCACCGTCCATTCCGGGAGAACCTCCGAACCTCGCACTGTTGCCATTCGCCCGGCAGGTCAGGAGCGTGTGGTCACAGATCACTGTGATTGTCACATCTTCCCCGGCGGCTTCGGTCGCGATTGCTTCCACAACGGTCACGGTCGTATTCGGTGCGGAGTAGACAGCCGAGACGATGGTGTATTCCCCGTCATTATCAGCACTCCCAGATACGTCAATCCGCTGGTCCTCCGCGAACTCGCCGGTCTGGTCACCAGGTATCGTGATGGTATCTGTCGCGGTAAAGCTGATCGTATCCAGCGGACCGACATCTCCATCCGCAAACTGACAGACTGCACCCCGGAATACGTGACGGCAGAATCCGGGAATATACCGGTCGCGTGGAATCCTTTTCTGGTACAGGTTCAGTGATCCCAATTCAACATCCAGCCAATCCTCATCGGACGCAATCTTGTTGATGATGAACCGCCACTGATCCGCGAGTACTGGACTGGCCGGGTCATATATCAGGAGCATGGTGACCGCACAGCCTGACAGACCGTCGGTAGTATGCAGATAGGGTTCTAGCACGCGGGAAGGGTTCCCGACCTTCATGGTCAGCGATGGGAGTCTCCCGTCACTGCTCTGGTTGACCGTCCCGAACGCCATCGGCAGTGCCGTGTAGTCCTCTCCATCATACCTCACGTCGTCCCGTTCCCGTGCCATCCTGATGACGGTCGTATCCTTCAGCGTGAGTTCAATGAGGATCACCCACGGAGCGTCAACGGACAGCGCATTCTTCGCTGTGATAATTGCCGAATCGAGCGTTTTCATTATGCTTCCTCAAGCTCGAATACGACCGCATACCACGTTGTAGCTGCTGCTGGTCCGCTCACAACCATGGAAACATCGAGAAGGGTTCCGGGTGTGAATCGGACCGTGTGGTTTCCTGCCTCCGTATCCGTCCAGTCAAACCGTTCGGATGAACCGAGGACCGTCTCCCGGTAGAACGTCTCCAGCAGTGCGTAGTCAGTCCCGGTCATCGCGTCGTATGTAACTTCCCACCTACGGACGCTCCGGGTGAAACGTGGCCGTGACTGGACGTATCCCGCCTCAAAATCGGTGATGATTGCAGGATTCACCGGAACAGGAGGAGGCCGAATTGTAGGATCGGCACTGAGTGTTGGAAACGTAGCCATTGCCTATCCCCTGACTATCTGTCTGAAACGTGGATCGGTTGCTATTCGACCAGCAACAACCGTGATGATATAATCCTCTGGCCCGACCTGTGAAACTTCGGCTGTCATCGGTTCACCTGTGCTGTTGTTGACCGTGACGTTGATATTCACTGGGGATGTCCCACCTCTGGCGGGTCTTTTATATCTTACGTCTTGTTCAGGTTCTGGGGCAGGTTCAGTAGTCTTTGCCCCCGGTATGAAGGCCGTCAAACCTTTCACGAACAATCCAGGCCCCTCACCAAACATCCAGTCTGCCATGCGGTACGCCTGAAGGTCCAGCATACGGGATATCATACTGTCGATCATCCGACTGAACATATCCTGCATAATCTGAGTCGCTGACTTCTCACCGGCGATCAGATCATCGAACATGGTCCTGAAGTTCTGCCCGGCATCCATCCTCACGCCCTGCATAGTCATCGCGATATCATCCTCGAACGTCGGGAGGGAACTGCGGACCCTCTTCAGAGCCTTGAACCACTCATCACCAAACGTCTGGGGGAACTCAAGCAATTCTGCGCGTGGCAGTGTCTCATCAATAGCGAACAGCGGGGTGTCTCTGAGGTCATCGGAGGACGCTCCGAGTTCCTTCTGAGCCGTTGTGATATCGCGGACTGCCGTTGCGAACTCCTGAGCCGCGTATGCCTTGTCACTGAGGTCTCCGGGCTTGTCTTGGTCATAGATAAATGGGCCGCTGACAAGCTTAACCGGTTCCTTTACCACGTCTTCCTGCTTGAACTCAAGGAGTTTCGTCAATCCGTCGCGGAGTATCTGGGCATCAACCATACTCTGGGAGTAGCTGGCGATCAGCTTTGCATCATCAGCTTTAACCGCAGTCATGAGGTTATTGAATGCCTTGCTTTCGTCCTCTCGTGTATCCTGAATCTGCTTCTGTAGTTTCCCGACATCATCCAATGCCGCGAAAGCCTTGTCTTCACGCAGTTTCTTCGCTTCTGCAAGAGCCTTCGTGATACCGGCTGCATCAAAAACACTGACAAATGGGTCAAACAATGCGAACGCAGTCATCCAACTCACGTCGATCTTGTCTGACACGGTTGCGAGGTCTGTGAGGACATCCACGAAGTCGGTCATTGTCGGGAGTAGCTTCAGCCCAACGGAGACCTTCATCGCGTCCGTTGCGCGTGTCAGTTCATCCATGGAATCCACGAACTTTGCGGCGGTCTTCGCGTCCAGCGTTGACCAGACAGAGCCGAGTTCCTTCGCACGCTCCATCATCTCCCTGATCCCGGCGGAACCCTGATTCAGCATTGGGAGAAGCTGTGGACCCATCCGACGACCGATGGTCAGGCCAGCCATCGCGGCCTTCTCCGCTTCGCTGGTCATCTTCACGAGGGCATCTGAAACGTCCAGCAGCACGTCGGAAGCCTTGCGGAGTTTGCCGTCGGAATCAACGACATCAACGCCAAGTTTCGCATACGCCTTGGACGTTTCGTTTGTCCCCTGCCGAGCCATGTCCATACGGGAGGTCATGCGGATGAATGCTTGTTCGAGGTTCTGGAGTGAGGCACCGGATTGTGTAGCCGCGAATCCGAGAGCAGAGAGCGTTTCGACCGTCTCTCCGGTCCGTCCAGCCATCTTGTCGAAGTCATCACCGATGGCGGCGGTATCAAGTGCGATCTTGCGGAGGGCGACCAGCGCGGCGGTGCCCATTGCGGCCAGTGAGACTCCGAGACCTTTGACCAGTTTCGTGTTCGATTTGATGACTGACCCGAAAGATTTCCCCTCTGCGCGAGCTTTCTTGAACTCCTTTTTCCAGTTGCCTTTCAGGTCGAGTTCCTGATATATCCCACCAGCGAAAAAGGCCATGTCATTCACTCCCTATCGAGGCAGACTGTTCAAGGTTGGCGGTTGCGGCTCCCACTTCCAGCTTTCGGATCTTGAACTGAGTCAACGCAGCCGTCCTCTGGTCACCGGCCATAGACGCATCATGCGCGAGGCTCCGCAGGAACGCCAGATTCGCTTCACGCTCCCACGCAGCGACCTCTCGGTACTCCATGTCGATCAGGTCTTTGTATCTGAAGAGTCCAGGGAGATTGGTGCAGATGAATCCGATCTGTGCAGTCTTTTTTTTACTGCTTCAGAAACGCACGTCATCTGCCGTTCCGTATCTCCCATAATGAACAGGAACGCACACCGTAGCGTGAAGACCTCCGTCTCCGCAAATACTACCGGGTCCACGTTGACGAGACGAGCGATGGACCGCTGGAGCAGACCAGCCTCCTCAGCGTCATCTGCCGCGAGGATTGCGTCCTCATCCTTCGCGTTGCGCTTGAGTGTCGCGTCATTGATCTTGCCGACGGTGTAGACCGTCCCGTCGATGAGTAGCTGGATTGGCTCCGTAACGCTCTCGGCCAATTCGTTCGCATTGAATACAGTATCAGTCATGCTGCGTTTACTCCAGTTTTCCAGAGATAGTTGTACGTGCTTTCCACGGTGCCGATAGTGAGCAATTCGCTCATCAGCAAGCCTTCGACCTCGACTTCAATGCCCCGATTTGCCACGGTGTCTGCCATGAACTGCATGGGAGACCCTATGATCCTCGGGACACCACGAGGGATGATAATGGTCTTGTTGGCAACGTCGGATGCTGCGCCCTCGTCACGCGGTGTGAGCGTCCATGCAAGCTTACGGGCCAGACCAGAAACGCCCGCCGGATTTTGCTGCGTGTATGCAGTTTCTTCCGCGACCGCACTGACTGTGGCTTTCCCGGACATCTCTGCTATCGCTTCCAGTGTCTTGTCGGTGAACGGTGTAAGCACGAGTTTCACCTCGCGCATCTTGAATGTGAGCTTGCAGGTTGATCCCGCATACATACGGTCCACGGCGGTCTTCCCGTGTTCGTACTGCTCAATCTCACCGGCGAGAACGTCGTCATACTCGAACGATATCTCACTATCATTCGCCATGAATATGTTATGAGCGACAGGCGTTTCCGCTTCGCCGAACAGTGCGACGACAGACAGGTCAGCCGTTCCAGCATCAAAGAAATGAAAATTGGCCATATACTGTTACTCCTACTCTTCTGCAGCCGGGTTAACCCCGGTTGTCCAGATGAATCCCGTTGAGGTACTCAGTAGTGCCTGCACTTCGACCCGGAGTCCACGCTGTTCATCGATCTTGAACGCGATAGGGTCTAGTACACGGACCGCTCCAGTCGGGATGATGATGTGTTTATACGATAGACCCTCTTGCGTGGTTTCAGCATCGGCGTTCAGAGGAGTCACCACCCCGTTGTCGTAAGGCTTGAGCGTGAATGAGAACGTCCTGCTGGAATCCTTGACCCCCGCCGCATTTGCATGGATGTACGCAGTCTCAGCAGCGGTGGCACTGAACACTCCAGCCGCACCGAACTTCGCCAGCGTTTCCAGCGTAGTATCCACCGTCGGAGCCGCAATAGTCGCGGAGGCGATCATATTGAACCGCATCCACGCTTCAGTGCCCTGAGCGATGCTGTCAGTCGGGGTATCTCCGCTGGCGTTCTTCTTGATCTTCAGAGTCTCCTTTTCGGAGGTCTCGAACTCAATCTCCCCCATGCAGGAGATGGTCGTCACGTCGTCGAGAATCAGATCGGCCTGTCCAGCGTCGTAAAAGTAGAATGCCACGATGGACCTCCTTTTCAGTCTATGTCGTATTCGTCAGGTATCTGTTCCACCCAATCATCGGGAATATCTTCCCCGTGGGCAAGCTGAAGGTATTCAGGACCGGGTCGCGGTGGTAGGAACCGGCTGTCTGCGTACACCGCCATGAGAACTCCATCGGGCCTCGTGTAGACCTTCGGAACCCCAAGGGATACTACGCACCCCGTCGGGACAACGCAGTCCATAGCGTCATTCCTGTACCGCGACGCGACGTTCTCATACTTGCTGGTCTTGTGCCATATGACCATTACTGCGGACCTCCACTCGTGATCTCGGTGTATGGTCCTTCCCACGTTGGATCGTTGCTGTCCGCTCCGTCGGTTGAACCAAGTTGCCCATCATTGCCGTTACCGGACTTGTCGGTGCACGTCTGCCCGGAACCGGGGAGCATGGGATATGAGACGGACGTACCTGTTGGATCGGTCTCTACCATAAGTGTCTGTACCTGCACTTGTGTCAATGAGATCGGGAATATGTTAACGGCAGTGCCCGTACCAACAAAATTAACTCCTGCTAGAGTTTGCCCACCAATGACCAAGACCTGCGGTGTAACGTTCACGACGCTTATTGCCGCATCCAAAACCTTCTCACCGGTCGCGTCAACCCCATCTATATACAAGGTGAGCGTACTGGCACCCCATGTATAGCCCACATGATGCCAATCTCCATCTTGGTATGAGGTAGCAAAATTATACCGCTTGGCGTGGCCAGCGTAATCCCCATTGTCTGAGATAATAACGTAGGTATCAGATATTAACCATGCTCGGTCAGTGTATTGTGCCATCAGTATACCGGAGGTCGCTTTCACCCACGCGAATGCTGAGAGGGCCGTGCCATCTGCGGCACCAGGCCAGATATCAGATGTGACCACGTAGTCGTCACCATCGAATGTGAGGCTGTAGAACCTACTAACGGTATCCGTCAGGGTCCACAAGGCCGTATTCGCTAGATAGTTATGTGCATCGACCGCATTCGTAAACTGCCCACTGCCGGGGTAGGTAGTCCAGTCGCTCGTGATCCCTAACGCACCAAACGTGACACTTGCCGGGACCCCGCCCGCGATATACGCCTGATTAGCAAAGCCGATGAGGACTTGGTTCCAGCTTGCCGTGGTGACTCCTGAGCCGTCCAAGCAGAACGTTGCGTCAGACAGAGGTGAAATATCCCACGATGCCATTTCCACGCCGTTATACGCCGTCGCACCGTTGAGCATATACGATATCGAGTAGAGACTAGTGGAGGCGGTCGAGTCTGGGATAACGGTCAGGTTCACAGCGTCCCGGAAGGCACCCGGAAGGGCGACGAGACCAAGACCGCCAAACGTCGTGCATTCCGTCAACTGCTCCACTCCGGTCCACGCCGTCGTCTTCCCGAACTGAGAGAGCGTTCCGCGAATCTTCGCGGTGTATTCACCCTCGACCGCATAGGTGTGGGTCAGGTCTGCGGAGGTATCCCACGTCGATGTCTCCCCATCATCCCAATCCACAAGCACATCCACGGTACCACGGAGCGGAAGAACGACAGTTCCGTCACCAAGGGACGTGTCAAACGTCAACCGCATGAACTCGGTAACAGGAGGCAGGGGAGTCGGAGCAATAGATCGATCCCATCTCTCAATTCCGATCGTGAAGTTCAGACTCCACTCATACGCGCCGCCCGGTTTCTCCTGCCCGATGAATTGCGGTATCGAATCCGCGAACATCGTGTTGCATCGATACGTCAACTCATTGGTATCCGGATCCGGGAAGTATACGCCGCACTGGCTGTGCATCAGGTCGAATGCAGCCTGTGAACGTGCCTTCGCCACGAAGTAAGATTCAGCCCGTGAGAGTATCTGGACACGCCAGTCAATATGATCCGTGAACGGGGCTGCTTCCGCTCTCCCACCTTCACGCTCAAGGAGGACATCGCAGTCCACCGGAGCATCGTCGGGACGGAACCCGAGGAACAGGTCCGTTCCGACCGTCAGACTGAGACCATCTTCAAGGAATCTGCCGAGGTATTTGATCATTTGAACCTCTTCACGACTGGGCGTAACATGATCTTGATATACTGCTTTTCGTACATGGTCTTTTTGGATGAGAGGAACTTCGCGCCGGAACCCGGTTCCGTGAAGTTGAATGACACACCCTCATGCTGTCGTGCAGCATACGGAGCATTGAACCCAACGGTCAGGAGAACCTTGGGGTGCGGGACGTTTCCGAGGTTCGGTGTTCCGTCCTTCTCGCCCTTTATACCGCCGATGTATTTGCCTTTGACGTGGACGCTCCCGGAGCCTCTCAGGGTGCCTTCCTTGAGCGGGACGGACGGCTGTTTGTTCACCGCGTCATCAATCCACTGCATACCGGCAATCGCGGCACCTCTTTCGAGTTCCTTCCACAACGCCTTTTCAGCACGGTCGAGACCCTTCATGGCTTCGGCCATAACGTCCTTGCTCATGCGATCCGCACCTTGATACCGCGTATCTGAAAGTCTGCACGCTTGGTGATCTGGAGTATCTGGTGACCGTTCCCATCCGTGGTTGTTTCTCCGGGCAGGAGGACGCGGGTATTCAACGTGACCGCTGGATCTCCCGCAAAGTGAATTGCTGCCATCGACTGGACCTTCTCCCCGGTAGCAAGCTGGACCAGTTTCTGCTCATACTGGACACGGGCATCCGCGGTCGTTTCCGTCACCACACCCGGTTCGCCGTATTTATCAGTCGCGGTATCCAGGAGCGTCACCGTGTCCTGCATATAGACCTTCATCATCTGGCGGCCTCTTTCTCGCGTTCTCGTTCCGTTCCTTCATCAATAGCACTAACTGTGTGTTTACAGTTAGGATGGTATGGAGGGTATTCGGTTAATCTCGGATACTCTTTACTTGACCCGCTGATTGAATAGATGTTCCCGGCGAACGGGACACATATATCAGATGGATTCTCATGGTCCGAGACCCGCACGAGGTCCATACCCAATTCAAGTGCCGTGTTGATCGTCCCGTTGCTGGATGCCTCACGTGTTCGCGTCCTCGCTACCGTCTCTGAATACTTATACGGGTTATAGTTCCTTCCGTTGATCCTGAGCGTCTGTCCAGCTCCTATACGCTTTTTCATGGCATCATAGATGGAGTTGGAAACGCCCTTGCGGGTCTCGCCTTCGATAAGGCCCTGCGCCACCTTCTGACTGAGTAGTTTGTCCGTGACGATCTTCTGCTGACTGATCCGCACCGCGCCTTTGTAAAATCTTCCGACGGCGGCGTTCGCTTCCGTCAGGTCGTCAGTCATACCGAGGACCAGATTGCTAACCGCACTGGTATGAATCCGGGCACCCATGTTGGCCGTCTCACTGACAACCCGTGCGGTCTTCGCTGCTGCTACTCCGTATGCGTCAGAGATTGCGGCCTTCGACACGACAGCGGAAACATCATTGAGCCTCCGCACCTCCACGTTGATCTGCCGGATCAGTTCACGGCTCCGCTGGACCTTGATCGGTGTACTGTCAGCAGACGCGGCGATCTTAGCAAGCCGTCTCCGGGATGTCCGGTATGCTTTATGAAGTTCCGAGACCGCCCTGTCTGTCTGATTCATGACAATTCATCCGTATTCCAAGCACCTAGCAGGTTCACCGAACCCATGACGCTATTCTGCGTACCGTAATCCTTGAGAAGGTTCTGCACACGTGGAGAGACCGGGACCGGCAACGTCCCGTCCGTATCCGCGTAGGATTCACCTACGACAGTGGACGACTTCACGCCCTGTGCACGGAGGCCCATACGAGCATCCATGTCGCCTTGATTCTGGAGGAGGAACAACGCTTGCTCACACTGGCCGTCTTCCATCACCTGCACGGCGGTGTCAGGGAACCCGAACCGGTCATCGTTCGTCAGTTGGAAATACGCCGTTGCCAGTGCGGCCTCTTTGGTCGCGTCCGTAACGGTATCACTCCACACGGCATCCGCATTGAGACGCAAGACCATGTACGTTTCCGCGTCCGCGAGAGATAGCCACGTATTCGTTCCGACGGTCAGTGACATGGGTAGTTACTCCTTGGGTTTCAGGGCCTCTGCCAGGGCATCGAAGATATCCCGTTTCTCGTTCTTCGCACCGAGACGCTGGAAGATGAACGAGAGGGCGACGAGGATCAACGCGACCGCCTGAGTATACGGGTCGTGAATAGAGACCACATCGGTTGCAACGGAACCACCGAGGCCAACGAGACTGAGGGCGGTGATGATCGTTTTCTTACCACGGATGGCGGTCTTGGCGAGCTTGAAAATTGTTCCGAACATGAGGTATCCTCCGGGGATATTGAGGGAGGCACGGGCTGTGCCTCCCCCGTTCAATCAGGACAGGTCAGCGTCTACGAAATCGAGCAACGCTGGAATTGCTTTTCCTCGCCAATTGCGCCAGCGAAGCGCATCCATCCCACGGCACCCTCAAGGTTCGCCAGAGGATCAGCGAGTGGAGTCATGGTAAGGTCCTGACGGTATCCACCGACGGTCTTACGACCGGGCAGACACACGTAGTATTCATCAGATTCAGCAAGCATGAGACTGGTGACCAGTTTGACGTTGTATCCGAGATACGTGGCGGCACCAGCCAACTGCTGATTGGTGATTCCGAGAGCCTGCGTCAAACGCACCTTAAGCGTGTTCGGCGCGAGGATAACGAACTGAGACGACGGTGTGATACCGAAGCCACTTTTGAGGTCACTGATGATCTCTTCACACGCGGCGTTGATCGTGTTCACATCGCGGACTGCGTTGTAATCACGGTTGGTGCTCGCGTATGACGCCGGGGTAACAGCCTGCCATGCCAGGTCCTGTCCTGATGTGACACCGTTCGTCTGGTCGTCGATGATGTCATAGTACGCCTGTGAGCGTGCCTGCATCGACTCAGTTCTGAACGCGATAGCGGTATCCTCGACCGACCAGTAGTCACCGTCAGACATCAGGTTCTTGTCCCAGCCGAGACCACCACCGTAATCGACAAACGGGATGGTGACCTTTGCTCCTGAGACCTTGTTGATGATGGCTCGACTACCCTTTTCGACCTTGGCGATTGCCGCTCCGCTGGTAACGTCCAGCAGGTCCATACCGGAAGCCCTTGTCCCCGTGTAGTCACGGATGGCGAAGACCTCTTCGTATGCAGTGTCATAGTCACCGGGGGCCACGAGAGTCTTGAGCAGGATTTCGCGCTGTGCATCGGGGAAGTCACCCTCGAGTGCGTAGTGCTGAATCGCGCCCTTGATCTCTGGAAGTTCCGGTGCTCTCATGAAGTAATCCATCGCACCGTAGAACTGAGCGATAGATTCGGGCTTTGCGGGATCGACCAGTGACCAGTCCTTGATGATCCGTCCCTGATTAGGCTTCAACATGATCGTGCTCCTTTCCTGCGGTTAGACAGATTTGTAGAATACCTGGTACGTGATTTTCGTTCCGGCATCCAGCGTTGCGCCGATAGCAATGAGGTCAATCCCCTTGCTTGCAGTAAGGTCCGTGCCCACCCCCGGTCCGTCGTCAGTATTCGCTATCGCGATACCGTGCGAACCGATGACTGCTCCGGTAGTCAATGCGGCAATGTCCATAGCCGTCACGATGACCGGAGAACTGTTATCGTCCTGAAGGTTGATCGACGTTCCGGCAGAGGTGTTAAATGCGCCGTCCACGAGGAACCGGTACCCAACCACACGGAGAGTGACACCAGCAACAGCAGCGACCACCGTTACCCCGGTCTCAATCTCGGCCTGGGTTGCCGAACCTTCGACGCTGTAGACCAGCCCCGGAGTAGTGTCCAACTGAGGTGCACCGGTCAGTTCGATCATGACGGAAGTGGCACCGGTTCCGGGCTGTGCATAGACCGTGGTTCCGCAGGCGGTATTCGCCCCAGAGTTACTGTCATACGTCACCTGTTCGTTGCTTGCGTCGTGATAGACCGTATCACCGATATCGTAGTGCGTGCCGCCACCATTCGCCACACACGGCACGGTGATCCGGCGGGACTTGTAGACAAGCACACCGACAGCGGAGGTAACGACATCCGCCACCACCACACCAATGATGTTGTTCACCAGAATCACATCACCGGCGGTATAGTCGGCAGCCGCTGTAAACGGTGTTTCCGAATACATCTCCAGTTCGTGATTTTTATATACTGTAGCAGTCATGTCCTCGTTCCTTCTCCGTGGTCCCGCTTCCTACGGGATCATCGGGTTGTTTTTGGGCACGGTAAGATCACCGCCGGGTTCAGCACCATCGCCTTCAGCGTTCGGTGGAGTCTCCGGGGTTTCTTCCTTCACGCCCATCAGGGTTGCTAATTCTCGGTATTCCACGAGTTGTGCGTCCTGCCATATGGTCAACGCAGCTTTCACCTTCGGCTCCTCAGTCTCCTCAGTCGTGAAACTGGTGAGATTTTTGGCCATGTACGCCTTCTGAGGGTCCGTCAGTTTCCTCTCGGTGGCGAGTGCACCGAACATATCTCCTCGCGTTGCAGACAGAATCGTGCCGTTGGCGGTTGCCAATTCCTGATCCTTTCGGACTGCATCAGCGGTCAGCTTGTCGATCTCAAGCGTTGCCTTTGCCTGAACGTTCCGTGCGGCTTCAACTCCAGTCTGGTCGATCTTCTGCTTCACCACCGGAATGGCGAGAAGCGTCTTGTCATCGAACAGGTCGGTTGGTGCTACGGTCAGGGTTCCGGCCTTCATCTCTGCAATGATCTCTGCGATAGTCATGACAGTTACCTCCTCGGACGGCAAAAAGTGCTGAACCGTCGCGAGTAATGTTGCCCCACTGAATGCGGGTTTTGTTTCCCGTGAATCACCCAAGGCGATCCCGGTAATGGCTGGCACGTCCTGTACCAGCAAGTCGTCCCCGTTCCAAGACATCGACAGATTGGCCTCGAATGAAGCCATGTCGAGCGTCCTTGAACGGTATTCTGGATAGATATACGCGGCGACCAGTGCCGTCAGCTTGGAATCTATCGTCTTGATGGCCTTACCCACGACTTCACCAAGAGGAGTTCTCCCGGTATCGCTGGCATCTGGATCTGATTTATGCCCATCGAAGAACTTCACGCCATGCTGGACCGCGGCGTTGATCTTCGTAATGGCTGTTTTCATGTAGTGGAGTACCCGGTTTCCGAGACCCATGTGCTTCAGGTCCGCACCGACTGCGGCCTCATGCCCGATCGCATATACGCGAATCTCCGGGTGCTCCTCCTTCGCCTTGAGGGCCTCCATGATATCCGGCGGGACCATCGCGTTCACGTCCACGTCTGCCATGTGCATGATATTGGCTGTGATCGTTGTCATGGTCATCGTTCAATCTCCGATGTGTCTGTTGGCAGGTCCAGCGAGATAATCCAATCTATCCAATCGAGCCATGACTGCCAGTGCGTCTGTTTCTCCGTCATGGTTTCCTCCGTCCGATCAGCAGCTCCAGCGTATCCCATGATATGAGGTTGTGACTGAATAACCACCAGTAGATGTTTGCCATCATGCTGCAGCACCCCCTTCAACTACGACCAACGGCTCCGGCTCGTCTTCATCCTCCGGGACCACGTTCCGAGGTTCCAGTCCGGCATCGTTCTCGTTCTCGATCCGCTCCATCTCTTCCGGCGGGTCAACCTCCGGTACGTGAGACAGGAACGTTTCAAGAGATATAGCACCTGCAACCAGCATCGGCAACCAGACCTCTCCGAGTTCCTTCATCTTCGCATCGCTGGTCTCAGTGATCTGAATGGCGATCCGCTCCGGGATGAGACCGGCCTGTTTCAGGTTCGCCATTCGCATTGCCTTGTGCACCAGTTCCTCGTAAAACCCGTGCCAGACGTGGCGGTCCTTCCCGATGGTGGTCTGTGACATCTCCATAACAGAGTCAGCGGTGGATCTGTTTGACATAAGGTTCGGGAAGCCGAGAAGGTGGACTGGAACGTCTGTTGATCCGGAGATGATCTGGACGTTGTTGACCAGTTCCTCCTTGATTGACTCGACCGCTCCGGCAGGCATCGTAACGAGTTCAAATCCGGTCGTGGACGCGATAGTCTGCCCCAGCTGCCACTTCATACCCGCAAGGTCTGCGAGTATTCGTTTGACCTCTGCTTCATTTTCGCAATGGAAGAACGGTGTAGGTGAGCCGTAGAGGTGATTGATGACCCTCCAATCCTGCAAGGCTCTCCCTACGTTCTCAATGTTCTGCACGACCGCTCCGATCCTCGGAGGCGTGATATTGGGGTTGTCAGACCGTCCACCGAACCGTCCATACGCAAACTCTGCCGGCGGGATCATAACGGGGTTCTGACCGTCAGCATCTTTCCACGTCGCCTTGGTGTATATCCCGTAATCATCGGGGTCAGTGTGAATCTTATACTTCCGTGACGTGTAGCTGACGAACCGGGCACGTACCGTACCGTCATCGTTCGGCAGGAGACGTGCAAGACACTTCCCCTCGATGTTCGATTCCTCTGCCCACTGCTGCGGAACCTCTTCGTCCAGCGCGTTCATGTTCAGGAAATTATGAACCCAGTCGAGTTCACGCGCCGCCATCTCCGGGGTCACGTCCGGTGCCAGCGTCACCTTGATACCTTGACCGATAGCAAGCACTGACCGGACGGCAACGATATTCCGCATGAGCGGAGAACCGTATGCAGATGTCCCGTTGAACATGGCGTTGATCGCGGCGACCTGCTGGTCATACGTGAGGATTGGGCTTGAGGATAGTGTAGAGGATTCCTGCGCTCCTGGACCGACCAGCGGGTCCGTTGCCATGTGCATGACGTTCCCGAACAACGTCCTCAGATTGAACTTCATGCTCTATCTCCCCGGAATTGCGCTGTATGAGAGACCACCTGCGCGTCCCTCGTTCTGTGACGAGAGGAACCGGACCGCGCCACTGACAGCATCGACCTGATCGTCGTGCACACCCTCTGACGGGAACGCCGTGGCCTCACCGATGTATGCTGTATTCCAGTGCCCTCTGACAATGTGGACGTTGCCCTGTTCGGCAGCGGATGCGACAATCGCCGCACGTTCGACCTTGGAACCGGACGGCCTGTCACCACGAAAATCATATCCAATGAGAACCCTTCTGGCGTATGTGTCGATCATGTCCTTGCCACCAGCACCGCCTTCGTGTTCCATCCTGATCGGAACCTCCACGCCGTCCATTTCTGCGGTGGCACGAATCCGTATCTCATTCTCACGCGGTGACTCACGGAATCGCTGTATGTCAGAAACGTAGTATATCCCTTCCGCTTCAGCAACCAACGCACCACATGTGTAGTCGGGGTCTTTGCCAGCCTTCGCTTCAGTCGCGGCACGATCCCAGAACCGCACCCACTTCGCGCGCTTCGGTCGTTCCGTCGTGAATACAAACCACCCCAACTTGAACATGGTCCCGGCGGGACGGATCGACCAGTCACCGTTCAGGAGTTGTTCGCGTGTTACCGGGTCGAGGGTCATGAGGGTCTCGCGGTAGCTGTCGCGGTCCAGGTAGGGGTTGTCATCTAGGCTGGCAGCGTGGAATGGTCTGACGGTGCTCATGGGTGCATTTGTGCCGTATTCACCGAGACCGAACCGACGTGCTACCCAGTCATGGCCAACGCCGCCGGGATTAGAGGAGGAACGGACTCTGAGCGGTACGTCACTGTCTTGTAGCCTACGGAGACGTGAGAACATATATGTATACTGCTCTTCCCGCAGCTGGGTGAGTTCGTCGAAGCAGATTGTCTGGAGTTCGGCACCCTGATAGCGGAAGTGGTCGCGTGGTCCGTCCAGGTATCCGAACGAGAGTGTCGCACCGGATGGGAATGTCCACCGCTTATCGGTGTCACTCCAGTGTGCGGATGTCGGTCCCAGCCACTCGTGCGCTCTGTCCATCATGGCACCAGGTAAGGCAAGGTCGCGGTATGTGCGTCGGAAGATCATCGCGGCGTGTCCGGGTACGTCGATATACTGCAAGGCGATCATCAGGAGTGCTTCAGACTTCCCGCCACCAGCAGCACCACCGTACAGGGATTCACGTTCCGGTTCGAGCAGAAAGTCAAGCTGCTTCGGGGTCGGGTTGCTCCTGATCCACCCCTGTCTCATCGACTTCGCTACTGATGCCGCGTTCTGTTCCGCCGTATCGACTGGCGATCCTCTTGAGTGACTCCTCATGTTTCACCAGCATTTCATCCGTGAGTTCGCGGGTCTGCGTCTGGATTGGTCCACCGTCGGGTCCGCTCAGTTCGAGGTCTTGCTTATCCTTCTGGCCGAGCCACTGTTTCCCCAACCAGATCAGCATTGCGGAGTTCCCTTTGAGTGCCGCCTTGAACTGAGCGCGCCGGAGTGAGTTATTGCCACCTTCACGAGCTTCTTTTATAGCTACGCCAAAATGCCTACGGAGCGTAGTCTGTGACTGTCCAGTCACGATGGATATTTCCTCCACCGAGCATTGGATCATGGCAAGACTTCGTATCTCCTTTTCTAGACCTGGCGAAAACTCGATACGTGGACGACCTCCGCGCTTCGTCTTGTCCTTTTCAGGTTCCTTCAATGTCATACTTCATCACTCATTAATTTTTCGAGTTCGTTTTCTGACCGTGCGAGGATGCTACCTATGCTATCGCCATCATCCTCGACATCTGTATCTCCATCCTCGCCTATATCCATCGACATCCCGAATGATGCATCCACATCACTCGTAGACCGCAGGACTCCACTCTGCTGGGATGAACATACGTCGTTCACATGCTCCGAATAAAACGCATATATAGCAGGGTCGGTGTCAATGTCAAACTGCTCAAACCGCGTATTCCGATTGAGGTTCATAGACCCACGGCAGACTATCGACCATTCATCGCTGTGGATCATCGCGAACTTTGCATGTGTCCTCGTGCACCATATACGCTCACTCCCGAACGCATCTATCATACCTTCGATATAATCAGGATGACGGGCCAGCAATGAGCGATCGGTCAAGAAACGGAAATCCTCGATCTTGCCGATTTCTCTCATATACCTTACGGTTTCTACGTCTCGCATCCCAGTTGTCCATGTTGAGATAACCACATCCGCTGGACCAGTAATCCTCAGTATCGCCACGACCAAGTCGAGCATCGAGAACTGCCCCTTTGTCAGCCCAATAATCCGCGACCCTGACTCTAATCCGAATACAGCAGCACGCGCATCGGCATGTGGTAAGAATCTGGTCGTCGCAGGAGGGCTGCCTGTTTTTATCGAAACTCTTGTCCTGTTTAGTCCAATCTTCGGTGCCTTCTTCGCTGTCATCGTGCCTTTCTGTGCTGTTCGTGGATGATCCTTGGATATGCAGCAGGCCCGTTGATCGCGTGATACATCTTGTCTGGACTCTGCGCGTCTACCCGACAGCATGACGGTGCATACATCACGGTGAAGAAGCACGAGGTATACATGCCACGTGATTCGTATACGTCATGCAGGCCGCCCTCGTTCTGGTGCAGTGCTTCCTTACAGACATACTGAGCCATCGTCACCGAGAGCATAGTGTTCCCACGCGACTGCTCGTGTATGTGGGTAATATAATCCTCCATCATCCCCCGGAACTGATACGGACGTTCTACATCGCACACGTACACACTGAGTGCCTTCCGGTTCGCCCCAATCTCAGTCTTGCCCGCACCGCCCCCGGCGTGGTCTCCAGAGTGTGATATTGATATACATCTGAGTGGAGCCTCCGAGAGGTATTCGACCAGCGACGCGAAGAGTAGATCAAGCGACTTAATCCTCGTGACTCCATACGTCCGGTCCTCCCGAAACCGGTAGTACCACATTGAGTAGTCGTCATCCAGCATGATGAAATAGCGATAACCTGCATCTTTCACCGCCCGGAAAGAGAAGTTCCGGGCATAGACAGCGGAGGTACGATCACCCCAGTTATGACCATCATCCGTCTGTGTGGCGGCATCCTCCTTTGAAAAGACTACCACGTCATCCCCGAACTGCTCTATGTATTCAGGCAGGGTTGGGTCTTCGTCATCGACCACGTAGATGATACGACCCGTATATCCTTGCCTGCGAAGAGACTTCGTCGTCAACTGGGCGTGGGGTCGCTTATGCGTCGGGATTAGTACGCAGGTATCCAGCCTCATCATGATTCCTTTCGCCATTTGTCAGATATGATATTCGGGTGCGCGTGGTCTCCGAGGATTATGTGGTGGATACGTGAATCGCCTTCGTGCCCGTCCTTGAAGTCTCGGATCATCGACACCTTACAACACGACGGTGCATACATCACGGTGAAGAACGTTTTCACGTAGGTTCCCCACTTCTTGTATTGCTCGGAGGTTCCCCCTTCAATCACCTGCGTTGGCTTCTGGAGAACCTGTGACATCATAAGCGTCAGGAATGAGACCCCAATCCTCGACTCATGCGAATACGCGGTTACGTCCTCATTGAACTTGCCCCGGAACTGGTAAGGTCTATCCACGTCACATACGTAGACCTGCATTGCCTTCCGTATCCCTGTGATCGAACTTTTGTTACTTTTTTTGTTTCGTTCCCCACCGCCTCCGATGTAGTCTCCACCTTGAGACATTGAGATACAGTAGAACGGAGTTTCCGAGAGGTATTCGACCATGGCTGTGAATTGCAGGTCGAGCGACGCGATGTTCACATTCCCATACGTTCCGTTACTGAGGAACCGGTAGTACCACCAGAAATAGTCGTCATCGAGCGCGATGAAATACTGATACCCGGCCTCTCGGGCTATGTCCCACAGCATGTTCCGAGCGTAGACGACGGAGGCGCGATCCGCCCAGTTGTGCCCGTCGTCGGTTCGGGCTATCGCCTCAGCCTTTGAAAAGACTACCACGTCATCCCCGAACTGCTCTATGTATTCAGGCAGGGTTGGGTCTTCGTCATCGAGCGCGTAGATGATACGACCCGTATATCCTTGCCTGCGAAGAGACTTCGTCGTCAACTGATTATCCGGCCTCCCGTGCGTGACGATCAACACGCAGGTGTCAGACCTCATCCTTTTCCTCCGCAGCCGCCCGCTCACTCATCCCGGCGTATTCCAGCATCTTCTCACTGAGTCTTACGAACCCGCCCTCGATGGCCTTCTCAAAGTCAATAATGATGAGTGCTGACTTCTCCATAAGGGATTGCGTTGGCGCATCCGCGTGTGCGTAGTACTCCGCGATGTTCCGGAAATTGAATACTGTGTGGCGGTCAGCGGCGGCATTCAGGAACGTTCGGACCTCATCTGGTAGTTCTACAGCCTCAATCTCCTTACGAAGCGTAGCGGCCTTGGTCCCGTCGTAGAGGTCAGATACAGGAGGTTCGTCTCCGTTGATTTCGTAGATCGGTGCCTTGATCTTCCGGCTGTAGTTGGCTTCCTGCTCTTCCGGGTCGAGCTCCTCCGGGTCTCCAAACAATCCTTCATCCTCTGCCACCTGAGCGAGCAATGCCTGTAGGTCCGGGTCATCTGTCCTGATATCCTCCATGAGCGAGTTCAGTATATCCTTGTCCCCTTCGGCCATCCCGGTAATTACGTCGAACACACCCAGCGCAAGTGCCTCCTTGTGGATCGGAAGGTCCACGGTGATATACGGGATCATCGAGTCTTGCCCAGCCTCCATAGCTTGTGCCAGCCTCTCATGACCGTCGATCAGGTTTCCGGTCCGGATATTCACGATCACAGGCGAGATCCACCCCAGCTCGCGGAGCGATCCACGGACAGCGTCCTTCTGCGCCTCCGGGTGCCTTCGCCAGTTCTTCGGGTTGCCCTTGAACTCGGATGCACGTTTCTCGCCGTATTCGATGATCGCGATCTCTGGACCGGTGTTCTCCGGTGCCGTCTGTTCGGGTTTCGGTGCCTTCGCCTTTGGCATAGTTCCTCCGTTGTGTGGCTTTCTGGATTCCACCCGAATATACGAACGGATCAGGCCACGTTGCATAGTCTCTATAGATCGGGTAGATTCAACGGGTGACCACATCACATATCGGAGGCCAGCATGATACCCCTGTCAATCAAGCTATCCCGTGACGATGCTCTGGATTCCATCATCATCCGTATCACTGATTCCGAAGCTTCAGGCATGAAGTATCACGCCGTCGCGGAGTGGGAAGATGGGATCAACCCCGGAGGCTCACGCGAAATGAAGACGTATGCGGATGTCGCCACGTTCGTGAACGGGTTCCTAGTCGGCTCCGGGATCGACCCCCTGAAGGGAACGACGTGCAAGCCGTGGATTGAGACAGATACCGAGTCTGTCCGTATCTCCCGGAGAGGTGTGACCGTCTCGCCCTGAACCCAGTTCCTTCCCTTCCTGTATTTGAAAATAAATCGAAAATACTTCACTTTTCTTCTTTCAACCCCTGTTTTCTTGGCTGGAATATAGTATATTCTATATAAGAGATCAGGGGATAGAGGGCCACAGAGAATGGAGAACATCATGCAGGATACGACGACGACCCACGAAACGGCAACCAGAGATTACAACAATGCACGGACAGCGTGGGACCGGATCAAGGACGATGAAGACACATACGCAGTCGATCAGGCACGAAAGACTATGAAACGGGCCAAGGCGGTCTTGGACCTTTCACGCGATGCCAACCCGGAACAAGCCCTGCGTTTCGATGCCGCCCGCCAAGCGGACAGAGCAGGCATGAACGACTACCACATCGGCAGAGCCGCCGCCGCCAAGGAGTGCATCAGGATACTGGACGCCGCCGATACCGTGACACCAGACGTGATCGCCGAGGCACGCGAGGCACTGGCAGTCCGCAAGCAGATCAGCGCAGAGAAAGCACTAGGAATGTAGACCAGGCCTCCACCGGCGAGATTGGCTTTTAGCGTGTTTCGAGACCGCCGCCGGTATACGACCTTAGACCAACCACGAACGGAGGACACCATGTACGTAAGGACATTGACCTACATGCGATTTGACGCATTGGGAGGGAATCGAACCCCTGTAGATGTTGAGGTATCAATCATCCGTGCCACAAAGACATATGGGCTTGGGATGATTTTTCTGATTGACACCCTATCTGCACAAAGGATCGCGGAAGCTATCGGGCATCCGATGTCTTACCCAAACCCGAACAGCTGGGGACTCGAGTCAGACGAGCACGTACTGGCCGTAGGAACACGAAACCATGATATCCACGCGGAGATTATGGCCGCAAGTTAATCACACACACCACGGAGGACCAGATGAGCGGAAAGAAGTTGACCCACATCACACGGAACGGGATCACCCTGTATGAGTGCGAATCTGACTATGTGCAGATCAACCCCGAGTCATGGCAGGACAGTGGGAAGTGGACCCACCTCAGATATCTCGGCTACTCAGATGATGAGTATTGGGTTGTATCTGTATTCATCGACCAGATGACGACAGACCACAGCATCATCATGATCGAGACACGCCAAACATACAAGCAGGGCATGGAGATCGTCCCCATCATCGACATCGACAAAAGACCCGACGAGAACAACGACCTGATCTATCTCCTCTCACATCCCGGCTGGTCGCACGCCGCCGCACGAACTGAGTACTTCCGTACGCAGTGGGGTATCGAATCATGAAACAGTACTACGTAATCAAGAGCGATGCCGAAGACTTCATGAAGTGTCTGAAGCGGAGCCTGATATCTGCGGTCGAATGTGACGGGATTATGATGGTCAGCATGGGATTCGACATGTTCCCGATCAACTGGAGGACTAAGGTCATGGCCGTGAGGATGATGTTCACGAACCGAGGGAACGACATGTACGCGGGAGGGTCAGTGGTGATCCCGGAGGATTCCCAAACCGCAGTATTCCAGATATCCTCAGTCAATCCTGGATGGCTCGCGTACCCGGACAACTTCCGCGTCGAACTCAGTGGAACACCGGCATCCGTCCGCAAGGCGATACTCACGCATCTCCGCGAGTTCTGTAGTGAGCATTTCAAGACAGCGGACAAGCTGACCACACGAGCCGCGAGGGACGCGCGACCAACCTATCCTACACCTACGGAGGACAAGATGTCAGTAGTCACGCTCAAACGAAATACGGAGTTCGGAGCGGTCACGGCGGTGGTAAAACCACTCAAGACAGTCGAACATGACGGAGCCACATACTGCGTCATTGACCGGACTATCGGCACAGATATCAACGCTCAGATGGGATGCTACGGGTGGGCGATCCCGTGGGACCACAACAACGACAGCCCGGCATTCAAGCACGCCTCCGGGACTGTTGCGATGGCGATTGAGATTCCCACCCCTTAACCCTTTCAACCCCTATTCATTCAGGGTATCCGATACTATATTGTATATAAGCGATCAGGGACAGATGGACACAACGAACGGAGAACGCGATGACCAAGGCAGAAAAGACCCTTCAGGCGATAGCTGGCGAACTCATCAAGAGCAACCAGTTCTCAGGTGCCTACCTCAGCGGACAGCACCCGATAATCCACACGGCCAAACCATTGGTCAGTGGCGGACTCCTCAACATTTCATTCTACGGCACCAAGCTGACCACGGAGGAACCACATCTCAAGGTATTCGACATCGAATACGCCCCACCCATCGACGAGAGCGGAGAAGCGGAGGACATACTCCACAGGATGAACGCCTTCGGCCTCACTCTGAGAATGGACGATCTGGACCAGATGACCGTCAACGTAGTCGATCTGGTCTCGATGATCGAAGACCATGCAGTCAGGATAATCGAACTGGACAACTGACCAGACCACCGCCGGATTAGAGTCTCCGGGAGGGTTCGATCCCCTCCCACGGCATACGACCTCACACACACTACGGAGGACCAGATGAAGCCAGTTAAGATCACCCACAACGGGTTCCACGGGATTAAGACAGAGACCATACGACCGCGCAGGATAGCGGAAGATGCCGCCGGGATTCCGGTCTACGTCGTCAGCATGAGAATCGCCAACAAGTTGAACCGAGCAGTGTGCGGCATCCGTAACTGTACCTGCGGAGAGGTTTGGGCCACGCACCGGATGTTCGGTGAAGCCGCTGTCCTGGTTGGCAAGACACGCGGACTCCACCCGCAAGACTGAGGGACACCATGAACCGGAACAATCAGTACCAAGACCGCGACTGGCTGTATCAGCAATACGTGGTCGAATTGAGATCCACCCTGTCCATCGCCTCAGAGTGTTCCGCACCGACGACCTCAGTCAGGAACGCACTGATCCAGCACGGGATACCCCGGAGGGATGGCAAAGAGGCGCAGGTCTACCGGATACGGAAACTGCCACGGGCGCGATTGGTGACACTCATCGCACAGGAGTTTTCGCCGGTCATGATCGCGGCAGAAACAGGACTGTCATACAACACGGTCCGCGTACGAATGACGGAAGAGGGTCTACAATTCGAGAACAGACGAAAGAAGGGGAGTTGCAGTGTATAAGCATGGCGAGATACCTGAGTTGGTACGTGTGGACCTTGAAATGTGCAAGGCTATTCTTGCACTGAATGGGCCTCGTGATAGTCATGTAATCATGGTTGGCCCGTCCCTTATCAATCCGAAGGACTGCTGTGAGGGCGGCGAGAGTGGCGACTGGTGGAGTGATAGAATCGGTCGCGGTGCATTGGTGTGGACATTTCATGGTCCATTTGAAATAGGGTCACTAATGTATGACCATGCCGAGGTTGGATTGAGTCGTCTTGGCAATGCGTTTGGTCGCATTGTTACTGAGTGCATCAGTGGTCCTGATATTTCGGTGGCCAGGTTTGATCACCAGCTCTTGTCTGCTGTTGTTATCGATCTCGTTGGTGAATGGACCGGAGGTCACGGTTCGTATTTGGATAATCCCAGTGTGATCGAAGATGATCTTTACGAGATGGTATTCCCCGAGGAAGGGGCCACGAGAAGACTGAAGGAAGAAAACAATGCCTGAAGAGGAACCGACCACCAACGCCGCACCGCAAATCTACGCACTGCTGGCGAAGGTCTCCGCAGAGATACCAGGAATTGGAAAAGACGGCTGGAACGATCATCAAAAATATCCCTTCCGGGGTATTGACGATATCATGGCAGGCATCCATGACGCGCTCAGTAAGAACGGCGTGGCGATCATGCCTGAGGTTCAACCTGATAGCATCCGGCACGTAGACTTTGAGACGAGCAAGGGGATAGCTATGACCCTGACAGAGATGCTCGTCAAGTTCACGTTTTCCGCGCCCGATGGTAGTGAAACAACCTGCACCGTCCTCGGTCAGGGTTCCGATACCGGGGACAAATCCGCGAACATGGCCCATACCGCCGCATACAAGGTCATGGCTAATGAGGTTTTCTGCATCCACATGCCCGGTGCTTCTGAGGATTCCGAAGCTAGCCAGGATAGCAAGGATCAGAAGCGAGATAATTCCCGACGACCAGAAAGGAACCCCGGACGAACTGACCCGGACGGACAGGCACCGCGCAACGGAACCACCGCAGTACCTGCTGGGAGCGTCCCTAACGCCACCGAAGATGTAATCAAGGTACGTACGCGGATTGAGGAGTTCGTGGCCGAGAGAGCGAAGACCAACCCCGACATGACGATGGAATATGTTCGTGCGACATGCCAGACCAAATACAAGATGGCATATGATTCGATGTCGAAACCCGCACTCATGAACCTACGGCGACACCTTGGGGACGACGCACCAGTGTAACGGGATACATCCGCGCTGGAACCGGCGCGGACACCAGAGGATTTACGAGATGAACGGGAAAACGAAAGTGGGACTGGCACTCGTGGTCATCGGCACCGCGCTGATGATACTCATGATCCTGAAAGTCATCGGAGGATGATATGAAGGTCGTACGGAACACCGGGTCATACGTGGAGATTGATGATATACTCATCAACGATGAACCTCACACGGTCTCTGTTATCAATCCTGACGCACCAGGCACTGGCTCATGCTGTCGTATCGTGATTGATGAACGTCTCTGCATAGAGATCAATAAACAAGACGACGATCTGCTAATCTCTTTCGGCCGTAGCAGTGACGCTCCTGACTGTGAACTTATTGATGTAAGGTGGGCCCATGATCTGCCCCCCGGAGTTGAGCTAGTAAAAAACCCAGCCGAAGACCCTGACGATGATATAGACACAGACGTTACAATCAAAATCATATACTCCGATAGGCAAGGGTTCGTCTCATTCTGGGAGATTGGGGACAGCTTGCATCAGTGTGAGATTGATGGTATACGAAGGATGCAGGCGTTTCTTGAACGGTGCGGTGTCCCTACCAGTTACGACCTGCGGGGTATTGCCGTGAACGCACTCAATCACCTCATTGATTCCACGGTGACGTGTAACAAGATCATGGAGCGAACCGGGACAGATCAAAAAGACAGTGGATGGAATGGCCGTGTTGTCCCGCAGATCATATTCAACGGCCTATCTCGTGACGCCGTAGAGTCCGCGACGCAGTGGCTTGACGCCAGTAGCTACAGGGAGTAGACTGGACATAGTATATAGTGATTGTATAGATTCTGGATAGACACCTCACACCATAAGGAGATTGACGTGGGTAGGGAAAAGAAGGAAAAAGACCTCACGAGGTCATACGTTGTAGATCCGGCCACGTTTGACCGCCTGTGCCAAATCGCGGAGTTCGTCACCGACAATGCCAACAACTCTGCTGTCATTCGTATGCTGATTCGTGACGAGGCAGACCGAAGGAAGCTGAAACCGAGGGTGACATGAAAAGAAATGGCCCCGGTGGAAGTGTGAGACCACCGGAGCCAAACGGAGAACCAGACACATGGAAAATACCGAATCACTCCCGGATAGTCAACAGCATAACTACAGGATGCCATACATGATATTCGACCACCCGGTCTATCAGACATTGAGCGCGACGGCACGGGCGGCATACATGTATCTGCTCTTCCGGTCGGACGGTGGTGGTGATGCTTGGCCGACTGAGGAGACTATCGGGATTGATCTTGGAAGGTCTACGAAACAAGCCGGTCGAGATGTCCGGGAACTCGTCTCTGCTAGACTGGTCGTGACGACGAAGAAATGGAAGCACAACCAGTACCTCATCCTTCTACCCGAGGAAGTGAGTGACACCCCTCAAGGGACACACTGTCCCATGACAGAAGATGTATCAAGGGACACACTGTCCCATGACGACACCCCTCAAGGGACACACTGTCCGGTTAATAACTCCTCAAGGGACACACCGTCCCATGACGACACCCCTCAAGGGACACACTGTCCCATAGAACTAGAGCCTAGAACAGAGAACAAGGAAAAGAACAAGGAAGAGAACAAAGGAAGGAGTAGGAGTGCTCCCGAACCCGCACAGGACACCACAACAAATACAACAGAGGTATTGACCAATATGACGGACAAGGAACGTCGGCTCACAGACGTATCAGAAATCAACCCGGAGGCGCAGCGAATACGCAAACGGCTCTGCACGGATCGTGCGAAAAAGAAGCTGGATGACCGATTCGGGTCGAAGGCCGAATACGTACTCGCATACTGGGTCTGGGTACTGTATCAGGAGCTTGTCGTCATCGAGGGGCGGGACCAGAAGAAAGACAAACTCCGCAAGTGGAATGGTGAAACAATCTGCAAGCTGGTCGGTGGCCTGCAGGACCAATACAAGACACAGACCGTCCTCGACGGGATACAGGAACATCTCGAACGGGCGAGTGATCCGGTAGACGGATGCACATTGGATAATCACGAAACGTATCTCCGCAACATGCTGAAAGCACAAAGCCGTAAGGGGAAATCTAATGGACGAAGTAATACGGGTGATAGAGGACACTCCGACGGAAAAGTCCTCCCAATCGCACGAGAAGCCTATGCCGAAGAAGACAGACTCATCTCCGACCTTTGAATCCAGCGAAGCACAGGCAGCGCTGGATGAGGTAAGGGCCGATCCTGAGAAGGCACAGGCAGAAGCCAAGCGGTCGAAAGAAGAGCAAGCCAGACGTATGCAGGAAGATGATGACAAGTCAAGGGAAGAGGTTGCTAAAGATTATGCCAAAATCCCGACTGCATACCGTGGTTGTACGTTGGAGAACTTCGCAACGTCCACACCTAACGGGGAACCACACCCGGGTCTGGTGAGTGTCCACGCAACGATTATCCGGTATCTGGAAAAAGGCATCTGGCGGACCCGGACTGACGATGATGGGAAGATCATAAACGGTCAAGGGTTGTTGATGTGCGGAGCCGCTGGATCGGGCAAGACACACCTTGCCATTGCTATACTGGCAGAACTCAAGAAGCGGACCCCGTCAAAGTGGAGACGCACCTGCTTTGTCGATCTGGGTGCATTCCTCGCGAATTGCTCCGCGACCGCCGGATATGCGAAAGAAGCCGAGTACGATGACAGTACGTGGAAGAACCTGTCAATACTGAAGGGCAGCAGCGGGAACGTCCCACCGCTTGCGATGGTGCTGGATGACCTTGGAGCATCACGCCTGACTGACGCGAAAAAGGACACGCTCCGCGATCTACTGAACTGGGCAGACGCACGAGACGTGCGCCTGGTTATCACCACCAACGCACCGAAGCATGAGATGCTCCCAGACGAGATACGTGAGACCAAACTTGCAGAGGCACAGAGGAGGCTTGGGTCAGCAACAGGTGACGACCGCGCGGCGATTGAGGCACAGATCCGAATCCTCGAACGTACGCCATTTTTAGAAGATGACCGGACGAGATCGCGCCTTGCGAAGGCGTGCGCGTACATAACTGTAAACGCACCCGACTACCGGGCGCATGGGTTCCTCGACCTCGACAAACAGGAGAACCAGACATGAAGATCATCAGAAACCCAGACGGCGATATTATCTCGGTAATTCTACCGGGAGAGCATAGCCGAGAAACCGTCCTCCAGTCCCTCACAGAGACCGAGAGCGTCTGGAAAGAGACAGGAGGGGAAACTATACCCATCGGACATTGGGTACACGAGATAGTCCCGCTCGTATCCTTTGCGCCACCTGCCGGACACGATGAGGCGATGCTTGTCCGGCACGACTCCGGGCTACTGTACACAATCCTGCGGGATGAGCAGTTCATGCCATACGCTGACGGGTCTGCTGATGCCTGTGAACTGTGGTCTGCTTTATCCGACCTGAACCCGCCGGAGGAACTGCTGGCACTCCGGACCGCTGATGCTATCGGCTGGACTCCATTCCACAGCGATGATGAACTGGTCGGGATCATCAAGGCCGGAACGTTCTCCCGTGCCGATTGTGAATACGCTGTGCAAGAGGTTTTCGGTGATTCATACGATGATGAGAACGGTGTGGTCTACACCGACTGGACTACCGTCGTTCAGTACCTCAAGACGTTTACACTCCCGGCGCAACAGCGTCCAGACTTCTCTAGAGATGAGGATGTGACGGAATACTTCACACACCCGGACGGAACGTTGCACACCGTGTTCAGTTCATCCCCGAAGGTCTATTCACAGCATGCTGTGCAAGCTGTCCAGAATTGGAGATGCTGGACAAATCACCAGATACCCATGGATCGCTGCAAAGGAGGCGAGATGACGTACCGGGAATCACTGATCGCTGATATTCTCCAGTCTGTCGAGACGGCGTTCTGGAGTTCACCGGCGATAGTAACCTGCAAACGTTCGGAGAGCGGAGAGTGGGCGGTCAACGTGGCCGTCCCTGACCGGACGATTGAGGTGGACGACGAGTACCCGTCAGACTCGGAGGTCCGGGACTACGCAGAGGGAATGATTAATGGGATGGAGGTTTCACTGTTCAACGTCATTGACGCGGAATACATGCTGAAACGTCTCGCGGATTGGTTCGAGATGAGCGCGGAACCGGAGACCAACCAGAATGACATATTTGAGGAGGAACAGACATGAATATCTGGAGACCCGAAGACTTCACGGAAGAGACTTTCTGCGACCCTGACACAAACCTGAGAAGCTACGAAATCACGTACCCGATTCTCCACGTAGTCATTGCCAACCCGCCGAGGGTGAAGCCGGATGTAGAACGGGTGTGGTCGTATATCCGCGCAATGCTTATCGACGCTGTGAGACGCGGGTTTGTCGAATTGACAGACGAGGAAGTGAAGGAGGAATTGCATGAGGTCCGGGATACATCCGAACTCCTTGCCACGTCGAAGGGTCACGCGGATGCGTTCACACCGTCATCCGTCCTGTTATTTCTTAGTCCTGTAATCACATCTCAGATGGCGTTGTTTTCAACCCTCTGGAAGGCGAAGGGGACCGGTCGGATAGGCAACCCGGAAACAAACCCGCGACTCCTGACATCTAACGGCGCGGTCGCCAGCGTCACGAGAATTACCGGGAGCCATTCGTGGTCAATCGATGCAGGCTACACGATACCTCCAAACGAGGCAATCTGTTACGACCTCGGACCAGCGACCATCGACAGCCTGAACCGGGTATGGGATGAAGACCACCCGACGTGGTGGAAGCGTCTGATGAAGCGAATCAAGAGAAGTCTCCCGTGGTGTCGGTTTCCCTAACATTCATTTTGGTCTTAGTTTAAGAAGGGCTCCATGAGAAAAATGAAAAAACTCAGACTTTACGCTTACCACGCTGGGTGGGATGTGGATATCCCTGAGCAGGTCTTTGCGGAGATAGAATCTACGGTGTCTTTCTTCGTTACTCCATCCAAAGATCAGCACACAATCAGGTCAATGCGCTTGGTAGCAGTTACCCGTCTGCCGAAGCGTATATACTGCTTCGTTGTCTGGGTGATAGGATCGAGTGGTAAGATGCACTGCCATGTGTTATGTGGAAAGGTAAAGGATCGCAGAACGACCGGGGTACATACTGTATCGTCGAGCAAGATGGACAAGAAGCAGTGGGGCGAGACGGCAATAGGTGAATCCAGGGATTGGTACACAGAACTAGCTGACAACCACTGGAACATACGTGATGTCCATGAGTGTGGCGGTAGACGGAAAAGTAAATCTGACTTGACGTAACATCCATCATCGGTCATAGTTTAGGAAAGAGGACAAAATGAGCATTGAGACGATAGACCGCTGGTTGACATGGGAAGTTCTGAACCTGACGAATGACGATCTGTTCTGTGTTATTGCAGAAGGGGATCACGACCCTGAAGACGCACTGGAATACATCGAAGTTTTCCGAGACGACGGTGTGTGCTTCAACGCAGACGATGGTCAGACGGCACGCGAAGAGTGGAAACACATCAAGGTGAAGTTGCTCGTGTTTGAACCACACGAAGACTTCCACCACCTCGCGGAAGAATGCCCAGGTTCAGTCTACCTGATGCACGACAGCGGGACACTGCACACCGTCGTCTACGATCCGAAGTGGGGTCACAAGCTGTGTGAGACTCCATTCGAGGCAGTGAGGATGTGGAGCAAGCGGAACCCACGTAAACAACTACCGGATGAGTTTACGGTATTGAAGGATTGACTTGACGTAAGCCACCTTATCAGGGGGGTTGAAAATAAATGAACAATCTTCTTTCAACCCCTGTTCATTTGGGTATTCCGATAGTATATTCTATATAAGAGATCACGAGACAGGGAGGGCAGCGCGCCCTCCCACCTTACTCTGACTACGGAGATTCACGATGCAAAACGACACCATGGTCATCCCGGAGTTCAGCCTCCCAATCGCGGCCAGCGAGAGTGTCCGGTCCGGTAGAGTCATCCGGCTGGAACTCGAAGACCCGTGGTCACCTCGCCCGGTCTCTGAACTGCCGGAGAAGGATATCCCGAAGTTTCTCCACAAGGTAGATGAGGCGGAGACAGTATGAACGTCGTATCTCTATTCTCTGGTGCCGGTGGTGGCGAACTCGCAAGTCAACACCTCCTTGGGTGGGACACTATTGCATATGTGGAATCCGATGGTTACTGCCAACACCTCCTTAAGAAGCGCATCAGTGATGGATTACTACACGATGCGCCGATTTATGGGGACATTCGAGAACTTACAGACGAAGACATTGCAGAGTTTGTCAGCCTTTCGTATTTTAGGAGTAACTCTAATACGGAGGCAGATATGCCAGCACATAGAAAGGACTACGATGAAGCGGTCCGTCAATACGAGGCAGGGCTGTCGGTTGGTGACGTTGCGGACATCCACAATGTCACGCGCCAGTCAATGTATTACATCCTCAAGAGACGGAGTGTCTCATTCAGGCCAAATGTTCGATACGGTGCAGACAACCACTTCTATCGCGGTGGACTGAAGTCATCAGATAGGGCACAGAATCTTTGTGAAAAAGCACTAGAGAAGGGGCTACTTACTAAACCTGACAAATGCGAGACATGCGGAGATTCTGGATCGTTTGCTGACGGACGATCAGCAATACAGGCCCATCATGCCGACTACAATAATCCACTTGAAGTCCAATGGCTTTGCCAGAAGTGCCACCATGAGTGGCACAAAACAAACACCCCAATCGAACGGAAGGACGCTGAGGAATCTAGTGGTGATGCAGATATGATCACTGCTGGATTCCCGTGAACTGTGCCAGCCGTTTAGCGTAGCAGGGAAACAAGAGACAGAGAATGACGAAAGAAATATGTGGCCAGCGACAAGGGACACCATTTGCAGAATACGACCACGATTCGCGTGGTTGGAAAACGTTACAGGCTTGCTTGCCCGGTCTCACGGATACTTCGGATGCATTCTCGGCGACTTGGCCGAAATGGGGTATGATGCAGAATGGGGTGTGTTCAGTGCTGCCGAAGCAGGTGCACACCACAAGCGGGAAAGGTTATGGATCATGGTTTCTCAACATGGTGCACCGCACAACGGTTGTTGGCCGTCGGATGTGGCGGACGCCTTGTGCAAGCGAAGGTGAACATGGCGGTCGCGGCGATTTGATCCGTGATTGCCTCGGGTATAATGGGCGGAGCCCACCGATCGAAAAGGTTATACCTGAAGGTCTTGATGGGCATCGTTGGGGCTCGTTGAACCCCGATTGGGTTGCCTGGTTGATGGGTTGGCCGGTCGGCTGGACTGATCTGAACGCCACCCCGGATGTTGAGAAGTGGGAACGTTCCGTGATGGACGGCACATGGTGGGCAACCGATCCGGCAGATATTGGTGTGATACCACGACTGACTGGGAAGGTTCCAGACCGCGCGAACAGACTCAAGGCTCTCGGAAACGGTCAGGTGCCTGTACAGATGGCAATGGCTTTTTCCGCGCTAATCGACACATATAACGAAGAGTTACTCGCATACCGCAAGAAGCACGACACCCCCGACGAGTCTACGGGTCCTTGAGGTTCCCAATGAGTAAGACAGTGAAACCTGAAACGAAAACCGCATCCTGCATAGCAATCTCCCTATTTGAAGAGAGGTATCTCAGCGGTAGCCCAATGAGGGCAAAACGTTATTACAAGAAGGTGACTCGCCGCGCACGAAGGCGGTATCTCAAGAAGCTTACCGGTCTTAACACGGGAGAATGAAGATGCCGAAATTGAGAGAATACCAACTGGCGTTCAAGGTAGAGCCGACCGCGAAGCTCCCTGTATCCCTGAGCTTCCCCGCGGTGACGCTGACGAAGTCACGACTACATGAACCTAGTAAGTCTTACTATGCGGACAAACCGTACGATTACACAGTGGACTACCTGTCCCCTTACAACCACGCGACCCAAAAGATGCCCTGTTGTCGTATTACCCGGAAGCTGTTGAAACGCGGGCGGGGAAACTTCACCGTGAAATGGATTGGTTTGCTGGGTGCCCCATGCGATTACGATCCGCCGGTGTGTGCGAAGGTGATCGCCAAGCGGATACAGCAAGCACTCGAATCGCCTGGCACGTGCACCGAAACCAGAGACGAGGGATGAGAACTTTGATCGGTTTACTCGCCATACTTGTTGTTTTTTCGGCATTATCAAGGGGTTGAAAATAAGTGAACAATCTTCTTTCAACCCCGGTTCATTCAGGGTCCTTGGTAGTATATTGTATATAAGCGATCACGAGACAGGGAGGGCAACGCGCCATCCCGCCTTACTCTGACTACGGAGGGACCAGACATGAACACACTGATGACCACGGAACTCCGCAAGCTACTGCCACCCCTCTACTCCCAAGAGAACAACGGGATCCACCTCATCTCAATCGGAGACAAATATGCCCAAGCGTAAGAATGACCAGATCGTATTCCTTGTACGGGAGAACGCACGAGGGAAACGGAACGCACAAGCCCTGATGATGGTCACGGATGATCTTGGGAGTGACTTCGCGATGAAACTGAGAGACTCCAGGCGGAAGGTCAGAACGTGGAAGGAAGACCGTGACTATTACATCAGCTACGAGGTTTGCCGGACTGAGATGACGGAAGCGTTGAAGTTAATGAAAGCACACGTGAAAAAGACAGGGCGAGAAGTCACGGCCTGCGTCCCGGTAGTCCGCGAAGATGCACCAGCGTTCCAGTGGACGTATGGCACAGATGAAACATTCCCAGTACCGGAGAATCAGAAATGAAACCTCCACGTATCTACACGGACTTGCCGCACGCGCCACGATCGACGCGCACCGGAAAGGCAAAGACGATGATGAATAAATACACCGGCCTGCTACCGCACCCGGAACACGAAGGGTATACCGGGCTTCTGCCACCGCCGCCGGACGACTTCTGCAAGCCACACCACGGGCTAGTCTACCCGGCAAAAACGAACTTTCTGGAGAATGCCATGAAGATCGGGACGGTCCTTCTGTTTCTGGCCTGCACGGCGGTCATGTCGTGCGGGTCAGCGAATCCATTCATACCCGGAGACGTGAACTTCGACGGGTCCGTGGATTCCACGGACGCGGCTCTGGTCGTCACCTACATACTGAGAGGGGATTCACTCAGTGCGGCAGTGTTCGCCGCCGCAGACATGACCGGAGACAGTACGATCAGTGCGCTGGATGCCGCCCTGATCCTGAAATCAGCAGAAGAGAAGGCAGGGGAATAGGAGTAACTATGCCGTATCAATTCAAGTCCGGTACCGTGGTTGGCTTTGAGGAGACGATCCTTACGGAGGATAATGATCTTGCCGGGCTTAAGGCTGGTGACCGGGTTATCGGCCTTCGGATCGGGGATGCGAAAACCGGGTTCTATCTACACACACACAGGGATGATTGGCAGGATATGTGGGATCAATTGATACCGTTACTCGAATGGAAGGACGAACCTGATGATACAGTGACCAGAGTGACCAGAGTGTAAACGCAACTATCCGGGAATCCCGGACAGTCCACAAGGAGAATGAGAATGTTAACGAATCGACAGATCGCACAGATCATCTACACGGCGCAGAGTACTGTGGACGACTTCGACGGGATGCCGCGGCGTTGGAGCGACGCACTACCGAGGGATGAATGGGACATACTGGAAGAGTCCACACGTGAGATGTGGGAGGGCCTCGTCCAGGACTATATCGTTATGCCTCTGACACCGTGTGATCAACATGAGAAGTGGATGAAGGCAAAACGTGATGACGGATGGGGGTACGGCGATATGCTTGACCCTGAGAATAAACAGCACCCGTGTCTTGTTGAGTGGAATGACCTGACACCAGAGCTGAAGGCGAAGGATGTTCTATTCTGCGCGATTATCGAAGGTTTAACAGCCTGAGATAGTCAATCCTTTCTCGTCGCGTCCACCTGCCTCTGAAGGGACCGGGTTTGTTCCTGAAGTTTCGCGACCTGAGACTTCAAACCCGGTCTCGCATTCCCATCGAGGACATGAGAGATATGCCTATCAGTGATAACCAGCGTTTTGATCCTCTCGTCCATCTGTTTCATCCGAATCTCGAACGTCGGGAGAACCTTCAGGACCATGAACGCCGTAGTTGTTCCAGCACCGACAAGGCTGGTGACGAGCGCGATAAGGAACGTCCGCATGACCATATCCCGGACGCTTCGCTTCTCCGGTACCACTTGACTCATCTCTCGGTGATCCTCAGTATGGCTTCATCGTACCCTTCGGTCTTCAGCATCATGATACCGAAAGCATCCCGACTGGACAAGATAGCACGCTGGTGGTTACGCAGGTATCCCGGTGACATACCGAGCAGGATACACCCTTCGGTGTCCCTACCGGTGTTCCCTATGTGAATCAGGATGTTGCTACGACCAGGGACGCGTATTACTTCCCACGTTTCACCAACCTCACCAACCAGATTTGCCGATGCCGGACGACGCTCACACAGATAGTCACCGGTTGGGATACATGAGAAGTTTTTCATGTTCATGGCGTTGGGTGGTTCCAGCGTGAAGCACGTCACCTCACCGTCGATCGACAGCACTCCGACGGTAGCACCCTGCCACGATTCCAGCCTCATCAGTTCCATCATGCAGCGATTCATTTCCATCTCCTTGGAACACCTGATTCAGTGTAACACTTCCGCGAGCAGAACGTCGTTGTTGCCGTCTTCGGACCGAACGTCTTTTTACATACCGGGCACGTCCTTTCACCGAACCGGTCCCGCCTCTTGCAGTCTTCAGAACAGTAGAAATGGTGGCCGCCTTTCTGCTCGTAGCCCTTCCCACATCTGCGGCATTTCGCGGATCTGTTCGTCCACTTCTTTCCGGCCAGCATTGGAACGTTCCGAATCTCATCGCGAACACCAGCAGGGACGATATACGGAAGATTGTTCTTACCGTAGTCTTCCGTCGGCTTCCCCACGATTCCGAGTTCCTCAAATCTCGTTGGATCGATCCTCTGCGGGATGCTTTTATCGAGCCACTCAGTCTGCACAAAGACCCCATCGACGTACGGCACAGGAACCTCCAGAGATGAACGGAGAGACCGTCGAATTGCCGGACCCTCTAACCTACCTTGAATGAATGCCCGATACCAGCTACGAACGCCAAGGCCCCGTTCTGCACCTATTCGTGTGTATATGTCATAGAGAAGTCCGCCGCATCAAAGGTCTTGTCAGCACCACCAGCGGTAATTTGCACAATCACTCCCTCGCTGCCTGAACCTTCTACCGCTATATCCAGTCCGGATAGCTTCCATCGGTGGTATTCGTCATTCACCGTCTTGAACTCGGTATCATATGATCCCTGTAAAGACTCGCTTGCAGTTGGAGGGGTGGCGGCTGCACCCGCGTTGTACGTCCACCCGGTAGTATTGTGTACGATAAGTTCTATGTCACACGTTGAGTCGTTTGCACCGCCACGCCACGCCGCCAACAGTCCCGTAATCGTGAAGTCTTCATTATCCGAATCCCAGTATGCCGCCCAGCCGTAGTTACAGTTGAGAGCAATGTCTGCAACTACGGAAATCTGCCCGATCCACTTCTTCGTCGTCTCATAATACGTGCTGGCCGGGTCTCCGTCAGCGACCACAATGACTTCGGTATCGGTTTCAACTCTGACTCCGGCATCGGTGAACGATGTTCCGGTCACGGTGAAGGTAGTCGCGACACCCGGATCAGCACTCGTAACGATGTAAAAATGCGCTCCTTCGGCTTTGTCTGCCGATCCCCATGTGACCGCCGAATCGAAGTCGTTGATGGTTCCCGAATGATGGTAATACCCAGAACCCGGAATGTAATCGCCACCACCGTCAGCTTTTGACGAGAATGACCACTGGACACAATGCTCGTCGTGCTGTTCCCATGACAGCGTTCCCGCACCGTCAGTCTGTAGTTTCGCGTTCTCAATCCCGTCAGCAGCAGGCCATGTGTACGACGTGTCCTCTGCCAGCGTGGGAGCGGAGAACCCGACGAAGTGCCCGCTGTCAGTCACGCGGATCTCACCGGCAACATCTATGTCCCCAGCAACATCGAACGCCCCGTCAACGTCAACGTCGCCCTCCATGTGAACGTCACCGTCGTTATTCACGGTGAATACGCTAACCCTGGTACTACTATCATTCGCAACGAGAATCATTCCCTTGACGGTACCTATCGTTGACGCAAGTGTGATCTTCCCGTCATCGATTGTCGTTTCGTGAGCAATTACACCACTCGCCCACGTAATAGCTATGCCGTTCGCGTCAATCACTGTCCCGTTTCCACCGGCTGTCATGACGTGAATTACACCACCATCATCCGCGTATATCTTCATCCCAGGGTACGTATCATAAACCTCATCACCGACCTCCATGATAAGGTTATCGTCGGGATCATAGAACTCCAGTTGCGCGGCAGATGCGTCCATGATGACCCGCTGATTGGCTGCTCCGGTCTCTACATTTATCCCGGATATCTTTCCGGCGGTCATCTTTGAGGCATCGAGACCAGATGCTGCCAGCTTGGGATTTGTAACTGCACCGTCCTCAATCCCGATGATCCCGATGATGAGCGGTGTCCCGGTTGGCGTGATCTCAAAGTCATCCGCACCGGTCGTCCAGTCGCTCAGTTCACCGAGGGTATTCCGTGACCTGATCTGAAACCGGTGGAGTCGGCCAGTCGTGAAGTCCTTGAACTCCGAAACGAGAGTGTCCGCGTCCACGGTCCACTGGTCGAACCAGTCCGTATCATCACCGTCATGCTGGACCCGGATTTCATACTGGTCGAGGACGAAGTTCGCCACCGGCTCAGTCCATACAAGATGAATGACGGTCCGGCTTCCGTCGGCAACCTCTTCAGAGCCACCCACGCCAATGGTCCACGCTGGAGCGAGCGGACGTGCTGGTGTGATTGTCGCAGGAGTCGAATCGAGCCATGTGCTGCTTGCATACTGGCGGTTCAGGATGCGTATATCGAAGTCGAACTCCACCTCACTCACGAGGTCCGTGAACGTCATTGTAAGCTGAAGCGGGTCCGTGATCGTGTAGATGTTGGCATAATCAATCCCGCCGGAAGTCGCCTCGACCAGTATCTCATATGCGTAGAAGTCATATGCCGGAGTAGCAGTCCATCCGAGATTGACGACTGCTTTGTTATTCAGAACCTCAGCCGTCGCGGTGAACGTGGTGGCAGGGTTCGGGGCACCGGGAACGCCGGTAATTGTGTGCCGGATGAACGGAGACACGTCCGCCGATTCCGAGTTCCGCGTGAGAGACATAGCGAGCACGGCAATCTCGATTATGCTTCCGATTCTGAATGATGTGGACTTAATCGTGGACGACAGTAAGTCAGTCGGTGGAGGCCAGTGCCGTTTACCAGGTAGATAGTATGCCCAATACTCGCCGTCAGGTGGTGTATGCCCAATGTTACCTCCGGCCTTGCTATAGTAGACGACTCCCAGATACAGCACGAGGTCATCAGCGGCATACGTGGAACCCGCGGCGTATGCCACGACACCAAGCGCACCAGCAGCCGTAGGATACTCCCTGATCCAGTACGTGGTATATGCTCCGGCGGGAGTGTTCGCGCTGTTCGAATCCGTTTTACTCCTGTAGGCATAGCCTCCATACAGCACCGTCTCATTTACGGAGTATGTCTTGCCGGTGTCCCATGCGTAACTTGCCCCGCTGATAGCCCAGTCAAACTGGTTCTCAGTCACGTCTCGCCACACGGTTGTCCACGCACCATGCTGACTCGGTATTGTAGCGGTCCAGTCAACGCGAAGATCCACCGCAAAGTTGTCGGCACGAACCTCCGAGACTTGCGGAGACAGTGCCCGGTTATACAGTTCCAGAGCCGACGTATCATCCGCTGGGACGTACACCTTTTCGTATACCGTCGCGTTGTATTGCTGTGCTGTGACGAGTCTGGTCTGGTCCTCTTCCTGCGAGATATTCAGGATGCGGAGGGTTTCGTATTGCTCATCCAATTCACCGAACGCATAAACGTCCTCGGCAGTCGGAGAGGCCGTCGAAAATGCAGCTATAAACACCTGAGTCCCTGTAGTCTCGGTGAATACCGAGTAGACGGTAGCAGTCTCCAGTTCATCATCTGCATCCCGGACGGAAATGACATAATCAGTCCCCGGAACCATCGTCACGGAGCGGTCCAGTACTACCTCTCTGGTGTAGTATTCCCACCATGTCTCATTTGGCGGAGTATTCTCGCTATTATCGTTCGCCTTACTGATGAAGAGCACCCGTTCGTAGAGCACCCCGTCACCAGAGTCATAGGTTGTACCAGCGTTGTATTCACTGCAGGCAAACGCCGTCGTCCCGTCTCGCAAATAGAAGGATTCCCAATGTGTAGAATCCGGTGGATTATTGAGATTCGCGCCCTCCAAGCTCGTCCAGATACCTCCACCATACAGGACAGTATCACCGGCGGAATATGTGTACGATGATGACCATGAGTAATCCACACCAGTCAGTGCCCAGTTCAGTACGTTCTCAGTTTCCGAATTGTATGAAACGATCCGGCCACCGAATCCCCACTGCGGAACCTCAGCGGAGAACGCAACCACATCCCCTATCTCGGCGGCCAACGCATCCACACCGACCTTGAACGTGGTGATACGAGATGCTGGTCCCTGAGACCGGAGAATATGCTTCGCGTGTTTGTATGCCTGCGCGAAACTGGTCACTCCACGAAGCTGGACCCGCGCCGGGGTTCCGTACTCGTTCAGGTCGTCGAGACCGTCAGTAAGAACGAGAGCGGTCCGGGGATCGTAGTTCTGATCGGCAGGCCAGTATGTGACCTCTAGCGAGTTCGCGAAGTCGTCTGTATTTGCCCACTCCGTCCGGTAGCTTCCGGCCACGGTATTCCCGGCGGTGAATAGCTGACTCACGCTCTCAGCTTTGTCCGCGATGAGCTTGAACGTGGTCCCATCGACTACGACCATACAACGTCCGATCTGACAGACCTGCATGACCTGATCCCAGATGGTCGATGAGCCGTCCAGCACCAGATTGCATTCGAGACCTCCGTGGGTCTCGCCGGTATCCTCTTGCCAATCAGCGACTGACTTGAACGAATCATAATCGAGATCGTCTTTGGAAACCCCAGCACCATACGCCACGCCGTCAGATACGTATGTCGGATGGTCCGCGCTTCCGTTCGTCAGCAAGTCATAGATGATCCACGCAGGAGTTGAAGAGGCAACAGAATCCCATGCCAGTGTGCCTGTGTTGTATGCGCTAATATCTCCACGGGTTATAATCACGGTCGTTCTGAGGCTTCCAGAAACCTGCTCCGTCGCCAGTGCTGAAATACCAAGCAACGCCTCGTTCGGATAGGTGAACGGGTCGTTGACGATGGTCGAGAAGTTTGTGAGGATCACGGGAAGGTCTTCGTTGAGAGATGAAGTCCCGCTACGGACGCGAACCTTCAGAGGGTGAGTCGCTACCGGTGAAAACTCTGCGCCAGGTTCCGTCCTTAGAGATAGATACACGGCTTCCGTCGAGGTCTTCCACGCCCAGAACGCCGTCCCGGTAGCATCGGTTTCTACCCATGCCGCGTCACCAGAATGGAACCCGTTCGCTCCCGCAACCATTACAGTTGTGCTCTGGACAGGGGCATTCCAATTCGCCCCGTTGTCGGTGCTGTATTCGACGAAGATTTTTACGTGTCCACCGGAGCTTATAGTGGCACCGTACATACCTCCGGGGAAAGCGAAGTCAAGCTGGAAACCGTCGGCGAACTCTCCAGAGGCGGTGAATGTCTGATATGCTGCACCTTCGACAAGTGTGACACCTTCAGGGTTGTTCGAGAACGTCTCCTGGAATGCATCAATGACCGTCTGGGAGTTCGTCCCGAGCCGTGTCGCAATCGTCGCGTCAGTGATATTGGCGATGGGATTGTCGTTGACTCGAACGCCCGTGATACTACTCACCTCGTGACAAGTCAGGCCGTAGAGGACATTCAGCTCTTGGCTGGTGCCGGTGATCTTGACGTATTGCTGCTTGACAACAGGTACGATGCGAGCCACACCGCACACGATGGGCATTGGTATCTCATGAGCCGCGCTCTCATTCGGGCTGTATCCCCACTTATATGACTGAGATGAGTCGTCCTCCTTCGTCCTGATAGGCCACCACTGGTTGATAGCCTTCATACCGTAATGGTAGACTCCTGCACTAACGAACGGACCGGCGGATGGGATGAATAATGAAGCGACCGACGCGATGGTCACTAGCCTCGTCGCTGTCTTCTTGCCAGTGATGTGCCGCGCCACGTAGATCGTATCACCAGCTACCGGGATATACTCATCTACATCCAGTACGTAATCCCCCGATACCGCGACCCATTCACCGGGTTCAAGATGCTCCCGGAGGACCACGCCACGAGGTTCATCACGGAATATCTTCGGGTTGCCAGACTCGAACGGGTCGTATTTGACGATCATTGTAAACGTGTTCATTGTTCGCTCCATGCGTAGAATCCGATGATATCCCGTTTCAACTTGGCACGCCGTTCGATAACGCAACCAGTCTCCGCGCCTGTATGGATGATACGTCCTTCACCGATATATACACCAGCGTGGTGCCCTCCGCACGTTCTCGACATCAGAACGGCTAGCGGAGGGTCCGAGAACTCTGGACACGTCTCTGTCCAGCCCAGTAATTCAGCCATACGCCCAGCGTCGCCTACAACGCGACCGCGCGGCAGGTAATCCGGGATCACGATCCCGTACAAACGAAAGACCTCCATCAAGAGGCCGTAGCAGTCGAGTCCGGTGTTGATGTCACGGCCAAGGTACAAATACGGCACGCGGAGAAGGTGCGACAGTTCAGGCATACATACGGCCTTCCATACCGGGCGAACCTCCGTATCGGGCGGCGTTGTCATTCGCCCGGCAGGTCACGAGCCTGTGGTCACAGATCACCGTGATTGTCACATCTTCCCCCGTGCCTTCGGTCGCAATTGCTTCAACTACAGTGACGGTCGTATTCGTGAGGTCATAGACCGCTGAGACAATGGTGTATTCCCCGTCGTTCAATGCACTCCCAGATACGTCAATCCGCTGGTCCTCCGCGAACTCGCCGGTCTGGTCACCAGGTATCGTGATGGTATCTGTCGCGGTAAAGCTGATCGTATCCAGCGGACCGACAT